>OJOA01001558.1_pt1 | contig 10925 bp, 9 predicted proteins | sample 1597991 | NCBI WGS metagenome assembly OJOA01 (sample SAMN01915207, study PRJEB22387) | human gut metagenome | isolation source: stool | host: Homo sapiens | place: USA | reverse complement strand
AAGAGTCGGGGGGGGCGGGAAACCTGTACCGGATCAGCTTTGAATGTGAAATCATGGATTACACCACAATGGAACTTGCAAGCCATGCCGACATGAAAGACCGTGAAATGAAAATTAGCAATGGGGACTTACCGGAGAAAACGGAAGACGAAGAACCGCTGTATCATCTATGATACAACGGTTAAAAACCAAGACTAAGTTGATTTGTATCGTTCTTTTTTGAATCGGGCTTTTTGCCCTCTTTTAATTGTTCGTAATATGATAAATTCTCCGATATATAAAAAATCCGTTTGTAGATGTAGTTCTGATCAAGAAAGAACAGGTCATGACTCATACGCAAAAGAACATCCTCCAAACGGATGCGCTTTTTATCATAGAGAAGGTAGAACGTTTCTACCATCTTCCGGTCACGTATTTTGGTCATTTCAGGATTCCGCATAAGAAAGCATTATTATAGCGCAAATATACGGATTTCCAGTGATTTGTCAAAATTGAATATAAGCCTGCGGGGGAAAGGCTATAAAAAAGCCCCCAGCCTGTTAGTAAAGACGCCAATCACATACTAACAAAATGCGAGCAGACGCACAGCCGGGGGCAAAGACCCTTGCTGCGTCTGCTCGTATTTTTGCTTTATGTGATTGGCATTGCAAAGATAATCAAATTTGTATTATTATAAACATTCATTTTAAAAGAGTATGAGCATGTTGAAAGAAAAAGTTACGGGGATGGCTACCGGATATACAGTAAATGCACCACAATGGGTGAATACGTCCACACAAGCACCAGAGTTCAAGTCCTTTTATAAGACCGTCTCCGGGAATGAAGGGAATAAATGCAATTACCCGACACGTTTAGACCTCTACGGCTGTGGATGCTTTCACGACTGTTCTTATTGTTATGCAAAGTCGCTTCTTAATTTCAGGGGACTATGGCATCCAGATAATCCGTCCGTTTCCCGGACGGACAAAGTGGAGAGGAAGATCTGCAAATTAGAGCGGGGAACAGTTGTGCGTTTGGGTGGAATGACTGACTGTTTCCAACCTTGTGAGGCTGTTTACAGGGAAACCTATAAAGCAATTCAGAACCTGAACCGACAAGGGGTACACTACCTTATCGTGACAAAGTCCTCAATGGTGGCAGATGACAGATATATCCGGTTGATGGATAGAAAACTGGCACATATACAAATATCTGTGACTTCTACGGATGACACACTTTCACGTACATTTGAAAAGGCATGTCTGCCATCCGCACGGATTAAAGCTATTGAGAAGCTGCAGGAACAAGGGTTTGATGTGGCTGTCAGATTATCCCCATTTATCCCGCAATTTATTGATTTTAGGGTTCTGAACAGTATCAAATGTGATAAAATTCTGGTGGAATTTTTACGGATAAACACGTGGGTGAAGCAATGGTTGGATATTGACTATTCCGAATACACCCTGAAGCATGCAGGGTACAATCATCTGCAGCTGGAGCGAAAAATCGAATATCTAAATAAGATTTCAGGGTTCAGGGAGATTTCGGTTTGTGAGGATGTGGACAGTCATTTTCAGTATTGGAAAGAGAATGTAAACTGCAGTCCGGATGATTGCTGTAATTTGAGAATATAAAATTAAGCCGCGCAGGAAAAAATCTTTGCGCGGCTTTTTTCGGGCAGACAATCATTTGTAGAATATGTATTTTTCTTCGCAATAAATGCAATGATTTTCTTTGCAATACTTCTCAACTGCCTTGCGCGTTTTAAAGTCTTTTACTTTTCCGTCTTTCGATTGAATATGTCCCACATTAAAGTCTTCATCTATCTTTAGGGGGACAAACCTTGTTTGGGTATTAAATCGTTTCATGTTTCCAGTTATTCTTTTTCCATTAATCTTAATGTCTCAAGTCTCCATTTAAAAGCCTGCATTTTCCGCCTGCGTATTTCCCGATATGAAAATTTCATGATAAAGTTTTCTATCTTTTCTTTCATCACTCTGCCTCCACGATCTTCCAGTTATCCCCCTTCTCCAGCGTCAGCTTATACTGCATGACCTGCGTAATCTTTAGATCCTGGTCGAGGTATTTTACATAAACTTCTGCTTTCGTCTGATCATCTTCCATATAATAGGCTTTTCCCGCCAGTCCGTCATATACATAATTCTTGCCGATCGCCGGAAGAACACCATCCTTTACATAATAGACGAGTTCTTTCGCTGATGCCTGGGGATACAGCTTGAAAAACGTATTCAAAAAATCTTCGATCTGTGTCTGGGTTTTTAAATCTATGCTCCCATCTGTTTCTTTCGCTTTTACTTCATAAGAGGATTTTCCCGGCAGCGCATACGCTGTCGGGTTTTTTACAACTAACATTTTTCCATTTTCATCTCTATGCACTGCTATCTGATACACATTGCTCTGCTCCGTGGTCTGTTCACCTTCCGATATCCGCTGCTTTACACAATACGTTACTTCGTACTCTGTATCCGCAAGATCCTTCACAGACCAGATATCTACGGATTCAACCTCTACTGCAGTCGGGCAGTCTGTCGTTATCATTCCATGATCCATAAGCTGCAGTGTTTCCGGAAGATACTTTTCCAGGGCTTTTTCTCTCTTACTGATCTCCCGGTCTGTATTTTCCCAGGCATGATATACACCTGCAAAATCCTTTACATAACTCTCCAGGGCATTTGTATCTTTCAGTTTTTCCTCGATCACAGTCTCTTTTTCAACCGTGACCGTATCAACCGATGTGAAATTATTATAAATTCCTAAGATAATGCTGATTGCAAGTAAAATCCAGAATAACCGGATCCATCCCCTGTTAGGAGATACCTTTAAAACCGGCATTTCTTCTGCCTGGTCACTTCCTTTATATTCACCCCTTATCTTTTCTTTTGGTTTTAATTTCCGGATATGTACTTTCATCTTTTCCGGCAGTTTTGTATATATCTTTTTTAAAAACAGCCAGACCTTATTTTTTATTTTTTTGATCATTACTTTTATCTGTACTTTCTTTTCCTGTCCCATTTTGTTTTCTTTTTCCATTTCTTTTCCTTTCTGCCGTTGCGACATCGCATTTATGTTGACGGCATGCTGACCCTTCCAATACATACAAAGTGTTCTTTCCAGAAATTCGTATTTAAGTCTGCAAAGCCGATCGGGTTACCGGCATGAAACATCCTTCCATTTCCGGCATAGATCCCAACGTGCGTGATGTAATTGTCTGTCTTATATGTTTTCGTGAAAAAGACCAGATCTCCCGGCTGCGCTTCCTCCAGCTCCAGATGCTGCACGGCTTCATACTGTTCCTGCGCTGTCCTCGGCAGTGACACTCCCGCCTGTCCAAAACACCATTGCGTTAACCCGGAGCAGTCAAAGGATGTCTGCGGACTTGAACCACCCCAGACATATTTCCATCCCTGATATTTATAAGCTTCCGCAAGAACCGCATTCGCCGTATCTGCTGGTAACGGCTCTGACTCCAGATATTGTTTTACAAGATATACATAAAACATGTTTCCGTAGCCATATCTCCATCCGCCATTCTGCGCGATCGCAACCGGATTATCATACTTTACTTTTCTGCCGCCGCATTTGCTGCTTGCAAAATCACACGACAACTGAAATGTATGAGCCTTTCCCCTGACTGATGTATAATCAATATATCCGGCTCCATAATTGTATGCCTGGATCACTGCATCAAGATCGCAACCTAACGTGTCCGCTTTCTGCAGCAACATGGCAAAATATGCAACCGCAGCCTTGATAGATTCCGAAGGGGTTTTCTCTTCTTCTGTCAGACTACTGTTTCCAAGTGACTGCATCGGATCATTTCCTTCCCCTCCAGTCTCCACCATCATGATGGCAAGCAAATACTTTTCATACTCATGTATGTTGTATTCCGCTGCCGTATCCCCGACAAAGGCTGCATATTCCCTTACTTTGTCAGATAACCCAAGACCGGACGCATGTACCGGATCCCCATCTTCGCTTTCATCTGACACTCCAATAAGCATCACGCCACAAATAAACAACAGAAAAACAGGAAATAAAATACATAAAGCGCATATGATCCACTTTACACGTTTCATCTTTACTTCCTCCTGTCTGTTCTCCGATCAGCACTTCCTGTCTTCCTCTGCTCTGCTAACACATCGTTTCTCAGATCCTTTGCATTTCTACTGGATCTTATTACGGTTTTTCCCGGTACAGACTCCGGCTTTGCTTCCCTTAGATCCTGTCCGGCATTTTTCTCCTGCAGTCCTTTGTTTCCCGCTCTCTGCTGTTCTAATCCTTTCATAAATTTTTCCTGATCCGTACTGTTTAACATCGTTCCATAAGTTCCAAGCTCTTTTCTCACGTCCTTATCTGAATACGGAAGACGGGTTATGCTCTGTTTGTAACGGATCTCCTCTAACGGTGTTCCTATTCGTTCCGTCTTCTGATCATTCTTTCTGATCCGTTCTTCACTTCCTGCCATGTCCCTTAACTTTTCATCGGATGCCTTTCGCATCTGTCCTCTGCTGTCAATAAAACTCTTTCCAGCCTTCGCACTGCGGTTTAAACCATCCACACCACGGTATTTATCCAGTTCTTTTCCATTTACCGGAATCCGTTGGTGGATGTTAATTCCATCATAACGTTTTAGCGCAGTTTCATTTCTTCGCTTCGCAAGATACATTTCACGGCGTTTCCTTCCTGCATCTGTCTGAATCCGGTTTCGTTCCTGCAGACGTCCCGTTTCTCTCCTGTTCCGTTCTCCAGCTATGCTCTCTTTAAAGTCTTTTACGTTCCGATCTATTGCTTTCCGATGCAATCCTGCCTGATATTTTATTTCAGTCGGTGTATTCTTTACATTTTCCTTTACCAGGCTCATGCGGTCTTTTAAGCGTTTTCCGGAATCCATAACCATACCGACACGTTTTCCGGCTTTTGTACCTGCAGACTGTGTTTTACTGCCGTAAGATACTGTCGTTCTTTCATTTTCAGACGCTCCATTGTTTTCCGTCCCATTCACATTTTCATTTGCCCGGACTGGTTCTCTTACAGGCTTACTGCCACTATTATTTGTATGTGATGATGCCCTCTGTGAATTGCTTTCACCTGAAGGCGCCGGTTCATTTCCAGAACTGCTTCCAGCATTTCCACCTGTACCGCCGCCAGTTCCATTTCCTGCACTTCTGCTTACTGCAGCACGTCTGCCGCCAGAATAATACCTTCGTCCAAACAATTTTCTCATAACCATATATCTTCCCATGCTCTTTAAGAAACGACCACGCTTATTGCTGCCGCCATCTCCTAACGCAACCATAGATAAAATTTCATCCATCTTTAAATACGTTCCAACAAAAACAACGATCTGTAAAAATGCAACCATTAAAAACGGATAATCTCCTGACATGGAATAGATCATTGCAGATAGAGAAAACGCAATCGTAATGAGAAGTGTTAATCCTGCGCGCATTAAAATCGTATTGAACAGTTTTAACACCGCCTTTTTCAACAATCCGTTATAAGTCGGCAGCATGGATAAAATAAAATTCAGCGGCAGATACAACGCAAATATGATAAACAAAAGCTGGGTAAATATAACCAGCCCACACATTACGACCACAAAAATACTGATGATCAGATTCAAAAAACCTATTAAAATAACTATTCCAAATCTGCCTGCTACATTCGTCACAGTCATATTTACATTTTTATAAGTTTCAATATCTGTCTTTACTGCAGTCTGACGGTCTTCTCCGAAATTCGTTACAGGACTGACAGATAAAATTGATTTAATACGATCTCCATCAACTCCCGCTGCAATACGCTCTGATTCGATTGCAGTTTCATCCGTCGTACCAAACTGCAAAAGCAGCCATGGTTTATAGACCTGAATTGCAAACAGGTTATTCCGGATCTTGTCTGTTGCTTTTACTCCCATCTCATCATTTCCCGGCATGACAAGTTTTGCCCCAAGCTCCAGGACACCATTGCTTAAATCCGCGGAAAAATCATTGATATTTTTAATGTACTGCGGCGCATAAGCAATAAACGCGGCAGTTAAAAGAAAGATCACAAGCATATTTACCGCTGCGCTGACTGCCTCTGTGGTTTTTCTTTTGATCAGCCCGGCATATGCCATGTAGCCGCCCACGATCAATACGATAAACAGTAACAGCCAGGTATAAAAACCATCCGCATTGAATTTCTTCGATCCGGTATTCATGCCCGCCAGGATCTGAATGTTCTTTCCGATGTCGTCTGCCATATCACCGATAAAATCAAGCGAATACGTCTGCTGCACAATATATCCCGTTCCGCTGCTCAGCAATACACTGATCAGCCAGATTCCGTCACTGATTCCATAAAAAACGGATGAAATCTTATTATCTATCCTGTCCATCCAATTCCAGGGAAGCCAGTCCCAGGAAGTGTCCACATAGAAATCGATCTGATAATTATCCCATCGGTACTGACTATACAGATTTCCAGCATCGATCGTTTCATCTACCAGTCCGGAAGCCGCAGCTACCTCCATATTGGCAGCCGATAAAAATAATCCTGTCAGAAGCATGCATACAAGAAATGCTGACAGGATCTGTTTGCGCGGCTTTTGCAGTCTTTTTGTTTTCATTCCCCATTTCTTTCTCATGAAACTTCCTCCCTTCTTGGAGGTCTGGTATCAAATGCGTCAAATACATGCTGCAGTAATATCTGTGTATGTACTTTTCCAACACGACCGTAAATGTCCTGCATCAGACATTCCCCAGTTTCTAATGCCATGATCGCATTCTGGTTTTCTTCATCATCCGGATCCAGCCCAAAGAATCTTAATGTATTCCGGATCTCCGTCTTATCTGTGGAATGAAAAGCGAACTTCAAACCGATATTGTTTTTGATTTTTTCGTCCAGAAGATCGGAAGAACTCTGCGTGATAAAAAATACACCGGACTGCATGGAACGTCCGGCACGTACAAGTTTATTCGATAAAGCTGCTCCCTGTGCTACCTGCAGGAGACTCCATGCCTCATCTAAAGCAACGATTTTATAAATTTTCCTGTCTGAATAAATAAAATCCAATGCAAAAGTTCCGATCGCGATCATAACCGCAATACTTAAATATTCGATACTGGTATATTCCTCCACATTTTTTTCAGAATCCGGCAGCATCAGATCCTGCACCTGCAAAATGTTTAAAGCCTTATCTGCACTGATCTTACGCGTCACTTTTCCATCTGAAAACAGCAATCCCGCAAAATCATAATCGGTAAACGCTGCTATGTGGCTTGCAAGCAGATGCGCTTCTTCATCCTCCATTGCATTTAATTCATCGATCACATATAAAAGTCCGCTATTTTCCCTTTTTGTGACTGCTTTTACCGCATCACGCAGGAGAGGGAAACGTTTTCCATCCTTGATATTGACGCCAGTCAAAAATGTCAGGATATCCATTGCCAGGCTGTCTGCATCTTTCTTGTTCTGCATGATCACATACGGATCAAGCATTCCTTTATTGCCCTCATCACTGGTCAGGTTGATAATGTTAATTTCATCCGAAAGTTCCGGAAGCATTTCTTTCCATTTCCCGCGTTCCGACTTCGGATCAAGGATCAGCGCCCTTGCGCCATGTAAAACTTCCTGGTAAATGATGTTATTTGCAGACATTGATTTACCACCGCCAAGCGTTCCGGTAAATGCCACAGCAAGGGCATTTGTAACACTGCCGGCTACGTTCTGACAGGCAAGAGACGGGTCTATGTAGATATTATTTCCAGTCTCCGTGTCATACCCGATGTAACTTCCATCCGGATCACCCAGGATGCGCGCTGCACCGAATCCAAGTCCCGCCAGGAAATCTGCTTTCACATACTGGATATAATCATTTTCATATCTTGATCCAGACGGAATAAATTCTTCGTGGAATCCGATCATATCGCCAAACGGGCGTACCAGTTTAATGTTAAAATCATTCTCGTAATAATCCCTGACCTCCGCGATACGACGTTCCAGCTCCTCTTCGCTTTCTGCAGCAATCCGGACAACGTAGCTTAATTTGTACATGGATTCTTTTGTTCTGCCTAAGTCCTTTTCCAGCTCGTCCACATCCACCAGTGCCTCTACCACGGAATTATCCGTATCGGCACCAGCCTCATACGCATGCTCATCTAAGTCATTTAATTCCTTTTTCTTATTTCTGACCGTCATCAATGCGCTTCTGTTCGGCATGATTTCAACGTTCATACTGACGTCTACCGGAAAACGGAAACGCTCCTGCTCATAATAAAAGATCTCCGACGATGGAAACTCCAGTTCCCCGATTAAAGCATTGATTGTCAGGTATGCAACATAGCTTTCCCCCTCTTCCCTTATCATCCGGATATGTTTCTGATGCTCCTGCAGCACACAGCGCGTCAGGCGGAGAATGTCGTACTTGCGGACTAACGTTTTTTTCTCCAGCTTTTCTTTTGGAAATGAATACTCATATTTATAATACGGCGTTTTCTGTTGTCCATAGATATGCTCTACAATGTAGCCAATGTCTTTCTTTTCCAGGCGTTTTAAGGAAAACTTCCCTTTTACACGCTGTCTTAAAAAGTCTTCCAGTTTTGCATACCGCTCGATCTCTGCACTGTTTATGCTGACAAAATCACCCATCAGGTTATGGTTGACACTGTTTATAAAGTCTGTAAATACGGCTAAAATATCTTCCTTGACCTTCTTTACACTAACTTCCTCTTCTCCCTTGATCAGCTTAAAACCTAAAAAGAAACGGTAGGTAACTTCATTTTCCATACCGCCCATGGAAGTAATCAGTCCTTCCGTCTGCAGGTCGATCACTTTTTCCGCCGTCTCTTTTAAGCTGCCTTTTAAATGCTTCTTGCAGTTTTCCTGTCTGTCCCGTACCGATGTTTCTGTGGCAATGCAGAGCGCATGCATCTTACCTTCCCTGTTTACCGTCATGATCTGGCGGAATCTTTCATGTACTGCCATCTTTTCATCCGGAGATAAAAAAGCATAGTTGTACGGGATCAGTTCATAATACGCCCACCATTCTCCCTGCTGGTTTAAGATCATATTGTTTTCGATGTACTTAATCGGGAACATATATATCCCTCCTCACTGCGGTAATATATTCATTTACCGTCTTTTTACGATACACCACACGTTTTCCTGCATAAGTCTCTTTTGGGCGTATCAGATAATTAAACGCCGCACATAAGAATCGGTACGGATTTTTGCCGTCAAAACTCTTTTTTGACATCAGATATGCGTTTCCTACGCATATCGCTGCCCATACAACGAAACTTTTTATATACACGAATGGCGGCAGGTTGTGAATCATAAGACATACAACTGCCGTTCCGGTAAAATACCCGATCTGTGTTATCGTCGCCGGAAACGGCAGATTAACATCCCCGACCGCATGTATCACTTTTTCAACATTCCAGATGCTTGTATATGACTTTACCTGTTTCATTTCTTCCCTTTCTTTCCTTTCTGCCTGTCCGGCGGTTTTCTTCATCCTTTTTCATTTAGCTAAGGCACAGGGCAGCCCGCCCCGCACCTTATTTTTATCAGAGATTATTTTCCTCCATCTTCTACATCATCTGCAGCACCGCCCTCGATGATCGTGCCATTATAGATCTTTAACATCGTGTCTTTTGTCCCAGAGGGATTAAAGACAAAACCAACCGCTATGACCGCGATAATTGCAAAAACAATCAGCTCCGCAATCTTGTGTTTAAATAAAAGCACAAGACCAACGATAATAATCCCTCCTAAAACCAGGGGCTGTATATTCGTCAGGAGCCACGTATAAATTCCCTGTCCAAAATTCATCTTTCTCTTTCCTTTCCGCACATTTTTGTGCATAAAAAAAGACAGCTTCTGCCGTCTGTTTACTGTTACATTTTTTCTTTTTTCTTTTTATTTCTTCTTTATGGCGCATGTTCCATAACACATCCAGCTTTGCGCTTTAAAAATTGCGACGCCGCAATTTCAGGATTCCATGTATTCCTGCTTAAGATCATCAATCCATTTTCTTCCTTTCTGCCTTGCTGTGACAACATCGTCCAGTGCCGCCTGCTGTTGTTTTAAGATCTTTTTATGATGCGGGGACAGATTGGCTTCCTCGATCATATCCTTCGCCAGGCGCGTGCCTCTGAGATCATCCAGCTTCTGTACCATTTTAAGGGACGGTGCGACCTGTCTTGTAAGCCAGAGGAGTGTCCGGTCAAGTGTGTACTCTTCCGGTTTTGTCGTCAGCTTAATGCTCCGGTACTGTCCGTTTAAAAACCACACCCAGCGCTCATTTAACGGCCAGTTTCTGCGCTCCTGCTCCGGATCTGCATCTACAAACCTTACATAATGATTGATGATAGAATAGGCAGTACAGGCTACATCTTCCATCTCCAAAAGATCATCCACCGCCACCTCCGCACGCTCATCTTTTAACCGTATTTCAAAACGGTTTTTCGTTTCCGCCTCATCCAGCGGCGTGCCGTTTTTTACATACTGTTCATAGTCCTTTTCATAAATACAGAAGTAAATTTCACTTTTTAAAGATCCCAGGTACAATGTATTTCCCATGCTTGCCGCATCTTCTTCCCGGTTCCTTATCAGCTCCCCGGACTGGTAATCCTTAAAACTATGGAAAATCGTGATACATTCATCCCGACGGCATTTTTCTGCAAGTTCCGGGATATTTAAAATCCCAGCACGGTCGTTGATCGCAATATCAATCCGTTTAAACACCGCCCCCATTTCTCTTGCCGTCCGGAAGAAATCATACCAGGTACGTTTCTGCACCTTAAGAAACGCTTCGAACTGTCTGCACCCCTTGCCCTTTAGTTCAAGCAGGATCCCTTTTTCATGTTCCGGCGATACCATGACTGTGATATCTCCGTAGATATACTGGCGTCCGTAACCGTAAAAGCTGTGCGCTTCCT
>OJOA01001529.1_pt1 | contig 11147 bp, 14 predicted proteins | sample 1597991 | NCBI WGS metagenome assembly OJOA01 (sample SAMN01915207, study PRJEB22387) | human gut metagenome | isolation source: stool | host: Homo sapiens | place: USA | reverse complement strand
ATACTACTTCCTATCTTTTTCTACCCTTCCGTGTCTACTTTTTCGAGAGCAGCATGACCACTAAACAAACTTTGGACGAACTAGCAGATACTCTTACAAATCATGCTTTATTAGATAGAATAGGCAATAAGGATTTCATAACCTTTATTAATGAATTTGTTTTTGGTTATTTACTTGGAAAATCAATACAAAAAGAAACAGAAAACTTTTTACAAAATCTTAATCCTATTCCTGAATACCTAATAGAACTGGCGATTTGCGCATACAAATATTCCTCTAATGAAGATAAATTGAAATTATGGAATAAGTTTTCCGCGATAAAAGATAAAATGTCTTTGAATTTAGCAATTATTACTGACTGCATTCTTTTAAGGAAAATAACGGGTAGCTATAAATGCGCCGGATTGAATTCTTTCCATTTCGAAGACATTAGCATTTTGGGAGAAGAATGTCATTTCACAGAAACCTCGTTTGTAGATTCTGTCTTCGAAAGATGTACCTTTGATGTAAACGCATTTTATAATGTAACATTTACTGGATGTAAATTCATTGATTGCAATGTGAGAACTGATTCATCTGATAGTTTTAACAATATTCATTGTTATGGATGCGATGACTATAACACGGGTTTTATTTCTTCTTTGATAAAAAAAGATTTTGCCACCTTCAGCTTTACAGCAAGAAGATATTAATTTGGAAATCGAGATACTTGGAAAGTATTTTAAAGTGGATGGAAGATCTCCAAAGATGAAATATATCTCTGTACTTAGAAAAGAATTTGGAGAACGTGATTTGGATGTCATTTTTGCCACTTTTGAGTTATTAAAGAAAAAAGGAATGATTCTAATTGATGGGAATAATTCATATATTTCAAAATTAGGTATTGCTTATTATCACAAGAATATATGAGTGCTGGAAATAAAGTTTTAAGGGATATCGTCTCAGATTTAGAGTCTGTCCTTGATAAATGTGGCATAATGTACCATGTATTTTATCGTACAAAGTCTGTAATGTCAATTGAAAATAAACTTAAGAAAAAAGCTGAAGAATATCGTAGTAAGAACAAGAAGATGCAAGATTTATTAGCTCTTCGTATTACTTTGTACTTTACAGATGATGTAGAACTTGTTCACAGCTATCTAAGGAACCAACCTAATTTTGACAGTGAATCTGTTGATGAAGCGGAAGTTGATAAATTTTGTCCTAAAAGACTGAATTTAATAATGCGCGTACCAGAACATCATAAGCAAGATATGAAAGCTGCTATCAAAGATACTGACTATGAAAATTTGATTGATGAAACTTATGAGATTCAGATTCGAACTATTTTGTCAGAAGGTTGGCACGAAGTTGAGCATGATTTACGTTATAAATGCAAGGAAGAATGGAATGAATTTAAAGAAGAGTCGAGGCTTCTGAATGGAATTTATGCTACCTTAGAAAGTAGTGAATGGGCGATGCTTACATTGTTTGACCAGCTTTCATATTCTCAGTATAAAAATAAAGCATGGAGCAGTATGCTACGCAATAAGATGAGGATTCGTTTTGCTAATAATGGTTTGTCAGAAAAACTTTGCCAATATTTATCGGAAAATAATGAAACAGCAAAATTATTATATCGTGCAAATAGATTAAAAATATTAAAATTAGTAATGGAAAAAAAGGGGTTTGCATATCCACTTACTTATGATACTGTACTGCATCTCATCAATCGTATTACTGTAAAAGATAAAATATTGGTATCTTTTGAAGACAAAATATTAAAACAAGACATGGATACATTGTTTGGTAAAGTATAATATAACTTAAGTTTCTGATTTAGAATATTTCCGACGCAAAATATTGCAAAAATGCTTTGAGGATTTCCGCATATCACAGAAATTAGTAAATGAGCATAAACCAAACAACTGATTACAAACCTCAAAGCCATGAGCAAATATACAGATATTCCGTCAGAACTCGACCATATAAACTGGCACGCTCTGATTTACCGAATGTCCGCCACGCTTGTCTCCCACATTGTCTGCCGTAAGGATTTCAGGAAGAGCCATCTTCCTCCCGTCCTGATAGACGATGACTCCAACCTGCCCAAGACGGGGCTCCGGATGGAGGCGATAGGCAGAATATTCTCCCATGTCCACCGGAAATGCATACTCGGGTATAAGGCGCCCATGCTGTGCTGGAGCGACGGGCGCACGCAGTTCGCGCTTGACTTTTCCCAGCAAGGCGAGAATGGCAAGAAGCAGGGGATGACTGCCGGGCAGCGTAAAAGGCGCTACGGGCGTGAACAGGACTCGGAGTCACATGCGGTCGTACGCATTAAGAGAGTACTTCATGGGCAAGAGCGAGAAGTTGACAGAGATGGTCAGGACAGCTTTCTGGTATAAGATCCCCTTTGGTTAACAGATAGCTCACCAATGCCGGGCTTGTGAATTTCGTATGCGGATGTCGTAGGAGATTCCATCTTCTTGACATGGCGAAAATGGGCAACACGAAATATTCACCCCGTGAGGGAACTTTCTGCAAGGCTCTCCTCGGTAGGCCCTCATCCTCGAAGCAGACAAGGTGCAGCCTGCAGGCCTCATTGAAAAGGAGTCTGGACCACGAGACCATAGGGGACTTTTCAAGGACGTGCATGTCGGAGTGTATGAACTAGGATATGGCAGATAATCACAGAGGTGCTTGGGACAGTTGCTGAACTCACCGAGGAGGCAGACGAGGACACCCTGATACGCCGGATTATCGAGAACGACAAAAAGCTGGCGGCACTACAGGCTTATGCACAAACCGCCTAATATTTAAATCCGAAACTTGAGTAATATAATTTAAATCGTTTTATTAAAAGTGTATCTCAAAAGTTCGGGAAGTAGAGTTGAAGAACGGTATCAATAATCTTTTACGTTTACTTAATACCGTAAGCTAAGAGTGTCATAGTATAAATTTCAGAATTGAATATTAAAATGCATTCAGGAACAGTTCTTCCTCTATGCCGTATTCCAATGAAAAGACCGCCCATTCGGGGATGTTGTCCCAAATGAGCGTTTTTCTCTTGCTGCTGTCTATAGCCGTAATGCTCATTGTGGCAATGCCGTGAGTTTCCTGATAATACTGTCAAGTTCGGATTCCCATTTCCCGGCGTCACTGCCGAAAGGATAGGTAAGCTGGTGCCAGTCGTGGTAATCGAACAGTTTCACTCGCAGCGGATAATAGTCAAAGAGTTTTCTTCCACTCTGGAAGATACGGATATGGTTGCTTCCGACATTCATGGCCTGCAGGCCGTGTCCGATGATAATCTCATGGAATCTCTCCATCGGTGTGAAGTTGCGTCTGCTCATAACATTCATTTTTTGAATTAGACATCTGCGGCTTGCCGAGCCGATATTTTATTTCTTGCCTGCCATACCGTCCCGTGCCGGATTGTGCAAGGCTTTCCGGAAAAATACCGCAAGCGGAGCGCGGAAGATTTTTGCGGAAACCCGCGAGGGCCCGGCCTTGCTCAATCCTGACAGGCACGGGCCTACCTTTGCAGGCGGAAATAAAAAAGCGGTCCGTCGGATATTATTCCTTATTCCCTTCTTCCTTTGGAATCAGGTGCTTCAAGTCCGGATCGCTGGCTATGCGCTCCATCTCGTCCTCGATTATCTGCAGCACGTCGGCCTTTATCTGCGAGTAGTTACGGTCAATCTGCTGCTGCATGATGTCGTTTCCGTCCGCGTCCCTGAATTCGTTGATGACAGGTATTTTCTTATAGGCTTTCATCTCCTCCGACACTTTCGCGCTGTCCACGATGATGCGGGCATGGAAAATCTTCTGCTCTATCTCCTCCCCGAAGTTGTCGGCCACGCTGCCCACGAAGGTGCCCTGCGAGAGGTTGGCGATCTTGGAGGCGGGTATGAGGGAGTCCATCTGCGTGTTGATGGATGTGGAGGTGTCCTGCCGGTTGATGGAGATGGACTGCCGCTGCTGGAGTATCTTGCCGAACCGTTCCGACAATGATTTTGCAGTTTCTCCGACTACCTGTCCGCTGAAGATGTTGCCCACCGTGTTCTGGATGACCTTCGCCTCCTTGTCGCCGTAGTCACGTGCAAGCTGCGAGAAGTCCTGGAAGCCGAGACAGACGGCCACCTTGTTGCTTCGGGCGGTCGCAATCAGGTTGTCGATACCGCGGAAATAGATGGTCGGAAGCTCGTCGATGATGATGGAACTCTTGAGCTGCCCTTTCTTGTTCACCAGTTTCACGATACGGGAGTTGTACAGTCCCAATGCTGCCGAATAGATGTTCTGTCGGTCAGGATTATTGCCCACGCAAAGGATTTTGGGGTGTTCGGGATTGTTCAAGTCAAGGGTGAAATCATCCCCCGTCATCACCCAGTACAGCTGTGGCGAAATCATCCTTGAAAGCGGGATTTTCGCACTTGCGATTTGGCCTTGCAACTGGTCCTGTGCGCCTCCTTGCCAGGCGTCCATGAACGGGGAGAGGTAGTTTTCGAGGGACGGATACGAGGTCAGAATCGTGAAAATATCCGCATAGGGCTTGTTCAGAAATTCGATCGCATGAGGGAACGTACAGTACTTTCCGTCTTTGTAAATCCGCAAATACCAGATAATTGCGGCCAGCAGGATAATCGGTGACTCTACGAAAAAGTCACCCTGTTTCTGTATCCAGGTCTTGTTCAGGTTAAGCATTATTGTATAAGCTGACTCATAGGCATCGGATATGTCCGCCATGAATCTCGGGTTGATGGGATTGCACCGGTGGCTGCGCCGAGGGTCATCGAAGTTGATGACATAAAACTCCGGCTTCACCTTATAATGTTCCTTGTGCTTGAGCAGGTGGTTGTAGGCGATTTCCGACAAGTCCGGGAATTTGTAGTCGTAAATGTACATGGCAAAGGACTTCTCTATCTGCTGCTTGATGTAGTTGTTCACCACGGCATACGACTTTCCAGAACCCGGTGTTCCCAGTACGATGGAGGCACGGAACGGGTTCACGATATTGATCCAGCCGTCCCATTCCCTGCCCTGGTAGACAAACTTCGTGGGCAGGTTGACGGAATACTCGTTTTTCATGAGCCTTGTTTCCTGCATGAAGCTCTCGTTGGCGGTGTTGAACACGTCCTCCATGAGGTTGTGTTTCAGCATCCGACTGATCCATACCCCCGACATGAGCAGGAGAATGTAGCCTGCGGTGAGCGTCAGCGTATATGCGGTAGCGTTCACTGTCGTACTGAACGGCAGGTCAAGCATCCACCAGTTCATGAAGAACAGGACGATGCCGCCGAGGAAGGCGGCGTATATTTTCCGCCACGTCATCTTCTGGTTCTTGACACCTTTCGTACCCAGACACGAAAGTCCCAGGAATATGAAGGCGAACACTTTCGTCACGAGCAGGTTGCTGAACAGTCCTGCCGTCCTCTGGAAGTTCAGCAGAATCCTGTCCACGACTCCGATGTTGATGCCCATGCCCATGAATGCGCTGTAGCAGAACCAGTAGACATGGATCACAATAAACACGATGGAAATGGCACGCATGAACTCCATGACCTTGGCCAGTCCTCTCAAATCATCTTCTTGTTGCATAACTGTAAAAATTTTGATGGTTGGTAATTGACAATCAGGATATGCCGCGTGAACGGCGTTTCTTCTTTTTCTTGCGTTGCAGTCTGCGGGCGAGTGCCTCCTCCTGCGGATCCGGTCCGTTGATGTCGGGACTGAATATTCCGAAAGCCTGCTCGATGGCGCTTTCCATGCTGTCGGAAAGGCTCTCCCGTTCACCGGCATATTGTCCGTGGACTTCCGGCCCGGGAAACTCCTGCGACCTGTTAAAGAGCTGTTCGAAGGCATTGGCCGAAAACTCCTTCCCCAAACGCGAGCCGTTATACACTTCCCTGTTCCTGTGGTCGATGAAGGTCACGCCGTAGATGCGTCCCTCCTCATTCTCCCGGAACACTGCATCAATGCCCTTTTCTCCGAGCAGCCGGATGAAGTCCTCCCGGTTGCCCCGGCAGCCGTGCATGGCCAGTGCCACGTCATCCCGTATCTTCGGCTGCCATTTCCGGTTCCTGAAGTCGCGGACATTGTGGGCAATCCGTTTCTCTATGCCTTCGTAGCCGAAGCGTTTGCCGACAAGGGAGGACTTGATGGGCGTGCATACCGGCCTGCCGCTGTCGTCGGTCAGGGTATAGACTATGCCGTTATAAGGCGTACCCTCGAACTCTCCCCTGACCGGCTTCGCCTCGATGTTGAAGCAGGACAGCAGGGCGCTGTATTCTCCGAACGTCTGGAAGCGGTAGGCGGAGAACACACTTTTGAGGATATTGCCAATCTGCCGTTTCACGTCGCCGTCCCTGTAGTCTGCCTTTTTGAGGTACGGCTCCAGCAGTTCGTTCTGTTTGTCCGCCACGGGTTTGAGTCCGAACCTGCTTTCCAGTTCCCGGCAGGCTTTCATCGAGCGGTTCCATTCGTAGGCGTCGCTGATTTTCCCGCCGTCCTCCTTCACGCAGGTGGAGACGATATGGATGTGCCTGCGGCCGATGTCCTCGTGCAGATAGACGATGTAGGGCTGGTCGCCGTAACCCATCTTCCGCATGTATTCACGGGCCAGTTCCGCAAACTGCCCGTCCGTGAGGCGGTCGTCCACGGACGGGTTCAGTGAGATGTGCAGCACCGGTTTTTCCGTGTTCCTGTTGGCGGCAAGGTAGCTGTCGAAAGCCCACAGCGTCTGCTGCATGACGTTGCCGGGATTTCCGGTCAGGTCGGTGATCATGCGGTTGCCCGCGATGATACGGGCGGTGGCATCGTCCACCTTCTGCTGGTTGTAGGCGACCGCCCCGTAGAGCGAGACGCCCCTGTTGATTTTAGCCACCATCCCGCTGTTCCTCCTTTTTTCTCTTTATAAGGTACTCCTCCTCGAACTCCCGGGTCAGCATGATGATCCGCTTGCCCAGCACCACCAGGTCGATGGTGGCCTTCTCCAGGTTGCGGAGCATGGCGAACGCCCGTCTTTCCCCGAAATTGGACTTGACGGCCTTCACAGTCTGGTTGTAGTTGTTGCCGATGGCCTGGAACTGGTGGTAGAAATTCGTCAGGCGGATGTAGTAGTCCATCGCCGCCTTGTCAATCTGGACTACCTTCATCTCGCGTCCGAAAATCATCGCTTTGATGAACCTGGCGTGCTGTTTCAGTCCCGATTTCTGGAACATGATTTCAAAGTGCCCGTTCTCTTCCGAGGTCAGCCGTATCACATAGCGGTGTACCGCCGGATCTATTTTCGGTTTCCGTCCCGCACCTTTTCTTGTCTTTCTTTTACTGTTTTCTTCCATACGCATTGATGTTTTCTGTTGCTGTATCTTCCGTCATGGATTTCCGACTTTGGAGGAAATCCCTCCCGAGCCGCCAGGCGAGCGGCAAGTTGTTTTGAGTGCCCGAAATAATTTCGGGTGCCTCAAAACACAACTTGCTATGTTCGCTTGAACATGAATTTGCCTGAAGTCAAATTGAGTTTAGCCCCCGGCCTCATTCTTCGGCTTCGGAATTGTCCCGCACCGGTATCCATTTCCGTTTCCGGTGCAAAGTTATAGCGGTTTATCTTGCTGTAAAATAGTATGTTATATGTAATATGATGACAGACGGTGACACAGGTCGTCACCACCTCCGGATGATGGTGGTTATTCGGAAAAATCCCCTTTTATTTGCAGCGTGAACGGATGAAACCGGGCCTCCAATAGTGGAATGATGGTCATGTTGTCCGATGCTTCTGTTAGCGGTCGGGATAGTGGAAACAATGTCGGATGTGACGCTTACCGGAATGTCATGACCAACAGACCGGCCGTTATCGGGAAACCGGATGCGACAACGGATGCACTGTCGGCCGGAAGGATAGACACGATAACGGATGCGGCATCAGACGGACGGTCGGAAAGAGACGTTCACGGATTGACGGATGGATGGAACAGACATTTATTCAATAACCATTAAAAAGAAAGATTATGAGCAAAGAACCTTTATTCGTTGCAGTAAGCAGCCAGAAAGGCGGGGTCGGCAAATCGGCCATTACGGTAGTGCTTGCCAGCTACTTCCATTTCGAGAAAGACCTGAACGTGGCGGTTATTGACTGCGACTCACCCCAGCACAGCCTTGTGCGCATGAGGGAGAGGGATAAGAAAACCGTCACAGGCAGCGCCTATTACCAGCAGCTGCTGCGGCAGCAGTGGGAACGTGTACAGAAGAAGGCGTATCCCATTGTCGGGTCCACTGCCGAAAAGGCAAGGGAGGCGGCGGACGCGGTTGCCGCAAGCGGGGACTATGACCTTGTTTTCGTGGACCTGCCGGGAACGGTGGAGTCTTCAGGGGTGTTCCGCACCATCGTCAATATGGATTATGTCCTGACTCCCACCATTCCCGACCTCATCATCATGCAGAGTACGCTCGCCTTCTCGACAACGGTGCTTGATTATGTCAGAAGCAGGAAAGATGTGCCGCTCAAGGACATCCTCTTCTTCTGGAACAGGATGCGGAAACGTACCAACGCGGGAATCTACAAGTCATACTCGGAAGTCATGAAGGAACTGCGCCTGACTGTCCTCGACAGCACGCTGCCCGACCTGTGCCGCTACGAGAAAGAGATCACCCATTCCCAACGCGCCTTTTTCCGCTGTACCCTGCTGCCGCCTCCCGCCAGGCAGCTTGAAGGAAGCGGTCTGGCGGAATTGGCGGAGGAGCTTATTGTCAAACTTAAACTGAAACAGCCATGACAAAGAAAAAGGTGGAGGTGGATGAGGACATCCTCAAGGATATCATTGTCGGGGAGATTCCCGTCTTCGGCAGGGAGATGCCTGCGGAAGAGAGTACGGGACAGCCGGAGATCTCTCCCGACACAGGACCGGCCGGCCACCAGCCGGGGAGGACGGTTTCTGTAAAGTCCGGGAAGAAGAAAGAGGATATGTGCGGTTACAGGGAAAGGTTCCTGGTCAACATTCCGGCATCCAACCGTTCCCATGTCTATATCAACCGCGAGGTGGCCGAATGCATCAAGCGTGTCATTCCGGTCATCGCTCCTGACATGAGCATATCCGGATACATAAGCAATATCCTCGTGGACCATATCCAACGGCATTGGGAGGAAATCAGTGAATTATACAACAAAGAATATTACAAACCGTTAAAACCGTTTTAGACATGATACAGATTGTTTTTCAAGCCGCGGCCATCGCCTGCTGCATTTACACCGCTTACAGAACCGTACATTTTATAACCAGGAAATCACGTAAGACAGAAAAAGATCCCCAATGGGGTCCTGCCTCTACCGATAGGACAATTGACTGGATTGAACTGTATAATGGTGAGGACAGTGTATCCGCACCTCCTGCCATGGAATGTGTCAATTTTTTATCAGTTGTCACTTCTGGTGTTCCTGTCTCCTACTATGTGGACAAGGCTATGGAGGAACATCTAAATAACCGTGAAGAGATATGTCAAATTTAACTCGGACTGTATAACCAAACCGCTATAATTATGGAAGCGATACTCTACTTTACAGTAAAGGCGGCGTGTGCCGTTTATGTGCTATGGCACTTGTGGGCATTCATCTTCGGCCGGCGGATGTACGGTATATGGGAACGTTCTCTCAGATTGATGCGGGTTGTCCGTGTCAGGCTATGGAAACACCGAAGGAAACGCCTGGAACAGGCGGGTCGCAACGCCTGCGTAAAAACGAGGCGCAAAAAGCGTGAGGCAGGAGAAGGGATGTCACGGGAAAAGCCGGGACCGAACATGCCGCCTTCTTCCACCGCGGATGATGACGTGATAGGCAGGACAAAGATTGTCTATCTGGAAGCCCTGAATGTTATGGGGGCAGTCCCGGTTCATTCCGAACAGATGGAGAAAGTATCCATGGAGGAAGACAGGGATGTCAGTTCCGATGATGTGGAGCAGGAGAACAATGGGCTGACGGCTGAGGACAGGGAGGAACTGATGACTCCTGCGGATGCCGAGCCTGACCCGGATTTCAGCACGGCCTTGACATTCGAGGAGATAAGCAACGTCGCTGAGGTCCTTGTTTCCGACATCCCGGATGAGCAAAAAGCTGTCCGTGCCGCCACTACCATACATCACAAGATGCAGGAGACGGTCATACTCTCTTTCCTTACTGACAAACTGAGCAATCAGGAAAAGGTATCCCGGTTGCTCAACGAGTATCTGGACGAATCCGGCAGGCCGCTTGCAAAGCGGAAGCCGGCATTCAAGGGAAAAGAGACTTTCGACATAGAAAAATACGTTTAAGCTGTTCTTATTAATTAAAATCTAACAATCGCTCACGAATTCCTCTATACAAAGATTGATTGGTGAATTGATAATATTGTCAAGGAAAAAAGAAATATTAGATAAGGATCCGGGACAAGGTAGAGTTTCAGATACTCATATTTCGCCCCTCTTTGTGAACACGTCAAGGTATAGGCTGGTGTTGCCTGACGGCATGAGATGAGACGCTTGCGCAGGTTTACCCGTTCTTTTTTCTTTTTATCCATATCTCTGTTGCTTTTTGGTGCTCGCTATAAAACGAGCACCAAAGGTATCAAAGTTACGGCATATTACCGACAAAGCCATAGCAAACAAGGAGAAAATATCGCATTTTATAAATCACTGTATTTCAATCGGCTTTTGTCGCTATTATTACCCGTTTTTGCCGCTTGTTTGTTATCTGAAAAGATAGATTTTGTGCCTTACTTCCCGTTACCAATACACGATATGATTTGGTTTGAAATACATGAGTTGGGATTTTCCCATCAGTTCAAACATAACCTGTCATATCATCAAAGTCGTCATACTTTTGGCACCCTAATGGTCTCTGCAGGGGTTCCTATGGAAAGCATATCCAAAATGATGGGACATACAAATATCAGAACGACACAAGGATATGCAAAAGTTACAGATGACAAAATTTCGGAGGATATGGATAAACTAATAAAGAAAAGATATACAATATATTAGTAAAATTTGTACTTTTAACACATATGTTTTTTTGTGAAAGAGGAATCAATAACCTCACTTTCATTCTGACAGGATGGATTGTCTAGCCTTTTGCTGGTCATTCCCTTACCGATGAGTTTTCTATAGAAAAAATAATGCGTGCATAGTTTATTTATAAG
>OJOA01001527.1_pt1 | contig 11151 bp, 6 predicted proteins | sample 1597991 | NCBI WGS metagenome assembly OJOA01 (sample SAMN01915207, study PRJEB22387) | human gut metagenome | isolation source: stool | host: Homo sapiens | place: USA | reverse complement strand
TGCTGAAAAATAACGGGGCTGAGGATGCATGGAGCATGGATCAGGAAAGTGTTGATTTAAATGCTTATCTGGCTTTGGAATGTAAACTATTAAAGAAATTTGCAAGTATTCTGGGAGTTACTTTTGACGGTCCGGATTACAGTAGCCAAGTAGCCGATTATTTCTTCGACAAAGAAAAAGGTTTCTTCTTCGATCGCCGTTTAAAGGACGGAAGCTTTATACAGGAACCGGGATGCGAAGCATATACTCCGTTATGGACAGAAGTAGCTACTGCCGATCAGGTAAAAGCCATGTTGCCCCTGCTGACCGATACAGCCAAGTTCTCTACCTACATTCCCTTCCCCACAGTAGCAGCAGACAACCCGAAGTATAACCCACGTGGCTATTGGCGTGGCCCTATCTGGTTGGATCAGACTTATTTCGCTATCCGCGGTCTGCGCAACTATGGATATAACAAGATGGCGGATGAATATACCCTCCAGGTATTCGACCGTCTGCAAGGCTTGAAAGAAGGAGCACCGATACATGAAAACTATGGCACACACACCGGTGAATTGTTAAAAGCTCCCCACTTCAGTTGGAGTTCATCACATTTGCTGATGTTATATGATGATTATGGCAAATAAACTCTCTCTTTTTACCTTAATATAAATAATACCAAAAGGGGGCCGCACTCGTGATGAATGTAGCCCCCTGCTTTTATATCGTATTACCTGTTACCCCCAATACACTCTTTTCAGAAGTGATAAAAATTCTCCAATGAATGAGTAGAATGTTACAGGTGTAAGATTATATATCTTCCGGCTGAAACATGATATATCTTTCAGCCTATACATCAGTATATGTTCACACTTCACAACAGGAAACTTCAAAACATCTGCCCCTTTTTTAAAAACAACAGGACATATTAAAAAAACATCAAGAGCTTTTATTAATACGTCCTGTTGTTTCTCCTGTTTCTTTATATACACATAGCAAAACACTTATTTTTTCCTTCAGAGGTTTCAGCCTCTCCACAAACGCTTTGTTCATCGGCATTCTGGCTGAAGAATTGATACCTCGAAATCTTTCAGCCTGGAAAAAATCCTTCAGCCGGAAAGCGCATGAACAGGGAGTTTACGAAAAGGCTGAAACTTCTGAAGGATTTTTGGGGCAATTCTTCGGGAGGAGCATATTTTCCACCGGAAGAGGAATATGCCCACAGAAAAGAACATAAAAAGACGCAAGAAACCGGGATGCCTGATATCTTGTTACAAGATGCGGCAAATCTTGTGAGAAGTTTCTCCCAATCTTGTGGGAAGTTCCGCTGATTCTTGTTATACAAAAAAGCCTGCCATTAATATAATGTTTATCAATGACAGGCGACTTATTTCGTTTGGAGAAATCAAAACATCCTGCTGACACGCTCAATACCGGCAGCCAGCACATCTATCTCTTCTTTAGTATTATACAAACCAAAAGAAGCACGTACAGTTCCCTCAATCCCCATACGAATCATCAAAGGCTGTGCGCAATGATGCCCGGTACGCACAGCAATGCCCAAGCGGTCAAGCAACGTACCCATATCCAAATGATGAATATTTCCTACCAAGAAAGAAATGACACTGCTCTTGTTACCGGCCTCTCCGAAGATACGCATCCCGTCTATTTCTTTCAGACGCTGCATAGCATATTGTGTCAGTTCATGCTCATGGGTGGCAACATTTTCCACGCCGAGGGCAGATACATAATCCAACGCTTTTGCCAAGGCAGTAGTGCCGATATAATCGGGAGTTCCCGCTTCAAACTTAAACGGTAATTCATTAAAAGTCGTTTTCTCGAAGCTGACACTTTGTATCATCTCGCCTCCCCCTTGGTAAGGTGGAAGTTTATCCAGCCACTCTTCTTTTCCATAAAGCACTCCCACACCGGTAGGTCCATATATTTTATGTCCGCTGAAAGCAAAAAAGTCAGCATCCAAATCCTGAACATCCACTTTCATGTGAGGAACACTCTGCGCTCCATCAATCAAAACGGGAACACTGTGTGTATGGGCAGTCGCAATCATCTCTTTCGCCGGATTGACAGTGCCCAACACATTACTTACATGAGCGAAACTCACCAGTTTGGTCCGTTCCGAAAAGAGTTTCTCATATTCATCCAACAACAGTTCTCCCCTGTCATTCATGGGAATCACTTTCAGCACGATTCCTTTACGCGCAGCCTGTAACTGCCAAGGTACAATATTGCTGTGATGCTCCATGACAGAAACAATCACTTCATCTCCTTCCTTCATCTGACTGTCGGCAAAAGAAGAAGCCAACAGGTTGATGCTCTCCGTCGTGCCCCGTGTAAACACGATTTCATTGCTACTGCGTGCATTGATAAAACGACGTACAGTCTCACGAGAAGCTTCATGCAACTCGGTAGCCTGCTGAGACAAGAAATGCACACCACGATGCACATTGGCATTGACCGAATAATATTCATCGGTTATGGCTTCAACCACTTGGCGCGGTTTCTGAGTGGTAGCCCCATTATCCAGATAAATAAGCGGCTTTCCATACACCTCCCGATCTAATATCGGAAAATCTTCTCTTACTTTTTGTATATCGTACATAACGTCCTATTTACATATCGCACATCCCTGACATTTATTCAACTCACCACGGAAGCGTTTTTCCACCAACAAATGCAAACGGTCTTTCAATGCATCCAGGCGAATCGTATCTATTACTTCATTGACAAAAGCAAACATAAGCAATAAACGTGCTTCCTTCAGACTGATACCACGCTGTTGCATATAGAACAACGCATTTTCATCTAGCTGACCGACAGTAGCTCCGTGAGAGCACTTTACGTCATCCGCATAAATTTCCAGTTGCGGCTGAGTGTACATATGGGCATCACGAGTAGCACAGAGGTTGCGGTTGGTTTGTTGGGAATTAGTATGTTGTGCTCCTTCACGTACCAATACTTTTCCGGCAAACGCACCTGTCGCCTGATCATCCAATACATATTTAAACAGCTCATTACTAGTGCAATCAGCAACCTTGTGGTCAATGAAAGTATGATTGTCCACCTGTTCATTCTTATCGGCAATGACCATACCACACAAATTGATCTCAGCTCCACGTCCGGCCAAAGTTACTTCAGTTGTATTACGCGTAGTACCGTTATGCAAAGTCATACCATTCAAAAGCACATTACTGTCTGCCTCCTGGTTCACATAGAGGTTACTGAAACGCACTGTGCTGGTATGGGTTTCTTCCAGTTCATAAAGATCGAAAGTAGCATTTTCTTTTGCAAAGACCTCAATAACCTGAGTAGAAAGGAAATTTACATTATCCATGGCATGATCACAAATCAACAGACGAGCCTGCGCACCTTCTTCCAGCACAACCAGCACACGGCGGTTCACCATAAAATTAACATCAGCACGCAATATATTCACCAGTTGAATGGGTTTGTCCACCACCACGCCTTTCGGCACATACAGCATAAAGCCATCCTGGGCAAAAGTAGTATTGAAGGCGGTCACACCATCCTTGGAAGTATCTGCCAACTTGCCATAATACTGCTTGACCAAAGCCGGATATTGTTCAGACAGCTCTTTCAAGCTGCCAAGCAACACTCCTTCCGGCAATTGCGCCTTCGGCAAAACTTTACGATAAAAAGCATCATTTACTACAAAATAAAGAGCGGTACTCATATTAGGTACATCGCACTTGAACACTTCATACGGATTCACCGGAATGTCGAGTCTGTTCAAATTCAAACCATAATCCGGCTCGAACAATTTGCTCACATCCGTGTATTTATACTTTTCCTGCTTGCGGGTAGGGAAACCTAATTTTTCGAAATCTGCGAAAGCTTGCGCACGGGGAGCGTTCAGCACCTCGGCACTATGCTGGCAAATCATCGCCTCACATTGAGAAAAGAGATCAATATATTGTTGTTCTGCTCTCATAATCACTTTCTTCTTTAGGCATCCAATATTATTCTCCCAACTCGGCTTTTATCCAGTCGTAACCACGCTCTTCCAGTTCCAAAGCCAATTCGGGACCCGCAGTCTTCACAATACGTCCTTTATACAATACATGTACAATATCGGGTTTGATATAATCCAGCAACCGTTGATAGTGCGTAATGACGATACAACTTGTTTCGGGAGTCTTCAGTTTGTTCACACCCTCGGCTACAATACGCAACGCATCAATATCAAGACCGGAATCCGTTTCATCCAAAATACTCAACTTAGGCTCCAGCATAGCCATCTGGAAGATCTCATTGCGCTTCTTCTCACCACCGCTGAATCCCTCGTTTACCGAACGGTTTGCCAATTTATTATCCAATTCTACCACAGCCCGTTTCTCGCGCATCAGCTTCAAGAACTCACTGGCTGTTAATGCAGGAAGGCCTTTATATTTACGCTGCTCGTTTACCGCCGCACGCATAAAGTTCACCATACTGACTCCGGGAATCTCCACCGGATATTGGAAAGACAAAAACAGACCCTCATGGCTGCGATCCTCAGGATTCAAAGCCAACAAATCTTTTCCTTCAAAGGTCACCGAACCTTTCGTTACCTCAAAAGCCGGATTGCCTACCAACACAGACGAAAGGGTACTCTTTCCGGAACCGTTGGGTCCCATAATAGCATGAACTTCACCTTTCTTTATGCTTAGATTAATACCTTTCAATATTTCTTTGCCATTGACACTGGCATGTAAGTCTTTTATCTCTAACATAATTCTATTAAATTCTTAGTTCTTCATTTATCCTACACTTCCCTCTAAAGAAATAGCCAGCAGCTTCTGTGCCTCTACCGCAAACTCCATTGGAAGTTTATTCAGTACTTCTTTTGCATATCCATTGACAATCAACCCAATAGCGTCTTCCGTAGGAATACCGCGCTGATTGCAATAAAACAACTGGTCTTCGCTGATCTTGCTGGTTGTCGCCTCATGTTCCACCACAGCAGTCTCATTATGAATATCCATATATGGGAATGTATGAGCACCGCACTGGCTCCCCAGCAACAAAGAGTCACACTGACTGTAATTACGGGCATTGTCTGCTTTCTGAGCCACACGTACCAGACCACGATAAGAGTTCTGGCTCTTTCCGGCACTGATTCCTTTACTAACAATGGTACTACGGGTATTTCTACCTAAATGAATCATTTTAGTCCCCGTATCAGCCTGCTGATAGTTATTCGTTACTGCCACCGAATAGAATTCAGCAGTAGAATTATCTCCACTCAGGATACAACTGGGATATTTCCAAGTAATGGCCGATCCGGTTTCCACCTGTGTCCAGCTCAATTTGCTATCCACTCCTTTGCAATGGCCACGTTTTGTCACAAAGTTATATACTCCTCCTTTGCCTTCGGCATCTCCCGGATACCAGTTCTGTACGGTAGAATATTTCACTTCCGCACGGTCATGCACCACAATCTCCACTATGGCCGCATGTAATTGGTTCTCATCCCGCATAGGGGCCGTACATCCTTCCAGATAAGAAACATAACTATCATCATCCGCAACAATCAGTGTACGTTCAAACTGACCGGTATTAGCCGCATTGATACGGAAATAGGTGGAGAGTTCCATAGGACAACGCACTCCTTTCGGAATATATACAAACGATCCGTCACTGAACACTGCCGAGTTCAAGGCTGCAAAAAAATTATCCCGCGGTCCAACCACCGAACCCAGATATTTCTTCACCAAATCGGGATGTTCACGCACCGCTTCACTGAACGAACAAAAAATAATCCCTTTTTCCAACAAGGTTTCTTTAAATGTAGTCTTGACGGATACAGAGTCCATGACAGCATCTACTGCCATACCACTCAACGCCATTTGTTCCTCCAAGGGAATACCTAATTTATTGAAAGTTTTAATCAACTCAGGATCTACCTCATCCATACTTTTCGGTCCTTCTTTTTTCTTTGTAGGGTCCGCATAATAGGATATAGCCTGATAATCTATTTCAGGGATAGTGAGGTGTGCCCATGCAGGCATCTCCATTGTCAGCCAGTAGCGGTATGCTTTCAGGCGAAACTCCAGTAACCACTCCGGCTCGTTTTTCTTTGCAGAAATCAAGCGGATAACATCCTCATTCAATCCCCTTTCTATAATATCTGTGTGAACTTCTGTGGTGAAGCCATATTTGTACTTCTCCTGCGTCAGTTCTTTCACATATTTATTGGGTTCTTCTTGCATATCTATCTTATATTTCTATTAATTGTTCTGTTACATTCTTAAATACCGGAAAAAAGATACCGGACAAGTCCCTCATAGGATAATATAACACTGATTCCTTCTTTTTTGTTGCACTAATCAGCTCATTGTTCGGGTCTATATATTCTATCACATGAATAGCTAACCCTATCAGTATCATATACTTCAATGCTCCCAATCCGCTGCCTAACCAACGGTTCAGCCATCCCAGGTGCACAGCATCCAATGCTTTTGTCAACAAAGAGGCGACGAACGCAAAACCTAAAGGTACAGCTACCCAGATCAATATAAAAGCTAAGACCTGTGCTACAGTCGTCGAAGTACCTAAAACCGGTGCCAACCTTTCAGCAACAATGCCAAACAAGGCACGAGCCATCAGCAATCCGGCTATCAACCCTACAATAGACGCCATCTGCTTCACAAATCCCTTCATTAATCCCATAATGACACCCACACCAATCATAGCCAATATAATAATATCTATTGTCGCCATCTTTATCGTTATTACAAAAAGCAGTAATGCCATTCTGAACAAAGCGAAGAATCTGCCAGCCCACGCGCTGGGCGAGGTGCCAGATCCTTCGCTATGCTCAGGATGACATTACCATCTATATTCTCAGACTTCAGTATATTACAAAGTCTGTTTAACCTCTACTTCTTCGTAAGCTTCAATAATATCACCGACCTTGATATCGTTACAGTTTGTCAGACTGATACCACATTCAAAGTTAGTACCTACTTCTTTCACATCATCCTTGAAACGCTTCAAAGCATTGATAGCACCGGTAAAGACTACAATACCATCACGAATTAAGCGTGCCTTATCAGAACGTTTCACCTTACCTGTCTTCACCATAGCACCGGCAACCAAACCGACCTTGGTAATATTGAAGACTTCACGCACTTCGATGGTTGCAGTAATCTGTTCCTTCAAAGTAGGTGCCAGCATACCTTCCATAGCAGCCTTCACTTCTTCAATCGCATCATAGATAACAGAATATTTGCGGATATCCACACCCTCCTGCTCAGCCAGTTTGCCGGCAGAACTTGAAGGACGAACCTGGAAACCTACAATAATAGCATCTGATGCAGCAGCCAAAGTCACATCCGACTCGGAAATCTGACCGACACCTTTGTGGATCACATTAACCTGTACCTGTTCTGTAGACAGTTTTATCAATGAGTCGCTCAACGCTTCGACAGAACCGTCCACGTCACCTTTAACAATCACATTCAGCTCATGGAAATCACCCAAAGCCAAACGACGGCCCACTTCATCCAATGTCAGCAGTTTCTGAGTACGCAAGCCCTGCTCACGCTGCAACTGTTCACGTTTGTTGGCAATGTCACGAGCCTCTTGTTCCGTATCAATCACATGGAAAGTATCACCTGCCGCAGGAGCACCGTTCAGCCCCAGAATCAATACCGGTTCGGAAGGACCGGCCTCCTTGATGCGCTGGTTACGTTCATTAAACATAGCTTTCACCTTACCATAACTAGTACCAGCCAAGACTATATCGCCCATTTTCAGCGTACCGTTTGCCACCAACATAGTAGCCACATAACCGCGTCCCTTGTCCAACGACGATTCAATGATAGAACCGGTTGCCTTGCGGTCGGGATTAGCCTTCAAATCCAACATTTCAGCTTCCAGCAATACTTTTTCCAACAAATCATGTACACCTGTACCTTTCTTTGCCGAAATATCTTGCGACTGATACTTACCACCCCACTCTTCCACCAGGAAGTTCATGGCAGCCAGTTCTTCCTTAATCTTATCCGGATTGGCGTGCGGCTTATCCACCTTATTAATAGCAAATACGATAGGCACACCGGCAGCCATAGCATGATTAATCGCCTCTTTGGTCTGCGGCATCACATTATCATCGGCAGCTACAATAATAATAGCAATATCCGTCACTTTCGCACCACGGGCACGCATGGCGGTAAATGCCTCGTGACCCGGAGTATCCAAGAATGTAATATGACGTCCGTCTTCCAATTTCACATTGTAAGCACCGATATGCTGGGTGATACCCCCTGCCTCACCGGCAATTACATTTGCTTTACGAATATAGTCCAGTAATGAAGTCTTACCATGGTCAACATGTCCCATTACTGTCACAATCGGAGCACGCGGCTGCAAATCTTCTTCGTTATCTTCCTCTTCTGTAATAGCCTGTGCTACCTCAGCACTTACATATTCTGTCTTGTATCCGAATTCTTCTGCTACCAAGTTAATTGTCTCGGCATCCAGACGCTGATTGATAGAAACCATGATACCGATACTCATACAAGTAGCAATAACCTGAGTAACAGGGATATCCATCATACTTGCCAATTCGTTCGCAGTAACGAACTCGGTCAGTTTCAATATTTTGCTATCTTCCTGTTCCATCAGGCGGTTCTGAACATTTTCACGTTTCTCCTTACGATACTTGGCAGCCTTGTTCTTAGTCTTGTTAGTCAGACGTGCCAATGTTTCCTTAACCTGCTTTGCCACATCTTCATCACTAACTTCCGCTTTTACAACAGGTTTCTTGAAACGGTCTTTATTAAATTTGCCTCCACCCTGATTGTTATTACTATTAGGTTTGGAGTTATTGTTCCTATTCGGTCTGTTAGCGTTATCGTTACGTTGGTTATTATTAGATGCTCCTCCAACATTCGTTGTACCGGCAGCATTTATATCCACACGTTCCTTATTTATTCTATTGCGTTTTTTCTTCTTTGCGGCATCATCGTTAACCGAGTTTTTAGAAATCTTATCGTCTCCCTTACGGATTTCTTTGATAATAGCATCCTTCATCAGTTTACGCTGTTCCTGACGCTGCTTATCTTTCTCTTCTCTCTCTTTCCGTTTTTCTTCCTTCGATTTCTTTTTCGGACGGGTAGACTGATTCAATGCAGCCAGATCAATCTGACCTACTACATTAATTTTCGATTTAAATTCAGTAGGACGAATTTTAAATACATCGTCTTCTTCTTTTTCCTGAACGGGTGCTGCTTCGGGTGTTTCTTTTTCCATCTCTTTCACCTGGGGTGTCTTTTCTTCCGTCTTTTCAATTTTAGGCTCTTTCTTCTCTTCCAAAACTGGAGCAGGAGCAGGTTGAGGAGTCGATTCCGGTTTCTTTTCCTCTACCACCACAGGCTTCGGCGTTTCCTTCTGGGGCTGGGGAGTTTCCTTCCTCTCAACCACCTTTTCCACCACGGGTTCTGCTTTCGGAGTTTGTTCAATAACTTTCGCAGCTGGTTCTACAACCTTTGACGCAGTTTTCTTGTTCAAATTGTCCAGATCTATTTTACCCACTTGCTTCAGTTTGGGGCGTGCCTCTTCAGGAATAACAGTTTTCACCACCTCTTCTTTCTCTTTCTTAGATTCAAAACCTTCGATAGAGATAGAAGCTTTGTTGCGATCCTTATTCTGTCTTTCCTGACTAAATTTTTCAGACTCTATTTTTAAATTTTTATCTGTGCTGAACTCTTTCACAAGTACAGCATATTGTTCTTCGGTAATTTTCGCATTAGGACTAGCCTCAATGGTATAGCCCTTCTTCTGCAAGAATTCAACTACCGTCGTTATTCCTACATTTAAATCTCTTGTTACTTTGTTCAGTCTAATCGTCATACTCGTTTTTTAATTATTAACTACGAGCCGGGACTGAAGAGTTACTCTTCAAATTCAGCTCTTAAAACTCTCAACACGTCATCAACCGTGTTTTCTTCCAGGTCCGCTTTTTCTATCAACATCTCGCGCGGAGCATTCAGTACAGCCTTAGCTGTATCCAATCCAATATTCTTGATGGCTGTGATAACCCACTCATCAATTTCATCCTTGAATTCATCAAGGTAGATATCCTCATCCATCGCGCTCTCATCCAATTCGCGGTACACATCAATCGTATATTCGGTAAGCATACTAGCGAGTTTGATATTCATTCCCCCCTTACCGATTGCCAAAGACACTTCTTCCGGTTTCAGATATACTTCTGCTTTTTTCTCCTCTTCGTGCAGCACAATAGAAGAAATCTTAGCCGGACTCAACGCACGCTGAATGAACAACTGAATGTTAGAAGTATAGTTGATCACGTCGATATTTTCATTACGCAACTCGCGCACAATACCGTGAATACGTGATCCTTTTACACCTACGCAGGCACCTACCGGGTCTATACGGTCGTCATACGACTCAACAGCTATCTTAGCACGTTCTCCGGGAATGCGCGCAATCTTCTTGATAGTGATCAACCCGTCATTGATTTCGGGTACTTCCATTTCAAACAGGCGTTGCAAGAACACAGGTGAAGTACGGCTCAGAATAATCTTCGGATTATTATTTTTATTATCTACGCGGGCCACTACGGCACGGGCAGTTTCGCCTTTACGGTAGAAATCACTCGGAATCTGTTCAGTCTTGGGCAAAAGCAGTTCGTTACCTTCATCATCCAGCAACAACATTTCTTTCTTCCATATCTGATAAACTTCCGCACTGATTACAGTACCCACCCTATCAATATATTTATTATACAAGCTATCTTTCTCCAGTTCTAAAATCTTCGATGCCAGTGTCTGACGCAAGTTCAGAATGGCACGGCGGCCAAACTTGGCAAAGATTACTTCATCGGTCACTTCCTCACCCACCTCATAAGAAGCATCAATTTTCTGTGCCTCGGTCAATGAGATCTGCATATTGGGATTCGTCAAATCCTCATCTGCTACAACTTCACGGTTACGCCATATTTCAAAATCTCCCTTGTCAGGGTTCACAATAACGTCGTAATTTTCATCAGTGCCAAACATTTTCGCGATCACACTACGGAAAGACTCTTCGAGTACACTCACCATAGTTGTTCTATCAATATTCTTTAATTCCTTAAATTCCGAAAATGTATCAATCAAGCTGATTGTTTCTTCTTTTTTGGCC
>OJOA01001518.1_pt1 | contig 11169 bp, 10 predicted proteins | sample 1597991 | NCBI WGS metagenome assembly OJOA01 (sample SAMN01915207, study PRJEB22387) | human gut metagenome | isolation source: stool | host: Homo sapiens | place: USA | reverse complement strand
TCTATAAAGATTTTGCAGACGTTCTTTTGAAAAAAGTACGTCCTCTTTATGTCAAAGACAAGTTCAGATTAGACCTAGACAACATGGTATATGCTTTTGATAGCAGTACTATAAGTCTGTGTCTCAAATTATGTCCTTGGGCAAAGTATCGCAAAAACAAAGGTGGCATCAAAATGCACACATTAGTCGATTTGCGAGGAAATCTTCCAGTCTCAGTTTATTTGACTTCTGCATCGGTTAATGATGTAAAAGCTCTTGATGATCTCTACATAGAACCTTCTGCTATCTATTTGATGGACAGAGGATATGTAGATTTCAACAGACTCTTCAAGTTGATAACTAAGAAGAATGCATTCTTTGTTACTAGGGCAAAAGATAACATGCTTTTTGAAGTTGTATCAGAAGCCGAAGTTGACAAGAGTACTGGTATCATTTCTGATGAACGTATCAAATTAACAGGACTACATACTGCCAAATGGTATCCTGAAGAACTTAGAATGGTAACCTATGAGGACTATGCAACAAGTAAGGTGTATAGGTTTCTCACAAACAACATGGAATATGAAGCGCTTACCATATCTGAATTATATAGGGAAAGATGGAACGTGGAACTTTACTTTAAATGGATTAAGCAACACCTTCACATCAAATCCTTTTATGGAACTTCCGAGAATGCCATATATCTGCAAATCTGGATTGCCATATGCACATACTTGCTTTTAGCTTATGCAAAGAAAGTGATGCACATAGATCAATCGCTACACACTATTTCAAAGAACGTGGGTCTATTCCTTACGGACAAGACTCCTTTAAATGAATTGTTTAACAAAGCTGTTCCAACAGAAGAGACGGAGGATTGGCTATATCCTAGCCTTTTCAGGCCCGATGATTTCTAAACGGGACAGCAGTGACTTTTTTACTTTTTTATTTTTTTACCTTTTTACTTTTTTACCTTTAAAAGGAATTCCTTGAGTTTCTCTACATCCTTCAGTCCCGGTTCTATCTCAAACCTGGAATTGAGGTCGATTCCTACGCATCGGGGATGATGGTAAGACAGGATACGGGAAGCATCTTCCGGACCTATGCCGCCACTCAACAGGAATGGAACATCGCCATCATATTCATCCAGTACCTGCCAGTCAAACTGCTGACCACTTCCGCCCACTGTCTTACATTTGGTGTCGAAAAGGAAGTAGTCAACAGCGCCTACATACTCCTTATATTTCAGAATGTCCCCGGCAGTGGAAACACTAATGGCTTTGATTATCTTCATATTCCCCTTTGCTGCACGCAGCTGCTCACACAGTTCCCTGCTCTCGCTTCCATGCATCTGCACCGCATTCAGAGAGAATGAATGAATCTTATCCAACATATTGGAAATGGAATCATTCACGAAGACTCCCACTCGGCACACATTGCGGTCAGCATCAGAGCGAGCCAGCACATGACTGGCATACCGTGGAGACTTAGGATAAAAGATAAATCCCATCATATCAACGCCGAGTTGCGCAACCTGCTTTACATTACCAGGTTCACGCATTCCACAAACCTTTACTAACATTTTCTTTATTGTTTCAACTGCTTAATAAACTCTTGAAGCGCCACGCCCGGGTCAGCCTGTTTCATGAACTGTTCGCCCATCAGGAAACCTCTGAAGCCGCCTTCTTCTCTCAACCGGAGAACCGTCTGCGGGTTGGAGATGCCACTCTCGCTCACCCTGCACACATCCTTCGGAAGTTTCTCTGCCAATCTGAAGCTGTTCTCCACATCAGTAAAGAAGGTTCCGAGATTTCGGTTGTTGATGCCGTACATATCCGGTTCCAGTTCAGCATACTCGAAGTCGCGCTCATTATGCATCTCGAGCAGTACCTCCATGCCCAGCTGGTGTGCCATGTTCATGAGTTGCTTACACTCCTCCCTGGTCAGGCAGGCCGCAATGAGCAGCACGGCAGAAGCTCCGCAGTATCTCGCCTGCAGCAGCTGGTATTCCTCTACCACGAAGTTCTTATATAAGATAGGTAGGGTAACGCCCACATGGCGCGCCTCCTGAATATACTCATCATATCCTCCGAAGTAATCAATGTCGGTGAGGATGCTGAGCGCCGAGGCTCCGTTCTGCTGGTAGGCGAGCGGGATGATGCTCGGCTTACCTTCCTGTTTGATCCAGCCCTTAGAAGGCGATTTGCGCTTGAATTCAGCAATGATTCCCGTTTCCGAGTTCATCAGCGACTCCTTCATGCTTCCGCCCGGCACCTTTCCCCCATCTTCCTGCATTTTCTGCTCGGTGAGGGTTATCATCTGCCGTGGCTGGATAAAGCGCTTACGCTGCTCAATCTCTATTCTTTTATGAGCCACAATTTCCTCTAAAATATCAGCCATTTTTTTCGTTTTTTTATTTAAGATAAAGACTTGGGGAACCAGCGATGGAATCGCTGGGAACGGGGGGGCAAAGGGGGACAAAGGGGTTAAGGCTCTTTTTACCTTTTTACCCTTTTACCTTTTTACTTTTAAAAGCCCTTTTTACCTTTAACTGTTGATCTCTACGAATTTCTTGAAGGTAGCGAGCGCCTTACCCGAGTCAATGCTCTCTCTTGCTATCTCCACACATTCCTCTATGCTCTTCTGTCCCTTCTCCATTACCTGGATGCCGAAGGCTGCATTGGCGAGAACGATGTTCTTCTGGGCTGGGAGGGCACGGTTTTCAAGTACTGCATCAAAGATGTCCTTAGCCTCTTCCTCGGTTGCTCCGCCTCGTACCTCTTCCGGTTTGGCTATCTCGAAACCGAGACCCTGAGGCTTGAAGATCTTCTCATAGTTGTTGGTGGTTACCTTGAAGTCGCCGGTGAGTGAAATTTCATCATATCCGTCGATGCTGTTAACAATGCCGAAATCAATGCCTAGTTTCTGGTAAACCTGATTGTAAAGGCGCATCTGGTCGAGATTGGCTACACCCAGCAACTGGCACTTAGGCTGACTAGGATTAACAAGAGGACCTAACAGGTTGAACACGGTAGGAAACTGCAAAGCCTTGCGGATAGGACCTACAAACTTCATTGCCTTGGCGAAGAGCTGGGCATGAAGATAAACGATGCCTGCCTCGTTGATGCTGCGGTTCAGCTTGTCTATATCATCGGTAAACTGGACACCGTGGTTCTTGATGATGTTGCTGGCACCGCTCACCGAAGTAGCCGCATAGTTGCCGTGCTTTGCCACCTTGTAACCCGCACCCGCAATGACGAAGCAGGAAGTAGTAGAAATGTTAAAGGTGTTCTTGCGGTCGCCACCGGTTCCCACCACGTCAATGTAGCGGTCGCAATCCAGGATGGCTGGCACGCCTGTGGCAAGAATTCCGTCACGGAAACCGAGCAGTTCATCTACCGTTACGCCTCTCATCTGCAAACCGGTGAGCAGGGCTGTAATCTGTTCCTCAGGAAATTCACTCTTGGTGATTCCTACAATGATGTCTCGGGTTTCCTCACGGGAAAGTTCCTCATGGTTCAACATTCTGTTCAAAATGTCCTTCATTTCCATAGTTAATATCTCCTATATTTTTTGTTTTTATTTTTCGTTGTAAAAGAAAAGGGGCCTGTCGTAAGTTACGGCAGACCCCTAGTATATTATGTTGTTCACATCCACATACAGCGTCTCGACTCACGACTTCTGGAATCTTGAGTTACGCCACCACCATGATGTAGATACGAATGTATTCATATTGCTTTTTCTTTTAATTGTTTGTTACTACCAAAAACGAGGCGTTTCTTTCTTTTTAACGAAAAGATTCTCCTTCGTTCTTCATTTCTACTGCAAAAGTACAGTTTTTCTTTTCAACTACAAACTTTTTGTCGAGAAATTTTAAGATTTAACACTATTTTATCATCCAGCGCCCCTTTTCCTCCACTTTCGTCTCACGTTTTCTCCACTATACCTTATTATATATAGGGAGAAAGAAAAAGAAAAAATATTTCGCCTGAATGTAATAAATTTCCCAATACGCCGTTATTTATTTAGAGAACAGGTTACGGAAAGAGGAAAACTCATCCTCAAGACATGCCCGTTCTAAAAACAAATAACAAGAAGTATTATTCAAATAAAAAGATTCACGCCTATGAAGCAAGTATTTACACCAAAGAAAATGAGACCTTCGGCTCAGACCATCTACTTCATCAAGCAGATAGCCTACTCCTATCATACCATGGTGCAAAATGGGAAGCTAAAGGTGTGCTATCCTAACTAAAAGAAGAAGAAAGATGAAAACAATGGTATCCCCTTCATTGCTCTCAGCCAACTTCATTGACCTGAAGAGTGATATAGAGATGATTAACAAGAGTGAGGCCGACTGGCTCCACCTCGATGTGATGGATGGTGTCTTCGTGCCCAACATCTCGTTCGGCTTCCCTGTGATAGAAGCCGTGAGCAAGGTGTGCACCAAGCCCCTCGATGTTCACTTTATGATACAGCACCCGGAAAATTACATTGAGCAGACTGCCAAGCTCGGTGCCATGATGATGAACGTGCACTACGAGGCCTGCACCCATCTGCACCGCACCATCCAGCAGATTCATGCAGCAGGCATGAAGGCAGGAGTTACCCTCAACCCTTCTACCCCGGTATGTGTACTAGAAGACATCATCTGCGATGTAGACATGGTACTTTTGATGAGCGTTAACCCAGGCTTCGGCGGACAGAAATTCATCGAGAACACCATCAAGAAGATAGGCCGTCTGCGCCAGCTCATCAAAGAGAGCGGAAGCCAGGCACTCATCGAGGTAGATGGCGGCGTGCAGGCAGAAACTGCTCCAAGACTGGTGAAAGCCGGAGTAGACGTGCTGGTAAGCGGAAGTTATGTGTTCAAGAGCACAGACCCTTATGCTACCATCCATGCCCTGAAAGAACTCCACTAATCAAGATTCAGATAGATATTGTGCTCCTTAGCCATCTTGCGGAGGTTAAGGAGCGCATAACGCATTCTTCCTAGACTCGTATTGATGCTCACATTGGTACACTCGGCTATATCCTTGAAAGACATCTGCTGATAATAACGCATATAAACCACCTCGCGTTGTGGAGCCGGCAGAAAGTCTACCAGTTTCTTCACATCACGGAGCACCTGTTTGCGTACCATCTCCTGCTCAGCACAGTCTGCCTGAAAATCTTCGCCTCGCAGACAGGAAAGATCATTGTCGTTCCCCTGTTCAACCATGCGGAATACACACTGACTGCGATAACCGTCGATGATGACATTATGCGCTATACGCATTAACCACGAAATAAATTTGCCAGAACAGGAATACTGGCCAGCATGCAAACGACTGATAGCCTTTACGAATGTCTCCTGGAAGATATCATTCGCCAGATCCTCATCGTGAACCACGAAAAGGATGTAAGAGAACAGTTTCACCTCGTTGCGTGAAAGCAACAGGTCAAAGGCTCTGTTGTCGCCCCCGACATAAGCCAGGGCCAACTCTTCGTCTGTCATATTATTGAGTTTTCTCATTTTCTTAATCTTATTTATTAAGTAAATGTCTATCCAATAGGCTACCCAGTATTTATTGCGTTAATAATGTTAAATATCGTTGCAAAGATAACAATTTATTTTGAAAACACCAAACTTTTTTGCAAAAACATTTAATTTTAACATTACCAGTACCTGTTTTCCAAATAAAATTCGTAACTTTGCACCGATGTGTTAAACATCAAACCCAAACAAACGAATAAACAGATTCATACAAATAATCATAAAACTAGAACAAAGACAATGAAGAAATTCTTTAAGACCTTACTCGTTGCTCTGCTTCTCATCCCAGCCTGCGCTTGGGCCGACGGATGGAACGATGCTGAATATCAGCGCATTGAACAGAGCATACAGTTGCCTAATATCAAGCAGGCAACCAAGAAGTATGTAATTTCTGCCTATGGAGCCAAGCAGAACGCTTCGGCTGCACAGAACCAGAAGGCAATCAACAAACTCATCGCCCTCGTCTCTAAGAAAGGTGGCGGTACCATCGTCATACCGAAGGGTACCTGGCGCACAGGAGCCATTGAGATGAAGAGCTTCGTAGAACTGAACCTCGAAGAAGGTGCCGTACTGCAGTTTGCCTTTGAGCCAAAACTCTATCCGCTGGTTCGCACCGCATGGGAAGGATTGGCATGCTGGAACTACTCTCCATGCATCTACGCCTACAAGGTTTCCGACATCGCCATTACCGGTAAAGGTACCATCGACGGAGGCGGCAACAATGATACATGGTGGCAGTGGAACGGCAATCCTTACTTCGGATACAAGGAGGGCGTAACCAAGGAACACCAGAAGATGGGCTCCCGCGCCAGACTGCAGAAAATGGCAGAAGACGGTGTGCCTTTCGATGAGCGCAAGTTCGGTATGGGACAGGGTCTCCGCCCTCAGCTCGTCAACTTCGTACGCTCTGAGCGCATTCTCATCAAGGACGTAAAGATGATCAACTCGCCTTTCTGGGTGATGCACCCTCTGCTCTGCAAGGACATCACGGTAGACGGCGTAACCGTTTGGAACGAAGGACCTAACGGAGACGGATGCGACCCTGAAGCATGCGAGAATGTACTCATTCAGAACTGTATCTTCCACACCGGCGACGACTGCATCGCCATCAAGAGCGGACGAAACAACGACGGTCGTCTCTGGAACAAGCCATCTAAGAATATCATCATCCGCAACTGTCGCATGGAAGACGGACACGGTGGCGTAGTCATCGGTTCTGAGATTTCAGGCGGATGCGAGAATGTATACGCCGAGAACTGCGAGATGGACTCTCCTCATCTGGAGCGCATCCTCCGCATCAAGACCAACAACTGCCGCGGCGGACTCATCCAGAACATCCACATGCGCAAGGTTACCGTAGGACAGTGTAAGGAAGCCGTACTCAAAATCAACCTCGACTATGAGCCAAGAGAGGCTTGCTACCGCGGATTTGAACCTACCGTGCGCAACGTGAGCATGGAAGATGTTACCTGCCAGAAGAGCAACTACGGTGTGCTCATCATCGGTGGAAACAAGGTAGAAAACGTATACGACATCCATGTAAAAAACTGTAAGTTCGACGGTGTCATCAAGCAGCCTACCAAGGTTACCGGCAAGACAAGAAACGTGAAGTTCGACAACCTCATCATCAATGGTTCACTGGTTCTCAACAAGGAAGACCGTCCTTACCAGACCTACTCAGAGTGGCTCACCCACAGCGAGATGCAGCGCGTGCCTCAGTCTTACCTGCTCGACTTCAGCAAGAAGCCAAAGTGGAGCTACGTAATGGGCATTGAGATGGAAGGTATGCTCGACACCTACCTCCATTACAAAGGCGGAAAGAGCACCTTCAAGGGAGCTGATGCCGAAGCCAACAACGAGGCAATCATCAACTACCTGAAAGAATATCCTGCCAAGATGATTGACGAGAAGGGAAACATCACAGGCTACAAATATGAGGACTTCAACCTCGACAATGTGCGCACAGCGAAGTTCATCCTCCGCATGCACAACCTCTTCCCTAGCAAGAGCAGCGAACTAGCGCTGAAGACGCTCTTCAAGCAGCTGCAGAACCAGCCTCGCACCAAGGAAGGCGTTTACTGGCACAAGGCTATTTACGCCAACCAGGTATGGCTCGACGGCATCTTCATGGGTCTGCCTTTCTACTGCAACTACGCTGTACAGAACCTCAAGCCAAAGAAGGCGAAGAAGATTCTCGACGATGCGGTAGACCAGATTGTGAAGACCGACCTGCGTACCTACGATGAGAAGACTCAGCTCTGGAAACATGCATGGGACGAGACCCACAGCCAGTTCTGGGCAAACAAGGAAGACGGAAAGAGCCAACATACTTGGGCAAGAGCCCTCGGATGGTACGTCATGGCAATGACCGAATGCCTCGATGCCATGCCTGAAGATTATGCTCGCCGCGGCGAAATCATCACCTTATTAAATAAGGCAATGAAGAGCGTGGTGAAATACCAGGATAAGAAGACGGGCGTATGGTACGACGTGATGGACGTAAAGGATCCTCGCAACTACCTCGAGAGCACCGCTTCAAGCATGTTTGCCTATGTTCTCCTCAAGGGTTACCGCAAGGGATACCTCGGCAAGGAATATCAGGAAGCAGGTATCAAGGCTTATGAGGGAATCCTGAACAACTTCATCCAGGTAAATCCTGACAAGACCATCAGCCTTACCCGCTGCTGTGCTGTCAGCGGACTCGGTCCTGGCCCTGGTCCATACGTCAAGAAGCCAAACTTCAAGCGCGACGGCAGCTTCGACTATTACATGAGCGAACCAATCCGCGACAATGATGCCAAGGGCGTAGGTCCTTTCATCTGGGCTAGTCTGGAAATGGAAATGCAGGGACTGAATAAGTAAAACTTAGTTTATAGTTTACAGTTTACAGCGACTTCACCGTATAGCAAGATTGCCCTATAAACTATTAACTCTAAACTGTAAACTGAATTTAAAACTATTAATTGAATTCTCACCGATGGAAAAGAAAATATTCACAACAATGGCAGCAGCACTCATGAGTGCTGCTGCTTTGGCACAAACTCCAGCCTTTCCGGGCGCAGAAGGTCACGGAAGATATGTAACCGGCGGAAGAGGCGGAAAAGTAGTACACGTAACCAATCTCAATGACAGCGGAACAGGTTCTTTCAGAGAGGCTGTCAAAACGGGAAAGAGAATCATCGTCTTCGATGTGGCTGGCGTCATCGCCCTGAAGTCTGAGCTCAAGATAGGTGACAACATCACCATCCTCGGACAGACTGCCCCATCTCCGGGCATCACCCTCAGATATTAATTACACCGTTCAACCGGGCAACAACAACATCATCCGTTTCCTCCGCATACGCCGCGGAGAGGAGAAGGATATCAATGACGGTGCGGATGCTACCTGGCAGCGCAACAAGACCGGCATCATCTTCGACCACTGTTCCTTCAGCTGGAGTATCGATGAGGTGGCTTCATTCTACGACAACAACAATTTCACCATGCAGTGGTGTACCGTTGCCGAGAGTCTCACCAATCCGGGCCACTCTAAGGGAGCACATGGTTACGGAGGCATCTGGGGCGGTAAGCTCGCCAGCTTCCACCACAACTTCGTAGGCCATCTCACGAACCGCGGTCCCCGTTTCAATGGCGCAAGATACGGATGGACAGGCTACACCAGCAACAAGGATTACGATACATATCAGTGGAAGAACACCGTGCAGGCAGAAAACGTAGACTTCCGCAACTGCGTGATGTATAACGCACAGGGTACCTGCTACGGAGGGCCGGGCGGCGGACAGATCAACATCGTGAACAATTACTACAAGGCTGGACCAAGCCACAGTTTAAAAAGTACAACCCTGAACGGCCTCAAGGTAAGCGTAAGCTCCGGCAAGGAACGTGGAAACCAGGACCGTATCACGCAAGTAACCGTATCAACAAGTGGAAATTCTGACAAGAATCATCCTGAGTTCTACGGCATGACCAGCCGTTACTTCATCAACGGAAACACCACCGAAACCACCAAGGGTTCTGTTACCAAGAACAAGGACTGGAAGGGTGTGATATACGATGATGGAACCTATACTTATAATGGCGAGGAATATTCTGCTGACAAAAAGAATTTCTACGGAGATGCCGTAGCCCACCAAATCATCAGTGGTGTTTCTTGTGTCAAGATCAAGATGGACGCTGCTGCTCCAACAGGAGAAGTTACCACCCACTCTGCTGCCGAAGCATTCAGTAAAGTACTGGCATACAGCGGAGCCTCACTCTACCGCGATGAGATTGATGCGCGCTACATGGAAGAGGCAAAGACAGGTACTGCCAAGTACAAGGGAAGTATTACCAAATCACCTGGCATCATCGACAAGGTATCAGATGTAAACGGCTACACCGAGGCAAACTTCGGCACCGCTTCTCGCCCTGCCGACTTCGACACCGATAAGGACGGCATTCCTGATGCATGGGAGACAGCCAATGGTCTGGATCCAAACGACGCCACAGATGCCCTCACCTACTCGCTTGACAGCAAGGAGTACTACACCAACCTTGAGGTTTACGCCAATTCTCTGGTTGAGGACATCATGAAGCAGGGCAATGCTGATGCAGAGAACAAGGTAGATGAATACTATCCTGCATGGAAGAAACCTACAGGCATCTCGCAGATCATCACCTCCAATCCCAGTGAATTAGCCGAAGTAAAGTATTACAGCCTCAACGGCACCCTCCTTTCTGCTCCTCAAAAAGGCATCAACATCCGCAAGATGCTGTTTCAGAACGGAAAGACCGTAGTGGATAAGGTAATAAAGGAATAAAACTTCTTATAAAACAAAAAGGGCATCCCCATGTTTGGGAATGCCCTTTTGTTTTATATGTATATACAATCTGTTACTTTACATACTTCTTACCGTTCTTGATAATCAAGCCCTTGGCAGAAGAAGAAACCTCCTGACCAGCCATATTATAGGTCTTACCATTCTTCTTGGCTGCAGCAGCGTTTACTGAAGAGATGCCAGTGCTAGTGCCTATCGTATACTTAAAGCCAAAGAAGCCCATTTTAGTACCTGCAGCAAGCACATAGTATGTACCACCAGCAGCAACGTTGAAGGTTACTATACCATTAGACTTTGCGGCAATAATATTTTCATTTTTCTCGTTCAGTGTGAATTTCTGAGATTCACCATCCTTTGCGCTTGGCAAATTATAAGAACCAGGAGTCACCTCAGCAAAATCAGCATCCAAAATATGGAAACCTTTAGTTGCTCCCATCTGTATAGCTACAGTTAAAGTTCCTGCATTTGCAGTCTCGAACTTATAAACACATCCAGTTGGCGCAGCTCCTTTCACCAACTTACCATTGTTCTTACCACATACGTAAGCAGTAAAATCACCATCAGCCCAATTATCGGTAGCCTTACCATCTGCAAAAGCAGTACCAGCATTCTCCATATAAGTCAAAGTGACATTTTTTACTGACGTAATCTTATCACCAGCATTTACCTTGTCACCTACCTGCACAGCATAAGTTCCCTAAGCATTAACACTAGCAGCCAAAGCTACGGCTACAATAAGAGTAAAGAATTTCTTCATAATCGTTTTATTTTAAGTTTATATACTCAATAGTTCGTTAATAATTCAATAATGTGCTAAGCAGCTATACGCTGTAAGCA
>OJOA01001510.1_pt1 | contig 11231 bp, 8 predicted proteins | sample 1597991 | NCBI WGS metagenome assembly OJOA01 (sample SAMN01915207, study PRJEB22387) | human gut metagenome | isolation source: stool | host: Homo sapiens | place: USA | reverse complement strand
ACATGTAAACCATGTGCTTGCACAAAGTGTAAACCATGTTACTCTTGACACAAGCTCACTCCCCTACGAATAGCGAGTGGGATAGTTCAAAAGCAAAACCATATAAGCACACACAGACGATTTCAGTACGAAAAGTGAGTGGGATAGTGCGGTTTTGGAAGGGTTGGTGCGAGGCGAGGTTGGTGAAATATTTCACTGCGTGGGCTTTAATAATAATCGGTTTATCGACAGAGTAAGACCGCACCTGTGATGAGGTGCGGTCTTTTTATATGGCGGACTTTTATAATATAAGACAGATAAGCCCGTTACAGCCGTCATTGATAATCCTCTGTATTGCCTCCTGCAGTTTTGCTCTTGCGTCATCGGGCATACGGCTCAGCTTATTGTGCAGGCCCTCGTTTACAAGCTCGTGGAGTGATTTTCCGAAAATATTGCTTTCCCATATCTTTGTGGGATTTTCCTCAAATTCTCTGAGAAGATACCTTACAAGATCCTCCGATTGCTTTTCACTGCCGACTATCGGGTTTACCTCAGTGTTGATATTTGCAAGGGTCATATGAATTGACGGGGCGGACGCTTTGAGCCTTACTCCGAATTTTCCGCCCTGCTTTACAATTTCGGGTTCTTCAAGGGTAAGCTCCTCGGCAGACGGCATTACTATCCCATATCCTGTGGCTCTGACCTGCTCAAGTGCGGTGCTGACTTTTTTGTACTCTTTCTTGATTCTTGCAAGCTCAATCATACAAGGCATAAGGTCGCCCTCGTCGCTAAGCTCGATGCCTGTGGTTTCGCCAAGCACCTTGTAGAAAAGCTCCTGCCCCAGCTCCACTGTGACATAGGCTGTTCCCGAGCCAAGCTCCGTTTTATCCTTATTGCAACGGCTGACGCTTTCGCACTGTCCTATTTTGCCCGTGAAGCTGTCTAAATCACCCATACAGGAGATATTTTCCGCAGATGTCCTCACAGCTTCGAATACCTGCTTTTTCAGGTAATGGTCATTGTCGAGGGACGCTAACCACTTTGGCAGTTTTATGCCTATCTCTCTTACGGGAAAGCCCATAAGCACATCGGACAGCAGTTCCTTTATATTTTCTTCGGTGATGTAAAGACAGTTCAGCGGTGTTACGGTACAGCCGTACTTTTCCGAAAGCCTGCAAGCAAGCTCTTTTGATTCTTCCGATGAGGGATCGCTGCAGTTAAGCACTACGGTAAACGGCTTTTTTATGCTTTTCAGCTCGTTTATCACACGCTCCTCCGCCGCCTCGTATTCCTCTCTCGGAATATCAGTGATACTGCCGTCTGTGGTGACCACAAGTCCTATGGTGCTGTGTTCTGTGATTACCTTATGAGTACCGACCTCCGCCGCCATATTGAACGGTACTTCCTCGTCAAACCATGGCGTTTTGACCATTCTCGGCGCTTCGTTTTCTATATAGCCCTTTGCGCCGGGAACTATGTAGCCTACGCAGTCGATAAGTCTTACATTCATTTCCACGCTTTCGTCAACGGTGATATTTACCGCTTCCTCAGGCACGAATTTCGGCTCTGTGGTCATTATCGTTTTTCCTGCCGCAGACTGAGGAAGCTCATCCACTGCCCTTTCCCTGCGGAATTCGTCTTCGATTGACGGTACGACCAGCACGTTCATAAACCTGCTGATAAAGGTCGATTTCCCCGAACGGACGGGACCGACAACTCCTATATAGATATTTCCGCCTGTTCGCTCGGAAATATCCTTATAAATTGATTTTGGCATAAATTCTCCTTATCTGTCAGCAAAATGCCGTATCTTGAGTATTGTTATATTATCGGAATCAGAAGCAGGCCTGACACTTTGCCGTCAGTGACCTCGTTTTCGGATTCTATCGCCGCCGCAGAAGTGTTATAGCGTTTTGCTATGTTCCATACATCCTCGTTTTCATCGGCAAAATACAGCTTCAACGAATAATCATCGCACTTTTGCTTTTCTGCGTTTTCGTTAAGCTCTATCTGCTTTATTATCTGACTTGTGCCGCAAACAAACATACATCCCTGCATAAGAAGCGAGCATCTTATTTCGATACCGTCATCGGTAATGCTGTAGCTTACAGACGATATGTTCACGACAGGCTGTATGACGCAACCGTCGGTAACCATACCAAGCTGTTCGGTAACATCAAACGGCAGATTTTTTTCAATGAATACAGGCTCGTTGTCCTTTACGGCACTGATAAAGCACAGCAGTTTACCGCTCACTTTAAGCTCGCCGTTTTCACACGGTCTGCAGATTATTTCCGATACGAAGCATTCAGCGTCCGTCACGCTGTCGGGAATGCCGTTTTCGCACTCGATAAGCTGTTTTATATTTAGCGTTCTGCTGATAAATCTGTGGTCGGATTCGGTTTTCAACGCAGAAGTGGTGTAGCTTGATTCGTAGGACGTGGAATACATATCGGTGACGGGATAAATGCTTTCTTCAAGCGTTGCGGTAATCTGAGAGCCGATTGTCAGCTCACAGCCGAATACTCCCGACGCATCGTCATCGGCGGACTTTACCGTAAGAGCGCACGACAGAACTCTGAACAGGGCGTAGCAGGTGTGCCTTTCGTCAATACCCTGCATATCGACTATCTGGCTGAGGGGAATCTCGGCTTCCATTGTCTGAAGATATGTGCCGTTATCGTTTCCGACAAGATACAGCGCTTTCAGCTTTGCCTCGCCCTTAAGCACGACCTTGTCTGCGATTATCTTGCAGTCATTCACGACCGCTGTGGCATCACAGCTTACAACGGCTTTCACTGTGCCGTCAATGCCGGATACGCCTATATCTTCACGGACAACGAACTGCTTTCCTGCGGTGAGCTTTCTTGTACAGCTTACTTTATTTTTTCTTGTCTGTATGTTACAGCCTTCAATATCCGTTATTATCTCAAACGGTGTTATGTTCTCGACCTTTATCCTGAAGCTGACCGCTCCCCTGACATCAATGCGTCTGCCCGAAACCGCACGGCAGGTAGTGTAATCCACCTTAGGCTCAACAGTAACCGTGCCGTTGTCGGCTGATTTCGGCAAATCGATCGTTTTTGAATAACTGTAGCGATGCTCTACGCACTCCATACCTCCGCCCTCGCTAAGATAGAGTGCGGTGATGCATATCACACCGTCGAGTATCAGCTTGTCGCCCGAAATGTTGCAGGATACTATTCCGGGACGAAGGGTGCATCTTAATATTCTGAAAATGTCGGGGTAATAATCCGGCAGGACATAATCAAACTCGACACCCTGCTCCGCCTGTCCGTCATATATCACTTCTGTGACAAATACAGGCTCTTTCTTTACGGAAAAGTCCATATAATCCTCCTTTAGCTGTTTCCCTCTTGTACGGGTTTTAACACAATATATGAGGGTGCGGGACATAATATTACTGTTTGTCAGGGAAAAAGAAAAGGCTGTACCGAAAAGGTACAGCTTCAGCTTGTAGAAAAAGTATGTTTTTGAAATAAACTTCTGATTTATTATCCCTATCCCCCTGCCCCCTTTCCCCCGGAAAGGGGGTGAATACGGGGACTGGCGTCCCTGCGACCTGCCTTGGGGCTACGCCCCAAACCCCATTCTTAAAATTATATAGGTTTTTCGACAGCCTGCAAATGTATTAAGTTAATCAATAAAATCCGCCGTCTACTCCGAGTATCTGACCTGTGACGAAGCCTGCAAAGGCAAGGTATACAGCCGCCTTTGCCACATCATCGGGTGTTCCGAGCCTGCCGAGCGGAGTTTCGGCGATAAGCTCGTTCATCTCATCGGGCGACAGGTGAGCATTGTTCATAGGGCTGTCGATTACTCCCGGGGCGATGCAGTTTACGGTTATTCCGCTGGGGGCGACCTCTTTGGAGAGCGATTTTGTGAAGCCGATAAGTCCTGCCTTGACCGTTGAGTAAGGCACTTCACAGGACGCTCCGTATACTCCCCACACCGACGAAATGTTGATTATGCTTCCCTGCTTACGATTTATCATAAAAGGCAGTACCGCCTTTGTCATATTGAATGCGCCCGTAAGGTGAACATCAATCATATTGTACCAGTCAAGCTCGGTGACATCGCTCAGCATTTTAATCTGTGATATGCCGGCATTATTGATAAGCACATCTATTTTTCCGAAATCGGCCGCTATGCGTTCTACCGCAGCCGACACCTCTTTAGCGGAGGAAACATCTGCCTTATATGCCGTGCAGCCGAGTTCATTTTCAAGCTGACGGGCTTTTTCATCGGAGCTTTTGTAGATTATAGCAACATCGTTTGTTTTTGCAAAGGCACGAGCCATAGCGCTGCCGATAGCTCCTGTTCCGCCTGTAATAATTACTGCCATAGTAATCCTTTCGATTATAAAACGGGCATTGCATTACCTGCCGGAGTTAATGCAATGCCCTGCTTATTTACTTGCCTGTTACCTTTATCTCGTCGCCGTCTGCGTCAACGTCTATCTGTGATATGTTGCCGTCGGCTTCGACTATGATATTTGCTACCTTGTCCTCAATATCCTTGCGGACAACTTTGCGGACATCTCTGCCGCCGAACTTGCCGCCGGACGCTTTTTTCGCAACAAGCTCATAAGCCTCATCGCTGACGTTAAGCGTTATGTTCTTTTCGAGCAGAGGCTCTTTCATCTCGTCTATCATAAGTCCGGCAATGCCCTTGTAGGCATCGAGGGTGAGGGGCTTGAACACTACTACCTCGTCAACACGGCTTAAGAATTCGGGGCGAAGGAATTCACCAAGAGCCTTCATCGCCTTGTCCTTTGAAATATCCGCCTCGCTCTTTGCAAAGCCAAGACCGCTTGTATTGAATGATGAGCCTGCGTTTGAGGTCATGGCGATTACGGTATTCTCGAAGCTGACCGTTCTGCCGTGAGCATCGGTCACCTTGCCTTCGTCAAGAATCTGCAGGAGAATGTTCATTACATCGGGGTGAGCCTTTTCTATCTCGTCAAAGAGAATTACGGAATAGGGCTTTCTGCGTACCTTTTCGGTAAGCTGACCTGCCTCATCGTATCCTACATATCCGGGAGGCGAGCCGATGATTCTCGAAACGCTGTGCTTTTCCATAAACTCGGACATATCAAGCCTTATAAGCGGGTCAACTGTGTTGAAAAGCTCGTTTGCAAGCACCTTTACAAGCTCGGTCTTGCCGACACCTGTAGGACCTACGAAAATGAATGACGCAGGTCTGCGACGTGCGGAAAGCTGAACTCGAGTTCTTTTTATAGCGGCGGCTACAAGCTCGCACGCTTCGTCCTGACCGACTACCTTTGATTTAAGCACGGTTTCAAGGTTTGCGATACGCTTGAATTCGGTTTCAAGCAACTTGCTTGCGGGGATACCCGTCCACAGCTCGATGACCTTGCAGACATCGTTTTCTGTAACGTGTACTTCCTTTATCATAGGCTCAAGCTCGTCAATACGGGCTGTATTCTTAGCAAGCTCGGTCTTTATCTCGGCTATACGCTGATAATCCTTGTTCTCGGTTTCGGCGGACAGGTTGTTTTCTTCGGTTTCAAGAGCCTTGTTTTTCTTTTTAAGCTGTTCGTACTCGGTAAGCTCCTTGCTGTTTATGCTGGCGCAAGCCGCCGCCTCGTCGAGCAGGTCTATCGCCTTGTCGGGAAGATACCTGTCGGTAATGTAGCGTTCGCTGAGAACGGCACAGCTTTTTAAAATATCATCGCTGACATACAGCTTGTGGTATTCTTCATAGTATTCCTTGATGCCCTTTAAAAGCTCGATAGTATCCTCTATTGACGGCTCGTTTGCCGTTACGGGCTGGAAACGTCTTTCAAGCGCAGAATCCTTTTCGATATACTTTCTGTACTCGTTGAACGTTGTAGCGCCGATGACCTGCACCTCTCCCCTTGACAAAGCAGGCTTGAGGATATTTGCGGCATTCATCGTGCCTTCGCTGTCGCCTGTGCCGACAAGGTTATGAACCTCGTCAATAAAGAGGATTATATTACCTGCGGTCTTTATCTCCTCAATAAGCGCTTTCACACGGCCTTCAAACTGACCTCTGAACTGCGTGCCAGCGACAAGGGAGGTAAGGTCGAGCATATAAAGCTCCTTGCCCTGAAGTCTGAAGGGAACATCGCCGTCCGCCAGCTTCTGAGCTATGCCCTCTGCAATAGCGGTTTTACCGACACCGGGTTCGCCTATTATGCAGGGGTTGTTCTTTGAACGGCGGGATAAAATCTGCATAACACGGTAGATCTCTTTCTCTCTGCCGATTATACGGTCAATCTCGCCTTTTTTTGCCTTGGCGGTAAGATTGGTGCAATAGGTATCGAGGAATTTTCTCTTTTTCTCCTCTTTTTTCTTATTGTGCTTCTTATCGTCCTTTAAGTCTTGCTTTTCGCTTTCGGTCTGACTGTCCTTGTTTGCGGCAAAACGCTTGAAGAACGGCATCATTGTGCCTGCGCCGCCGGGCGTGAAGTCATCGTCTGCGCCGCTGTCTGCGTCTGCACCTGATTCTTCATCGACATCACCGAAAATCATTTTATAGCTTTCTTCAAGGTCCTCATCGCTGATTCCCATTTTTTCAAGGTAGTCGTTTACCTGCGGAACACCGAGCTCTTTTGCGCAGATAAGGCAAAGTCCTTCGTCACGCTTGTCGTTGCCCTGTATTGTCGAGATAAAAACTACCGCTTGTCTTTTTTTACATCTTGAGCAAAGCATTTATATCCAACCTTTCTTTAGGTTCTTTTGTATTTTTATTGTATTGTAAGCTGTTATCGCTTATGCGAAGGGGCGGTTTCGTAAAATAACACTGCTGTTAACAGCTTACTTATTATTATAGTTCTCTTTTGTTAACTGAGTATTTAGTTAAGGAAATCGAGGAACGAGAAGTTGTATATTTTACTGAACGCAAAAGACTTATTGATAGTCATATCGTTCAGGAATATAAGCGTGTTGTTTGTCAGCTCAACAGCCATATGGGCTATTATCACAACAATGAACACTATTACAAGTCCCTGCAAAAGTCCTGCAACACCGCCCAGAAGCGAATTCAGCTTTCCTATAAGCGGCAGCTTGTTTATAACGGATGTCGCCTTTATTACTATCGAGAGGATAATAAATATAAGAATGAACAGGACGACAAATATGATCGTTCTTAACGGTACAAGCACTATGGGCTTTGCGACATTGTCAAGAACAGCCTTGCCGGGATTGCCCGACGACTGCACTACGCTTACAACAACGCTGTTTATCGTACCGCCGTCAATATCATCTATCGTCTTGCCTTTAAGGTCGAGAGCAGGAACGGTTTCACCGATTTTATCTATTATTTCGTTTACGCTGTCGGCAACCTCGCTGTTCTTGATATTCTGTGCAAGAACCTCAGTAAGTATCATATTCTCGATGCCGTACTTTTCAATATCGCTTTCGTGTATCTGCACAGAGCCGAGATCGATATTTGAATAATCAACGTTTTTATCCACGCCGAACGAGGTAAGATCGACCTTGCTTATGCCTGTGCTGCTTAAGTTCACATTACCGAGATTTACGGTTACCTTGCCTGCCTTGTCGGCTTTCAGCTCAAGGCTGTCAATGCTCTTGCCGTTTATTTTTGCCTTTTCCATATCTATCTTGCCTATCTGTGTAACAACGTTGTCGCCGAGCGCATCGTTGATAGAGGTCGAGATAGTCTGTTCAAGCGGTTTGCTGATAAAGCTGTCATATATCCAGCCCGAAACGCCGTTGCTTATCATAAGCGCTATCACAAATGAAGCGGCAAAGGCACACAGGCTCAGCACCATACGGACAAAGCCCTTTTTCGCTCCTATAAACATCATACATATAAGTATAGCCGCAAGAATAAAATCATAAAACCAGAAAAATTCAGTTCCCATATTCCTTCCTTTCCGCAATTAAAGCTGTATGCAATCAAGGCTGTCATACCCCATAAGAAGTATTGAACCGCCAACCTTTATGAAATCCGAATAGCTGTCTGTGAGCAGGGTTTTCTTCACGGACACCAGCGAATAGTCATACTGCGTTATATCCGATTCTGTCATTACAATGACAGAGTTATCGACAACTCTTATACGCTTTACATCGGAGGACACCTCTGCCTGTGCGGTCACCTCGCACTTTTCGTCAAGAAGTATCAGCTTCTTTCCTCCGTCCGTATAATTATCAAGCACAAAAGCCTTTTTTGATGAGAGAGCGTCAAAGTTCTCTATCGTTCCCTGATAGCTGTAATTGCCGATAAGTTCACCGCTGTCGGTGTTATAGGTGCGTATTTCGCTGTCGCCCGTTACGGTCAGCGTACCGCCGTTTACCGAAAGCGAGAGCGTCACGCAGTCGCTTATCGTCTGCGTCCACAGCTCAGTGCCATCGCCCGTAATATCGTATTTTGAGAGCTTTGTGACAATATCACCGTTATCAGAGGTCACTCTTGTAACGTAGATGAACCTGTTGTCATCGGAGAATGCGACCTGCATAACGTTATCGTCAATGAAACGCTGTGTATACTGCCATTTTCCTCCGCCGTCATAAACGTAGATAACGTTTGAGTATCTTCCGCCGGAGGTCACAACGGCTGTATGCTCGGAGCTGCCGAGAAAAACGGATACTATGACTTCATCGGGGATATTCTGCTTGAATATCTCGCTCGTCTTGTTGAACAGAGAAAAATCATGACCGCCCTTATCGTAAATAACCACACGTTTTGAGTTTGAAACGGTCATAGGGTGAACATAGCCGTGCTGTAAGGCAAAATTCTGTCCGCCGTTCTCGTTATACGAATAAAGATATGTGTCGCTGAGCAGTGAGAACCCGTCACCGAGCGGACAGAACGAATAATCGTTCCTGCCGGTGAGGGAAATGGGATAGCCCTCGCTCTGAGCTGTAGTGGTGGATATTCTTGACGCTATGCCACGCAGAGGCTCAAATATCGTATCACGGTATATCCATACAGGAATAAGAGCCAGAATAACAACAAGCAGAATTATAAGGTTTCTTATCCGCTTTGCTTTTTTCTTCTTTTTCCTGTAAAGAGAAACATCGTTTATATCGTTGTTTTTCTCCGTTTCAAGAGGATTTTTTTCGGGTACTTTCATATTTACCCCACTTTCATTTAAACATCGTTTTCGTAAAATACCTTGTTGAGATACAGTCCGCAGGGGGGAACGGTCTTTCCCGCAAACTCCCTGTCGGGCTTTGTAAGTGCGTTTATTATATCCTGCTCTGTACGTTTTCCCTCGCTGATATAAATAAGAGTTCCTACTATAATTCTTACCATATTGTGAAGAAAGCCGTTTCCGCAGACTTTAATTTCGACAAAATCGCCCGTCTGCTCAACATCTATCGAATAGACGGTTCTGACGGTGGTCAGCAGATGCTCTTTAGCCTCCGCCTTGCAGAAGGACGCAAAATCATGCTCGCCGACTATAAGCCGAGCCGCTTTACGCATTTTCTCAATATCGGGCTTATATGGATAATGAAGCGCAGTATCCGCCGAGAAAACATCACGCACATCGCCTGTGTAAATCCTGTATATGTATTCCTTTCCCTTGCTGTCAAACCTTGCGTGAAAGCTGTCGGGCATATCTTCGCAGGAAAGAAAGGCTATATCCTGCGGTAAAAGTGCGTTGCCGCCTTTTATAAAGCCCTCGCAGGGAATGGGGCAGTTCGTTTTTACGTTGAACACAAACGCTCTTGCGTGCACACCCGTGTCTGTCCGTGAACAGCTGTTTATCGTAATATCCTCGCAGAGCAGTTTTGAAAGCACTTCCTCGACTGTCTGCTGTATGCTGTTTGCATTGTTCTGACGCTGGTAGCCGTGATAGGCAGTACCGTTATATGCCATTGTTACTTTAAGATTACGCATAGTTCACCTTAAATTCCGGGTACAGCCACATAAATGTTCATAAGAATGATTAATGTGAACATTACAGCCATTACAACCGTTGCGACAATATCCCTTGCTCCGAATTTAAGCTGTTTCATGCGTGTTCTGCCCTCGCCACCTCTGTAGCAACGGCACTCCATAGCAAGAGCAAGCTCGTTTGCACGCTTGAAAGCGGACACGAACAGCGGTATCAGCACGGGTATCAGAGCCTTTGCCTTCTTTACAAGTCCGCCTGTGTCCAGGTTTGCTCCTCTTGCCTTCTGAGCCGACATTATCTTATCGGTTTCTTCGATAAGAGTAGGGATAAATCTCAGTGCTATAGTCATCATCATAGCAAGCTCGTGAACGGGAAAGTGAAGCTTCTTGAGCGGCGACAGCAGACGCTCTATTGCGTCTGTCAGCGCTATGGGCGAGGTCGTATAGGTAAGAAGCGACATTCCGACAATAAGGAACACTATCCTCACCGTCATAAACACCGATGTATTTATGCCCTCTGCGTAAATCGTGATAAATCCCAGCTTTACAAGCGGGTCTCCCTCGCCGTGTATAAAGAACAGATTCAGTATACAGGTAAACAGTATTATCGGCATAATGGGTTTAAGGCTCTTGAAAATCAGCTTGAAGCTGATCCCCGACATCATATAAATAATCAGCATAAACAGTCCCGCCGAGATAAGCGAGCAATAATTTCCCGCCATAAACAGCATTACGACATAGGCTATATCAAGCACTATCTTGAAACGGCTGTCGAGCCTGTGGATTATTGAATTGCCCGGGAAAAACTGTCCTATTGTAATATCCTTCAGCATATCGTTCCTTTATCTATATACTGCATTATTCTGTCCTTGGCACGTTCAACAGTATATATATCTTTTCCTAAATCTACACCTTTATCTCTCAGCTTCATCATAATCTTTGTGATCTGAGGAACATCAAGACCTATCTTTATAATTTCGTCCTGTCTTGCGAATACGCTGTCTGTATCCTCGTGGCAGAACAGCTTGCCCTTGTTCATAACAAGCACCTTATCGGCATACTTTACTATGTCCTCCATAGAGTGAGAAACAAGAAGTATCGTCTTGCCGTATTTCTTGTGGTAATCGCTTATCTTGCCGAGTACCTTTTCCCTGCCTATAGGGTCAAGTCCTGCCGCAGGCTCGTCAAGGATAAGTATCTCGGGATCCATTGCAATAACGCCTGCGAGTGCTACACGGCGTTTCTGTCCGCCCGAAAGGTCAAACGGCGAGCGTTCAAGAAGTTCCTCACGGATACCCATATTTTCTGCCGCCTCACGCACTCTGCGGTCGATCTCGGCTTCATCGCAGCCCATATTCTTAGGACCGTACGCTATATCC
>OJOA01001505.1_pt1 | contig 11251 bp, 4 predicted proteins | sample 1597991 | NCBI WGS metagenome assembly OJOA01 (sample SAMN01915207, study PRJEB22387) | human gut metagenome | isolation source: stool | host: Homo sapiens | place: USA | reverse complement strand
ACTTCATCAGGCGCTTTCGACTCCTGCACAAGGCCGAGTCCCTGCGGACCGCACACGCCGAAGGCATGCGCCTCGTCGACATAAAGCATCACTTTGCCGTAGCGGCGGCGCAAGTCGATGAGAGCGTCGATATCCGCGCGGTCGCCGTCCATGCTGTAGACCGATTCCACGGCCACTATCACGCGGTCAAACATATTTAGAGCCCTGTTTAAGACGTCCAAGTGTCCGTAGGGGACCGGATCAAATGTGCCGGGATATATTGCGGTGCGTTCGACTGTTTTCATTATAGGTTTATATATTGCGGAAAAGTCTTGTAATTTTTACAATCGGCGCAACACTTTTTAGCAATGAATCTACCGAATGTTTTAACAGTATGCAGGGTGGTTTTTACCTTTCTCTCGGTGGTTTTGCTTTGCCTGAATTTCCGCCCACGCTCCTGCCGCAGCTGCTGGCTATGGAGACTTCTTCCCGAGCATACAACGCCGAATATCTTACCTTTTATAATAAAAATTCCCTGCTCATTGACCGGCTGCGCTTTGTGCGGGAAAGCTACAAGGATATTTTTACAGAGCTTTTGCTGACCGATGATACCCGCGTGGGCTTTCACAGGCAGGACAATGGCCTGCTTGTCTGGCAGGGCGCGTATCTGACACGCAGCGCGGAAACGCTGCTGCCGTGGCGTGCCGTGACCAATGCACTGAACGACTTGATTGAACAGCATGAGCTGATTACGGCCATCGACCCGAAGAAACTGCCGCAGGTAGAGGAACAGCTTTCCTTTGAACTGCCTGACGGTTCGCCGCCGAGTGCGGAAAATAGCAGGTTGGAAAAGGATGATTTTCTCACCCCGGAAAAGCAGGAAACCGTCATTCGCTCTGCTCTGCCCGTCGTAGAGTACAATACCACGCAGATGGATGACGGCAGCGTTATCACAGACGAGGAAGTCAACTTGGCTCTGGCAGCGGGCAGCAATTTTGAGAACAGCAAATTCCGCATTTATCAGCAGTTCACAACCACGCAGGGCGACCACGCCGCTTTTTTGAAGAAGGAATACGGCAGCGGTGGTCGGTCATGGGACTACCAAAGCGGTGCTCATGGCTGGGTGGACCATGGCCCTGCCGGATTGAAGCTGATTTTGACAAATGAGGAAGGCCGCTTTGAGCGCAGGCTGCCATGGCGGGCCGCACCCAAGCGCATTGCTTATCTGATCGAGATGCAGCGCTTTCTGACGCCGCAGGAGCTGGAACAGTATCCCGCATGGGCTGCCGAACAGCGAGAGGCCGCCAGTGCGGTGCGCGATGAACCCAGTACCATACCGGAAACCAGACCTATTTGCGCCGAGGGCAGCGTTGTCTACTTGGAGGATGACCACCGATTTACCGTGGAGCGCATCGGACAGTTTGACGTGCATCTGCGGGACGAGGAATTTCCCCTGGTTGGACGCGCCATCAGCCGGGAGGAGTTTCAGCGGCAGCTGGACGCCAACCCGCGCAACAGGGGCATGATGCTTGCCGAGCAGCAGCACGAATCACTTGTGCAAGCGCAGACGGAACAGGCGCTATCCTACATTGAGGATTATCTCAAGGACGAATTTGAAATCACCGAGCCGGACTTTTCCGACCTGACACGAATCGATTTGGGCTATACCACTACCGAGGATGAGAAGCACGTCATTCAGGTGTATGCCGACTTGGAGCACTGCACCGTCACCAAGCTGGTGGACGATACTCTCTACGCGCAGGAACGGTATGGCTCGCTCGATGATCTGAACCAGGTGGTACTCTCCAATCTTGATTTTAATAGCCTCATGGAAATAGACCTCGACGAGGTGGAAAAAAACGAGCCGCAGGAAAATGTCTTTCCTCCCGACGAGCCCGCTGCACAAGCCCCCACCAACTACCTTGCACCCTATGAACTGGAGGTTCCCACAGGGGCAAAGGCCAAGTTTGCTGCGAACCTAAATGCAATTCGGACACTAAAGCAAATTGAGCAGCGCGGCACACCGGCCACGGAAGCTGAGCAGGATGTTCTGGCCGGGTATCTCGGGTGGGGCGGTCTGGCAGATGCCTTTGACCCCAACAAGGACAGCTGGCACAGCGAATATGAGCAGCTAAAGGATCTGCTGACGCCGGAGGAATACGCCGCCGCACAGGAATCTACGCTGACGGCGTTTTATAGCCCGCCTGTCGTCATCCATGCCATGTACCGCGCGCTGACCCGCATGGGCTGTGTTGGCGGTAACGTGCTGGAGCCCAGCATGGGTGTGGGCGCATTCTTTGGGCACCGCAGCGGCAGCTTTGATACGAACAATGCAAAGCTCTACGGCGTCGAGTTGGACAGTGTATCAGGCCGCATCGCGCAGCAGTTATACCAGAAAGCAAAAATTCAAATCTGCGGCTACGAAAAGGCCGACCTGCCGGACAGCTTCTTTGATTTGGCTATCGGCAATGTGCCGTTTGGACAGTATCAGGTTACGGACCGTCAATATGACAAGCTGCATTTTCAAATTCACGATTACTTTCTAGCCAAGACCGTAGACAAGCTCCGCGTCGGCGGCATTATGGCATTTATAACGACCTCCGGCACGATGGATAAAAAGTCCGAAAGCGTGCGCCGGTATCTGGCTGCCCGCTGTGATTTGTTCGGCGCGGTGCGGCTGCCCAACAATACCTTTACCGCGCAGGCAGGTACAACCGTTACCTCGGACATTCTGTTTCTGCAAAAGCGTGGGCGGGTTTTGGAGCAGGACGCGCCATGGATTCATGTGGACGAGACTGCCGATGGCATTCCGCTGAACCGGTATTTCATCGACCATCCCGAGATGATCTGCGGCGAGATGCAGATGGCCAGCGGCCCCTACGGGCAGCGCCCCACCTGCGCGCCGCTGGAAAATGGTACATCACTGGAAGGTCAGCTTGACGCGGCCCTTGCCAATTTGCAGACCGAGTACACGCTGGCCGATGGCCGGGAGGACGCGAAGGCGGAAAGCGATACGCTCGACGCAGACCCCGATACGCGAAATTTCAGCTATGTTGTTAAAGACGACACAGTTTATTACCGCGAAAATTCCAAAATGCGTGCTGTGAAGGCCAGCACCACCGCGCTTACCCGCATCAAGGCGCTGGTTCCACTGCGGGATACCTGCCGGGAGCTGATTCGGGCGCAACTGGACAATCTGCCCGATGAAACGATTGCCGCTTTGCAAGCGCAGTTGACCGCCCAGTATGATTCCTACCACGATACGTATGGGCTAATCAACAGCCGCGGCACGGCTTCGGCGTTCCGTGAGGATTCCGGGTATTTCCTCCTGTGCTCACTGGAGGACATCGACAGCGAGGGCCATTACAGGGGCAAGACGGATATGTTCACGAAGCGGACCATCCGTCCGGCCCAGGTGGTGGACCATGTGGACACCGCCGATGAAGCGCTGGTGCTGAGCCTGACCGAGAAGGCTCGCGTGGACCTTGCCTACATGGCGCAGATCACGGGAAAAGCGCAGGACGAAATTATACGCGATTTGACCGGCGTTATCTTCCGTGACCCGGAGCAATCCGAGCCGGTTTATCTGCCGGCAGATGAATACCTTTCCGGCAATGTGCGGCAAAAGCTGGCCGTTGCCCGGCTGGCCGCAGCGTCCGACCCGGACTATCAGGTCAATGTGAAGGCGCTGGAGCAGGTACAGCCGAAGGACCTCGACGCCAGCGAAATCGCTGTGCGGCTGGGTGCTACATGGATACCACCCGAATACATACAGGGTTTTCTCATGGAGTTGTTGGAGCCGCCGTTGTCAACTCGACTTTCCGTGAAGGTGCTGTTTGCGTCGTTCACCGGTGAGTGGAATATCACGAACAAGCGCTACGGCAACGGCAGCATCAAGGCAACCGTCACCTACGGCACAAACCGCAAGAATGCCTATGAAATCACAGAGGCTGCGCTGAATCTGCGGCCTGTGCAGGTGTTTGATACAGTTACCGACGCAGAAGGAAACAAAAAAAGCGTGCTGAACCACGCCGCCACCGAGGCTGCCTACGCCAAACAGTGTTTGATCAAGGACAAGTTTGAGGAATGGATTTTCAAGGAGCCGCAGCGTCGGCAGGCGCTGGTAAGCCTGTACAACAGCAAATTCAACTGCATCCGCCCGCGGGAATACGACGGCAGCAATCTGCGCTTTCCCGGCATGAACCCGGAAATTACGCTGCGGCCACACCAGCGCAACGCCATTGCCCACGTGCTGTACGGCAACAACGTACTTCTGGCACACGAGGTGGGGGCTGGGAAAACGTTCGAGATGGTCACAAGCTCTATGGAGAAAAAACGTTTGGGTCTTTGCAACAAAACCTTGATCGTAGTGCCAAACCATTTGACCGAGCAGATGGCGTCCGAGGCGCTGCTGCTTTACCCAAACGCAGAAATTCTGGTAGCGCGCAAGACGGATTTTGAAAAGGCCAACCGCAAAAAGTTCTGCGCCCGCATTGCTACCGGCAACTTTGACATTATCGTGATCGGGCACAGCCAGTTTGAAAAGATACCGCTTTCCGATGAACGGCAGAAAATGTACCTGCAAAAGCAAATCGACGATGTAGTGGCACAGGCAGCTGCACTGAAGGCCCAGCGCGCCGAGAATTTTACCATCAAGCAGATGGAGCGCATGAAAAAGCAGCTGCAACGGAAGCTGGACAAGCTCAACGACCAGAGCCGAAAGGATGACGTCATCACCTTTGAGGAGCTGGGCGTGGACAGTCTGATGGTGGACGAGGCGCACTACTTCAAAAACGCAATGGTCACTACCAAGATGACCCGCGTGGCCGGTATCTCCCAGACCGAAAGCCAAAAGGCCAGCGACATGTACATGAAGTGCATGTACATGGACGAGCTGACCGGCGGGCACGGCATTGTGTTTGCCACCGGCACACCGATTTCCAACTCGATGACTGAAATGTACATCATGATGCGGTATCTGCAATATGGGCTTTTGGAGCAGGAAGGCCTGCTGAACTTTGATGCGTGGGCCTCTACGTTTGGCGAGAGCGTTACCGCGATTGAGCTTGCCCCCGAGGGCAACGGCTACCGCTCTAAAACGCGGTTTGCTAAGTTTTACAATCTGCCCGAGCTTATGAATATGTTCAAGCAGTGTGCCGACATTCAGACCGCCGATATGCTGAATCTGCCGGTCCCGGAAATCACAGGCGGCAAGCCCACGATTGTGAAGCTACCGCCCAGTGAGCTGCAGCGACAGATGGTGGCGGCGCTGGGTGAGCGGGCCGAGGCGGTGCGCAACCGCCTGGTAGCCCCGAATGAGGACAACATGCTGCGCATCACGAACGATGGCCGCAAGCTGGCGCTGGATCAGCGCCTGATGAATCCACTTCTGCCCGATGACCCCGACAGCAAGGCGAATGCCTGCGTGGAGCGGGTCTTTACCATTTGGGAAAGAACAAAGGCGCAGCGCTCCACGCAGATGATCTTCTGCGATTTGAGCACGCCCCGCGCGGACGGCTTTGATGTGTACAACGATATTCGGGACAAACTGGTGGCGCGCGGCATCCCCAAGGATGAGGTACAGTTCATCCATGATGCCGATACGGAAGCTAAGAAGGCTGAGCTGTTCGGCAAAGTCCGCAGCGGTGCGGTTCGCGTGCTGATGGGCAGCACCCAGAAGATGGGCGCTGGCACCAACGTACAGACGCGGCTGTGCGCACTCCATCACTTAGATTGTCCGTGGCGGCCTGCCGACATTGCCCAGCGCAACGGACGTATGGTGCGGCAGGGTAACATGAACAAAGAGGTTTCTATCTTTATTTATATAACCGAAGCCACATTTGACGCCTACAGCTATCAGCTTGTGGAGAACAAGCAGAAGTTTATTTCGCAAATCATGACGTCAAAATCCCCTGCCCGAAGCTGTGAGGATTTAGACGAGGCTGCGCTCTCCTACGCTGAGGTAAAGGCGCTGGCTGCCGGAAACCCGATGATCAAAGAAAAGATGGACCTTGATATTCAGGTTGCGCGGCTTCGCACGCTGAAGGCCGCCTACAACAGCCAGCACTACCGACTGGAGGACGCCTTGACCGGCATCTTTCTGCGAGAGATCCGCGGCACCGAATGCCGGATTCAGGCGTTTGAGAAGGATATGCAGACCGCCAAGGACAGTCAGAGCTATGACAAGGACGGCAAGCTGGTTTTCAGCATTGAGCTTGACGGCACGACCTACGACAAGCGCGAGGACGCCGGTAAGGCACTGCTCGGGCTGGTGGGTGCTGCTGTGCGGGCTGACCATCCTGTTTTGGTGGGGCACTATGCGGGTTTTGAAGTCACGGTTGCCTATGTGCCGCTTTCCAAGGTGTTTGTGGCACATCTGGTTGGCCAGGCCACCCATACCACAGAGCTGGGCAGCGACGCTGCCGGCAATATGGTCCGCCTGCAAAACGTTGTTGCTGCCCTGCCGCAGGAGGTCAGCGGTCTGCGCAACAATCTACAGCAGCTGCGCGTCCAGTTGGACAGCGCCAAAGAGGAACTGCAGCAGCCTTTTCTGCAGGAAAAGGAGCTTAACGACAAGAGCGCGCGCCTGGCCGAGCTGGATGCCCTGCTGAATGTGGGCAATGATGCCCCGGTTTTGGAGGGTGAGGCCGAGGTCGTAAACGAGGACGATTCTGTGCGAACGCCTAGAGAGGAAAACGAACTGGAACGCTGAAATCGACAGCCTTGCATTATTTCGCAGACCATGTATCATAGAGATAGGAGGTGGCCATTATGCCCATTCAACGTAAAAATCTGTTCCTTACCTGGGGTATCCGCATTAGTCTCGTGCCTGTCATTCTGGGACTTATTGCACTGGGCCTGATTGCAATCGTGCTGTTTGCTATCTGCGGAGTTTGCGGCAGGTTTTTGGCGGCACTGGGCGGTCTGGCTGCTCTGTTGGCGCTATTCGATAAGTGCTACCAAGAGGCGGCAGTATCCGCCATCGTGGCGTTCTTGCTCAGTCCTTACGGCGCGCCGCAGGTGCTGTTCTGGCTGGGCAGGAAGCTGCTCGAGTTTGCTGGTAGTCTGTATGATTTATACTACTGATTGGAGAAATTTATAATATGAAAAAATGTCTGTCATCCATTCTTTTAGCTACGGTGTTACTCTGCGCCTGCGCACAGCAGACCGATAACACCTTGCAAACGCCGGAAAGCAGTACGCTGGTAGAACTTACCGTTGCTACTGAAGAGACTGCCATTGAGACACCTGCGCCGCTTGCCACGGAAAGCCCGGCACCAACGTCTACACAGACTCCAGAACCGACTGCCACACCGGCACCGACTGAAATTCCCATACCGGAGCCTACTGCAGCGTCTACCGAAGCGCCCGCTACGGAACCCGTTGCCGCGGAGAGCCAACCTGCACAGGTCAGCATGAGCTACGGTGCAGTCCCCTTTGACCTGGCGGCGGGCAGTGAGGAGTGGTGGAGCATCGACAGCTCAGACAGTGCCTACTGGGCTGTGCAGGAAAACATCAATGCTATGCGCGCAGCAGCTGGTCTGTCCCCTTTGACGATGGACAGTGGCCTGAGTGCTGCCGCCGATGCACGCTGTGAGAGCTTTGTGGCGGGCGGGCCGTTCGACCATAGCGGCATGACGACCCGCAGTGAGATCTGCGCCGCAGGTCCGATTGGCTCGGCCAGCAGCGTTTGCACCTACTGGCAGGGCAGCCCTGCCCACTATGCCAATATTATGGAGCCCAGCTTCACCGGCATGGGCGTGGGCTGCTGGTTTTGCAGCACTGCCGAGGGCCAGTACACCTACTGGACCGTAACCTTTCAGTGATTGGAGAACGGATATGAAAAAGCAAAACTCCCTGTATAGGATGACTACATCCGAAATGCAGATCATGACCTACCTTTGGAATTCCAAGGAGCCTGCAATCGCCAGTCAGATCGTTTCCGATTTGATTCCGACCCAGAACTGCACCTGGAAACCACGTTCGGTCTTTACGATTCTGAAAAGCCTTTCAGAGAAAGACCTGATCCACGATGTTGGGTACGTGAGAACCGGCAAGACCTACTCCCGCAAATTTGCTCCCAAGGTGAGCCGCGCGGAGTACCTGGCTATGCAGGTCATGAACGAGCTGCCGGACCAGGAGTTGCCGGAGTTTTTGGAGTTCTTTCAGGGGAAGGTCGGTTGAGCGTTACAGGTAAATCAAACTCTCAAGTGTCTGCTGTTTGTTCGGCAGGCACTTTTTTATATAGATAAAATTTAACAATGGAAGGAAAAGTGTGTAATGAATCAAAGGTTCAATCTCAAGCAGCGCGTGGCGGCCTTGTTTATGGCAGCTATGATGTGCTGCACAATGTTCCCGGTTGGGGCGTTTGCGGAGGCTCCGCAGCCCGATGCAGACGATACGCCTACCGTTGTGCAGGACAACGAAAACGTCACACCGGATGCACCGCAAACTGATGAAAGCAATCTAGACCCAGGAGAAAACACCCCCGAGGACAGCGAAACACCTATGGTTACCCAAAGCGCCGATGAAGATAAGCCCGTGGACGATTCCACCGACTACACCTTCGACGGCGTTGTTTTGTACACAGACTTACCGGATGCACCGACTGGTTCCTATATGGGCAGCCAGGGCTTGCCGGTTGCCACGGGTGAAACAAAAATCGGCATTTCCGCCTGGCTGAATGACCAGTTGGAAGAAAGCACGGACAGTTACCTGAGTGCGGACACCCTGAACAGCGACGACCTGACGATGATGGCTCCGTTGCTGGAGGGCATCGACTATGCCGTTGCGCCCATTCTGGCACAGGTGGAATACCCTGCAGACGGCAGTAGTTTGGATGTGGTGCTTCCCAACGAGGTGACGGTGCTGGACTTCTACGGTGTTACTGCCGATGAGGCTACACGCAGCAGACTTGTGCATAGTGAGTATGCCGAAACGTCCGCCGCGGTCATGGGGCTGTATGTTCAGGCAGATGCCGACTTTTCCGCGCAGCTTGTCTACACTGCTCCGGATGGCAGCACGCTGACGAAAGCGCTGCACGTTGTAATTGACTGCAGCCGCACCATGGTCGCACCGTTCGCAGAAACTACAGACGTCGCCGCCTACGCCGAGCGCCCCACGCCTGCCATTACCAGCGGCAAAATCACCAAGGTCGAGAAGGTCAACGGCACATGGCTGATCTGGTTCAATGGCGAGGAAGCCTACTGCTGCACCCACGGTGCCAACGGCCAGCCCAAAGGCTGTCCACCGTACACTTATACGAACACTTCTCTGGTCAGCGCGGATCAGTGCATTCCCGGTGATCACTACGGCAACCAGTACCGCATCTGGGGCGGTCTGGACCAGCTCTCTATGGACTTGCTGCCCGATACGCCCGCAGTTTTTTCCGCAGAAGATACTGAAAGAATCTCTCTTTTGGATTTCTGCTACACGATTTACGATGACGCCCAGTTGTGGCTGATTGAAAATTATCCCGAGAGCACTGCTGCAAAAATCTATCTGGAATCCGCGCAAGCCCTGCTGGACGGCGCTGTTGCCTATGCAAAGCCCCGCGGCTACTACACCTACATTTATACCCCTGCGCGCAGCGGTTGGCAGACCGTTGCCCTGATTGGCCCTGAAATCAGTGAGGATGAAACGGAAGAGCCGAAGCCTGTCGTACAGGAGTATTATGCCAGTTGGGAAGCCCCTGCACAGTCCGCCAGCGGCACCGTAGATCTGACCTATGGTATCACCACAGATAAGATCCAACTGAAAACGCTGGAAAAGGTGGACGGTGCCACGATTGAAATCGAGCCCATCACCAAATCCGGCACGATTGACGGCGGCAGCTGGAGCATTTCCCCTGCCGGTGTGCAGACCGTCACCACAAGCGGCCACACCAACGACGACAATTACCAGAATAACGGCGGTGCAGCATCTGCCCGCTGGTCTGTGCATTACGCTGTATCCAAGACCGTAGATGGCCGCAGTGGCAGCGTCGGCCCCTATACTACGAAAGAAGCTGCAGACGCAGCCGCCAACAGCGCGCGTGATTCTGCGGTTGCCGCCATTCAGGCAGAAGCACAGAGCGCTGTAAATAATGCTATTGCCAGCGCGCAGGCGCAGCTTGCATCTTTGCAGTTCCGTTATGACGAAGTCACCATCCCCTACGGTTTTGAATCCTACTGGGGCAGCAACGGCAGTCACCAGACCATTACAGTACCGGCCAACTCCAACAATGCCTACGAGATGCGCAATACTGAGTGGTCACTGCAGATCAACGTCAAAAAGACGGACAGTGAGACCGGCAACCAGATTGCAGGCGATGCCCGGTATGAAATCTACCAGTGGGACGTCGTGACTGGCAAATACCAGCCCACGGGCGGCTACAACACCTACAGTGTCCAGCGCCAGGGTGACGGCACCTATGCCGTCATCAACAACGCCGCCTACGCCACAAACGACACGATGCGCCATACATTGTACTACACGCAGCGCAATGAGGGCAGGTTCATCCTTGTGGAGACGAAGGCCCCCGTGGGGTATTTCGGCGATTGGACAGACGTTGACCATCCCGGCACGGCGGGCACGCCGCTGGGCAAACGCGCCTACTATGTAGAAATTACCGCTGACAACAACAATTCTGTCCTGTGGCTGGGCAATGGTGACTACAATGCCGACATTGCCACTGGCGATAAGGGCGGCACAAAGCTGATGACCAGCGGCGGCGTAGAAACCACAGTCACCATCTATGACTCTCCCAAGGATGCCTCCCGGAGCTATACCACCGATGCCAGCGGCAAGGCTGCCAATGAGGACAGCTACACCACCACGGCGGCGGACGGTATCATGAAAAACGACCGCACGCTGGGCGAAATCAGTATCTCTAAGGTTGATTTGGATGCACAGCGGTATGTGTCAGGCGACGCTGCTCACGGCAATGCCGTGCTGGACGGCGCGGTCTACGACCTGTACGCCGCCGAGGATATTACCCACCCTGATGGTGTGACCGGCGTCGTGGATTATTCCAAAATCGTAGATGCCAATGGCAATCCCATCTGGCACACTACGATTCGTGACAACAGCGGGCAGTGGATCGGCGATTATCTGCCCATTTTGAAAAAAGATAATCTCGTAGCCAGTGCCAAAATTGAGGACGGCTGGCTGACCTTCGCAAACCTGTACCTCGGCAAATATTATGTGGTAGAGCGCTCCACCGGCACGATCATTCCGTTGCGTGACGGCGCTCTTGCTGTTTCCGGCACCTATCCCACCGTGGACAGCCGCA
>OJOA01001503.1_pt1 | contig 11256 bp, 10 predicted proteins | sample 1597991 | NCBI WGS metagenome assembly OJOA01 (sample SAMN01915207, study PRJEB22387) | human gut metagenome | isolation source: stool | host: Homo sapiens | place: USA | reverse complement strand
TCCGTTGTATGTGTGAATATGGCTTACGCTGATGAAGGGTGATAAGGTGGTCGAGGGTATCAAATAACTTTCCAATTTTGCGCTGTTCCTCAAGTGAAGGGAGGGGTACTTGTCCCATACAGAGTTTGTCGTAATAGAAGTAGAGACGAACACCACCCTCTTGCAACTGCATAATCAGCTTTTGAAAATCAGGCGATTTGAACCAATGCCAGAGGAGTCTATCATCCACATCGTCAGAAGTCTTAAAGACCTCATAAAGTGAACTTACTATCACACTTTTTCCCGTGTCTTGGTATCCAATGGAACCCACATTTATTCTTGCAGGGTTGTACGCAAATGAATTTGGAGAAACAATATAGTACATTCTTTTGTCGGCTTCTCGCATTGTACCACCGTTTTCAAACTTTTCATCTTGCGGTACGAATCCACTTTCATTTGTAATGGAATAACTCTCTAATGGCAGATTCTCTTTGTTCTTTTCACCCGCTGGAAAAGTAATATCCGAGAACTTCCGCTGTTCCCAAGCGTATGTATTTTATGGCATAAGCCACAATTTTTTGTGGAAACCTTAGCTATCTGTGTTATAATAGAAATAACTACTTACGCTTTTCCCAAGAAAGGGTATTTTCTAAAACAAAAGGAGCTTGACCGATGAACAAACAACAGCTTGCGCAGAAGATTTGGGCTTCTGCTAACCAGATGCGCTCCAAAATCGAGGCCAGTGAGTACAAAGACTTTATCCTTGGTTTCATTTTTTATAAATATCTGTCCGATAAAGAAATCGAATTTCTGAAAGACAACGATTATGACGATGAGCTGCTGAAAACCGTAACCGAGGACGACCCCGAAACCGTCAAATGGGTGCAGGAAAACATCGGCTATTTTATCTCCTACAAAGATTTCTTCTCCACCTGGCTCGGCATGGGCAAGGATTTTGATGTTTCCAATGTGCGTGACGCGCTGTCGGCGTTCAGCCGGCTGATTTCCCCCACGCACAAGCGTGTGTTTGAGAAAATCTTCAACACACTGGAAACCGGTCTTTCCAAACTGGGCGACAGCTCCGGCACCCAGACCAAAGCCATCAGCGGCTTGCTGAACCTGATCAAGGATATTCCGATGGACGGCAAGCAGGGCTATGATGTGCTGGGCTTCATCTATGAATATCTTATCAGTATGTTTGCCGCCAATGCAGGCAAAAAGGCGGGCGAGTTCTACACGCCCCACGAGGTTTCGCTGCTGATGTCCGAAATCGTGGCAAGCCATCTGCAGGGCAAGAACGAAATCAAAATCTATGACCCGACCAGCGGTTCCGGCTCGCTGCTGATCAATATCGGCAAAAGCGTTTCCAAGTATATGGCTGACGCAAACAATGTAAAATACTACGCGCAGGAGCTGAAAGAGAACACCTACAATCTGACCCGTATGAATCTGGTAATGCGCGGCATCAAGCCGGACAACATCGTTACCCGCAACGGCGATACGCTGGAGGAGGACTGGCCCTACTTTGATGATGCCGACCCCATCAACTCCTATGACCCGCTGTATGTAGATGCCGTAGTATCGAACCCGCCGTATTCGCAGGCATGGGATCCCACCAACAAGGAAGGCGACGCCCGCTATGCCCGCTTTGGTCTGGCACCCAAGGGTAAGGCGGACTATGCCTTTTTGCTGCACGACCTTTACCATATCAAGCCTGATGGCATTATGACCATCGTTTTGCCCCACGGTGTTCTGTTCCGCGGCGGTGAGGAAGGCACGATCCGCAAAAATCTGATTGAGAACAACCATATTGACGCCATCATCGGTCTGCCCGCCAACATTTTCTTTGGCACGGGCATTCCCACCATCATTATGGTGTTGCGCCAAAAGCGCGAGCGCGAGGATGTACTTATCATTGATGCCTCCAAGGGGTACACCAAGGAGGGCAAAAACAATAAGCTCCGCGCCTCCGACATCAAGCGCATTGCCGATACCTTTGTAAAGCGCGAGAGCATCCCCAAATTTTCCCGCACGGTCAGCCGTGAGGAAATCCGCGCCAACGACTACAACTTAAATATTCCCCGCTATGTGGACTCCTCTGAGGCAGCGGAGCATTGGGATGTATACGCCTCTATGTTCGGCGGCATCCCCGCAGCAGAGCTGGACGAGCTTTCCGCATACTGGGCGGCGTTCCCTGCGCTGCGCGGTGAATTGTTTGCTGAAAACGGAACGCCCTATGCGGCGCTGACCGTTGAGGACATCAAGTCGGCTATCAAAAACAGCCGCGATGTAACCGCCTTTGAGGACGCCTATCGCTCCGCCTTTGCTGCGCTGCCCGCCTATATGAAGGCTGTCCTGTTGGACGGCGTGGACAAAATTGAGATTGCCAAGACGGAAACCACCCTCAGCGAGGATATTTTTGCGCGCCTTGCCGACATTCCGCTGATTGACAAGTACGAGGCTTATCAGCTGCTGGACGACCACTGGAACACGATTGCCGTTGACCTTGAAATGATCCAGACCGAGGGGGTCGGTGCAGCCAAAAAGGTAGACCCCCATCTTGTCACCAAAAAGAAGGGCAACGAGGAGCAGGAAGTGCAGGACGGCTGGGTCGGGCACATTCTGCCCTTTGATCTGCTGCAAAAAACGCTGTTGAAAGATAAGGCTGGCGCGCTCCACGCGCTGGAAAATCAGCTTGCCGAGCTTCCCGCCGAATATGAAGCCCTGCTGGATGAATTTACCGAGGACGACAAGGACGCCTATAAGGAGTGCTTTACCGAAGAAGGCGATGCTTTTGTGCCGAAGGAGATTGCCAAAAAGGTCAAAGAACTGCGGCGGGACCGCACCCCCGAGGCACAAAATGCCTGCCGCATTTTCAGCCGTGTAGAGGAACTGACCAGGCAGGAAAAGGCACTGAAAGCCGAAATCAAATCTGACGCAGCATCGCTGGAAGCTCTGACAAAAAAGACCATTGAGGGGCTGACCGATGCGCAGGTGTTGGAGCTGCTGGAGCAAAAATGGATTGCGCCCTTTACGAACGAGCTTGCCAAACTGCCCGATGCCATGGTGGACAGCCTTGTCAGCAAAATTCAGACCCTGCAAAATAAATATAGCACAACCTTCTTTGATGTGGAAAGCGAAATCCGCGCCACCGAAAAGCAACTGGCCGCGATGATGGACGACCTTACCGGCAGTGAGTACGACCTGAAAGGCCTGAGCGAGTTCAAGACGCTCTTGTTGGGTGACTGATATGGCAAAACAGAACAAACCTGCCATCCGATTCAAGGGATTTACTGACGCTTGGGAACAGCGGAAGGTTGGAGAACTTATTGAAGATTACATAGAAAAAACTACTGTACAGAATCAGTATCCGGTGCTGACTTCGTCACAGCAACAAGGCGTCGTTTTCCAAGAAGATTACTTTGCTGATAGACAGGTAACTACGAATGATAATATTGGGTATTATGTACTGCCTTATGGTTACTTTACATACCGGAGCAGAAGCGATACGGATGTGTTCATTTTCAATCGAAATAACATCATAGATAAGGGAATTATTAGCTATTACTATCCTGTGTTTTTGCCAAAAGACTGTGACTCTAACTTTCTATTGCGAAGATTAAACCACGGCATTAAGAAACAACTGTCTATGGCCGCTGAGGGAACAGGACAAAAAGTTCTCGCTCATAACAAGTTCAAGAATATGATAGTTGATGTTCCCGAAATCGAAGAACAACAAAAAATTGGCCTGTATTTTGAATCACTCGACCACCTTATCACCCTTCATCAGCGTAAGTATGACAAGCTGCAAGTTTTGAAGAAAGCCATGCTTGAAAAAATGTTTCCGAAAAATGGCAGCAGCGTTCCCGAAATTCGATTCAAGGGATTTACTGACGCTTGGGAACAGCGGAAGCTCGGAGAAATCGCAACATTCATTAACGGTAGAGCCTATTCGCAACCGGAATTATTGTCATCAGGGAAATACAAAGTACTTCGTGTGGGAAATTTTTACACGAATGATTCGTGGTATTACTCAGACCTTGAGTTGGGTGAAAAATACTACGCCGATTACGGTGACCTCTTATATACTTGGTCAGCAACATTTGGTCCTCATATTTGGCTTGGCGACAGGGTTATTTACCATTATCACATATGGAAGATTAACCTTTCAGACCAACTTGAAAAACAATTCGCAGTTCAGTTGCTGGAGCAGGATAGAACCAATATTTTATCAAGCAAAAATGGTTCTACGATGGTTCATATCACAAAAGAAGGAATGGAACAAAAAGATGTAATTATTCCACCAAGCACCAAAGAACAACAAGAAATAGGTGCTTTCTTTCTACAACTCGACAACCTTATCACCCTTCATCAGCGTGAGTTAGAAAAGCTGCAAAATATCAAAAAATCCATGCTCGAAAAGATGTTTGTCTAAGGAGAATCGTGAAAAAATGGGAAAAATTATTTTATATCACGGCACTCCCGACAAAATCGTTGTGCCGAAATTTGGCGGCGGTGATGATAAACACGACTATGGCAGGGGCTTTTACCTTACCGAAAACATCGAACTTGCCAAAGAATGGGCGGTCTGCCGCCCGAACGACACAAATGGCTGGGTTCACAAGTACGAGCTGAAAACCACCGGGCTGAAAATTCTGGATTTTCAGCAGCACAGTGTTCTTGCGTGGCTGGCAGAGCTGATGAAGCACCGGGACGCCGCTGACTCTAAGCGATACCGTATGCTGGCAAAGAAATTTATCGAAAAATACGGCATGGATACCCGCGATTATGATGTGATTTGCGGCTGGCGCGCAAACGCCTCCTACTTTTACATTGCCAAAGAGTTTGTGCGCGATAATATTGATGTGGATATTCTGGAAGATCTGCTGTCGCTGGGCGGTTTGGGCATCCAGTATTGCATCAAGTCCGAGGCCGCGTATGCAAATCTGAAAGAAATAACCGACGAGCTGCTTGCCGTGGACTACACTGAATTTAACGACAGGTACAATCAGCGCGACATAACGGCAAGAAAACGGATGCGCGAACTGGTGGATTCCGACGCGAACACGGTCACAAAGGTGTTCAGCACACTGTTTGAGAGGTGAGGGACAATGCGCGCGTATGCAAAGGAATATGTAAGCGATGTAGTCGAAAATCAGGGCAAGCTCTTTGACCTTGTGGCACAGAAATACCCTGACAAGGATACTGCGGCTTTTATCAATTCCTATATGGCAAGCAAAACCAGAAAAAGCATCGACGAAGCCAAAGCCTATGTAAACACGATGAGCGCCCCCGAATTGTGGGATTACTTTTGCAAAACCGAGGACTTTACGCTGAAGGACGGCAAAGCCATCGAGGGGTTTATGCCGGACTGGATCGGCGAATTTTATGCGTATTATCAATGGTATTATAATCTGCCCAGCAGCGAAGTTGTAAAAAAAGTGCCGGTTGCTTTTCTGGAAAAAGCATACGGCGGGCTGCATGATCTGGAACTGGATTTGGCGGTACAAAAAGTCGGTGAAGTATAATGACGGTTGTTTGCTTTCATAACCCCAGTGAGGAAAACGGATATTTGAGCAACTGGTACCCCTGCCGCTTTACGGTGGAGGGGGGTGACTTTTCCTCCATGGAACAATATATGATGTATAAAAAGGCTGTCTACTTTGGTGACAAGGCTGTGGCGGCCAAAATTCTTGCAACCGATGATGTTGCCGAAATCAAGGCGCTTGGCAGGCTGGTTGCCAATTACAGCGAGCGTTATTGGAACGGTATTCGGCAAATCGTTGTTTTTACAGGGCTGCTTGCCAAATTCACCCAAAATGACGACCTGAAAGCGCAGCTTGCCGCCACCAAAGGTTCCGTTTTGGCTGAATGTGCGGTCAGGGATACCATTTGGGGCATCGGCTTGTCGATGAAGGACCCGGACAGGCTGGATATTGGCAAGTGGAAGGGGCAAAACCTGCTGGGCTATGCCCTGATGATGGTGCGCGAACGGCTGTAAAAGCGTACACAAATACCCGGAAAGGGGCAAAATAAATGACCTTTCAAAAGGAATCGGACTTTGAAGAAGCGCTTATAAAAATCCTGACGACCAAAGGCTGGGAGAGCACAATTCTGAAATATCCCACCGAGCAGGATCTGATTCGCAACTGGGCAAGCATTCTCTTTGACAATAACCGCGGCATAGATCGCCTTGGCGATTACCCCTTGACCGATGGCGAGATGCAGCAAATTGTAGAGCAGATTCGGGAATTGCGCACGCCGCTGAAGCTGAACGGCTTTATCAACGGCAAAACGGTTTCTGTCAAGCGCGATAACCCCGATGACAAGGCACATTTTGGCAAGGAAGTCAGCCTGAAAATCTACGACCGCATGGAGATTGCCGCCGGGCAAAGCCGCTACCAGATCGTGCAGCAGCCGATTTTTCCCGGTAAATCAAAAATGCTGAACGACCGCCGCGGCGATTTGATGCTGCTGATCAACGGTATGCCGGTGTTCCATCTGGAATTAAAGCGCAGCGGTGTGCCGGTGAGTCAGGCATATAACCAAATCGAAAAATACGCCCACGAGGGTGTGTTTACCGGGCTGTTCTCGCTTGTGCAGATTTTTGTGGCAATGAACCCGGAAGAAACCGTCTACTTCGCCAACCCCGGTCCCGACGGAAAATTCAACACCGATTACTACTTCCACTGGGCGGACTTCAACAACGAGCCAATCAACGATTGGAAAGAGATTGCCTCCAAGCTGCTGTCCATCCCCATGGCGCATCAGCTGATCGGCTTTTACACCGTGGCCGACGATGCGGACGGCGTGTTGAAGGTTATGCGCAGCTATCAGTATTATGCTGCCAGTGCGATTTCGGATGTAGTTTCCAAAACGAAATGGGACAGCGGCAAGCAGCGCGGCGGGTATATCTGGCACACCACCGGCAGCGGCAAGACGATGACTTCCTTCAAGTCCGCACAGCTGATTGCCAATTCCAACGATGCGGACAAGGTGGTTTTCCTCACGGATCGCATCGAGCTGGGAACGCAGTCGCTGAAAGAATACCGCGCCTTTGCCGATGAAAACGAGACCGTGCAGGCAACGGATAACACCTATGAGCTGATTACCAAGCTGAAAAGCATTGCCACCGCAGACACGCTGATTGTGACATCTATTCAGAAGATGAGCAATATCCGTGACGAGGAGGGCGGCAAAAATGCCCGCGATATTGAGCTGATCGGCAAAAAGCGGCTGGTGTTTATCGTGGACGAGGCGCATCGCTCCACCTTTGGCGATATGCTGGCAATTATAAAAGAAACCTTTCCCCGTGCGATTTTCTTCGGCTTTACCGGCACGCCCGTATTTGAGGAAAACGCCAAAAAGAACAACGCGCAAACCGATGTGTTTGGCAATGAACTGCACCGTTACAGCATAGCGGACGGCATCCGCGATAAAAATGTGCTGGGCTTTGACCCGTACAAGGTACTTACCTTCCGCGATAAAGATGTGCGGCAGGCTGTTGCACTGGAAAAGGCAAAGGCAGCTACGGTTGCAGACGCCCTGAATGACCCCGCAAAAGCCGCTGTGTACTATAAGTACATGGACAACACGCAGGTGAAAATGTACGGCGAACCGGGTCCGGACGGGAAGTGGATCAAGGGGATTGAGGATTATCTGCCCAATACACAATATCTGACGGCAGAGCATAAGCAGACCGTTATCGAGGATATTAAGGAAAACTGGCTGACTTTGAGCCACAACGGTAAGTTCCACGCCATTTTTGCCACAAGCAGCATCCCGGAGGCAATCGAATATTACCGCATGATGAAGATCACCATGCCGGAATTGAAAACAAGCTGCCTTTTTGACCCGAACATTGATAATAACGGCGGCGCCATTTACAAAGAGGATGGGCTTGTTGAAATTATCGAGGATTACAATAAGCGCTATGGGCAGGATTTTACAATACCCACCCACGCACGGTTTAAGAAGGATCTGTCGCTGCGTCTGGCGCACAAGGAGCAGTATAAGCGCATTGAACGCACACCCGACCAACAGCTTGATTTGCTGATCGTTGTTGACCAGATGCTGACCGGCTTTGACTCCAAGTGGGTTAATACCCTCTATATGGATAAGATGCTGGAATACGAGAACATTATACAGGCGTTTTCCCGCACAAACCGACTGTTTGGACCGGATAAACCGTTCGGCGTGATTCGCTATTACCGCAAGCCGCACACAATGGAACAAAATGTGCTGAAAGCGGTGAAGCTGTACTCCGGTGACCGCCCGATTGGATTGTTTGTTGACCGCCTTGCCCACAACCTTGAAAAAATGAACGAGGTGTACGGCGACATTGCGGAGTTGTTTACGAGCGCGGGTGTGCCTGATTTTGAAAAGCTGCCGCAGGACAGAAGCGTCTGCGCCAAGTTTGCCAAGCTGTTCCGTGAGCTTAACGACTACATGGAGGCAGCGCGTGTGCAGGGCTTTACATGGAATCAAAGCGTATATCATTGCCCGGACGATGCTGCCGATGAAACCATTGATGTCGAAATGCTGTTTGATGAGTCTGCCTATCTGATTTTGGCACAGCGCTATAAGGAACTGTCCGCCGAGCCGTCGGACCCTTCCGATGACGGCGATGCGCCGTATGATTTGGTGGGCTATTTGACGGAAATCGACACCGGTGTGATTGATTCCAACTATATGAACAGCCGCTTTGATAAGTACCTGAAGCTGCTGAATCAGGCGGGTGCATCGGGAGAATCCATAGAACAGGCAAAAGCCGAACTGCATAAGTCCTTTGCCAGCCTGACACAGGAAGAACAGAAGTTTGCCAACATCTTCCTGCACGATATTGAACGCGGCGACGCCACACCCGAACCCGGCAAGACGCTGCGGGATTACATCACCGAGTACCAGTGCCGTGCGAAGAATGACCAAATCCACCGCTTTGCCGTTGTGTTTGGCTTGGATGAAGAAAAGCTCCGCAATATGATGGGTCTGGGGCTGACGAAAACCAATATCAACGAGTTTGGCCGCTTTGACGAACTGAAGAAAAGCGTAGACAAAGCAAAGGCAAAAGCCTATTTTGAGAAAAAAGAGGGCGTAAAGCTGATACCGCCCAAGGTAAACCAGAAAGTGGACAGTTTGCTGCGGGAATTTATTGTAACCGGCGGCTTCGAGGTGTAAGGCTGCATATTTATAAGCGATAAGTCGAACAAAAGGGCCAAGGAAAATCCGAGGCCCTTTTACTTTTGCTTGGGAACAGCGGAAGTTGGGGGAAGTTGTCGAACGCATCACACGCAAAAACGAAAATCTCGAATCAACTTTGCCACTGACAATCTCCGCGCAGTATGGTCTAATTAACCAGAATGAGTTCTTCGATAAGCGCATAGCAAGCAAGGATGTAAGCGGTTATTTTCTTGTTAGGAATGGTGAATTTGCTTACAATAAAAGTACATCTTCCGATGCTCCTTGGGGTGCAATTAAGCGTCTTGACCGTTACGAAAGTGGCGTATTATCAACGCTTTACATTGTTTTCAAAATTTTGGATGAGAGAAAGACCAGTTCTGATTATATAGTCACCTATTATAACACCGACTTGTGGCACAAGGGTATTCAGGCCATTGCAGCCGAAGGTGCGCGGAACCACGGCTTATTGAATGTTGCGCCAGCGGACTTCTTCGAAACAAACCTAACGATGCCGAAGGATTATGCCGAACAGCAGCAAATTGGCTCTTTTTTTCAGCAGCTCGACCACCTTATCACCCTTCATCAGCGTAAGTCTTATATTTATGGGTTGTCCAATTTTATATGATTACCAAAGTATGGTTACTGGAATTTGTGACGTCCGACTTTCTCAACGAAAGCGGCTGGGAATGTGGAAAGCACTATGCCGAACTTCTAAAGAGCCTGTTTACAGGCAGCAAGTAACCAGTCCTTACGCGAGTGTCAGACCATACCAACGCGATGTGACGCGTGCGCTAGTAGCAAAGGGCTTCACCCATCTATGCCTCCGCCTGTGCCCTGCCGGGGTGGGGTTGTTAAATGATACCGGCTTTTACAGCTTTTTGCTGCAGATAGTTACAGAAGGCGCTGCAAGACACAAGCATAAACAGCGCATCCTCCGACTCTACGGTTTTGCTCTCGTTCAGGATGGCATGACGGATGCCGTCCTGGTCGCTGGTATAACCGTAGATTTTTTCAAAACCCGCTGCGAGGGCGGAATGGATGTCGATGCCGCCGTTATTAAGTACCTTTAATGCTGCGCCTAGGGTAGCTTTCGGATTGTTGGCAAGGATCTGGCACATGGACTCTACTGCGGAAATGGATTCCTTCACACAGTTGCGGTAGTCGGGATCGGTTTTGTCGGAGTATTTCTCAAGGGCGGTCTGGATATGGATTCTGGCTCCGGAAAACGGCCCGCTTAATGCAAGCGCAGATTCGATGGATTGAATTTCCGTTTCGTTTGTGATGGGAGAAATCTGCTTGCCGATGATGCGATAGCCGACGTTATCTTTTTCAAATACATCATTGAGCATTTTGGAAAAGTATTTTACCTGCGCATAGGGGTCATTTATAATTTGTTCGCAAAAATCTAAAATATCGTACCATGCGGTTGTGGATGACAAAATTAAACGCTTGACTTCGCCTGTCAGATTTTGGCCATAGGAAAGATGTGATAGATCTCTCCTTAAATACCGACTCCAAACCCGAATGCAAAGTTCTCTTTCACTTCCGGTTATATAGTCTATAAGGTCAGAGTCTGATACAACATAGCTACTAAACCATTGATAAAAACTATTCCAAATGTCCATCCGTGTATCTTCATTCAGACAATCTGTCTGAATCGGCACTTCTATCGGCTTAATCCCCATTCTTTGAGAAAAAGACAAATATGACATAAGAACGCATCCTTTCATACATATATTTTATTATTCTACTGTTTTATGGAACATAAATAAACGATAGTATTAAATTGATGTTTACTACATTTCTAGACCGCAGATTAAGTTTCCGGCCACATGATCTTCCACTCAAAATACTCTGCTTGTGTAATCTCCCCCGCATACAACTTTTTCTGAATCGCAGCCCAATCCTTTAGGAAATCATCCAAAATCGTATCATCGAACCACATGGCTACCGGGGAGCGCGGCGGCCAGTTGTCGTTGTCATCATAGTGCAGCGCAAGGTTTGGGTTAGCGTTATACCGCGCTGTGCCGCGCTCGGTGGGCACCAGCTTGATAACGCCAGGCTGCTCCTCGTCCAGCCAGAAAAGCTGCTCCAGAA
>OJOA01001496.1_pt1 | contig 11320 bp, 6 predicted proteins | sample 1597991 | NCBI WGS metagenome assembly OJOA01 (sample SAMN01915207, study PRJEB22387) | human gut metagenome | isolation source: stool | host: Homo sapiens | place: USA | reverse complement strand
TACACCAGCTGATAGAGCAATGGGCTATAATCACATTCCTTGCCCCTTTTCCTCCTAAAGCATCTGCACCGTCAGGATGCACACATTCTTTATTACCCATACGGAAACGTAAAAAACGGAGAATTACATTACTAGCATAATTTGTCACCGGATAACCCGCTATGCATATACCGTTTCCCGGTGCAGTTTGTCCCGCAATGGTCAAATTCCCTTTCCGTATTTTTAGGTCTTTATGCAGAAATATTGTACCGGACACTTGAAAAATGATAGTACGAGGACCATCCAACTTTTCTATACCATAACGTAAAGTGCCAGGCATCCCATCATCTGCTAAAGAAGTAACAATATACACTTCACCTCCACGTCCGCCTGTAGTCATACGTCCATATCCTTCTGCTCCGGGAAAAGCAGCCAACTCTCCAAAATCAAGAGTGTTACCAATACCAGAAAAGGCAAAAACAGCCTCATTTCCGATCAGAGTTAATAAAACGGTTAGACAACGAAAGATCAAATTCATATTCATATTTTTATTTATGGAATAATACAAAAATACACCAAATTTATTTATTGTACTCCTCCTTTATTCTGTTCCTCAACAATCTTTTGTACCAAGCTATTCATATACATCTCCAGATTTGTATATGTTCCTTCCTCATCTACTGTTTTACCATTTCGGTCAGAAGCATCATTCGGATTCAAACCATACTTTTTTTCCCATTCATCAGGCATACCATCATTATCCGAATCCTTCAGAATAACACCTTGTACCAATTCAGGCCATGCTGAAGATTCTCCAACAGGAATCACATCATCCTGACTATCAATGATACCTTTCTTTGGATACCCCACGCTTTTCCAATCAATACCTTCAACAACTCCCTGACCATTGTGCTCGTTCATTCCCTGATAGTTCGCAGTCCCGGTACGAGTCTCCTGAACAATACGTTCATCCACTCTATCCCTGTGCAAAGAACAACCTGCATAATCCATAACACGCTCAAAAGCCGTACGAGCATCATGAGTGGTAACAGTACCTGTTTCTACAGGAGTGGTACGTTTAAGAGCTTTTTTTGTACCTTCATCCAACGTTCCATACTTTTTATCAAACTGATTATAAACTCCGTACTCCCAGTTATCCTTTGTAGCCTTCATACAACGATCGTAATCAGCCGCACCATTAATTTGCCCATCATCCACCACATTTCCTTGGATAAAGAAATCTCCCCAAGTGTCAAAAATGGCCGGATATGATTTCTTATCCGAATCACTCACTTTTTTGTCAATGGCAATAATACGTCCACGTTTAGAAGTACCAGTAGGAGTGGCAGGCCCCGGCTTATAAAAATTATTCACAATATTTACATGCATGGCTTCTCCACCATAACAAGAGTTTCCACACCAGTTATAAATGACATTATTACGCATATCAACAATTTCATTCTCTTTTGTCGAATTAACTCCAGGACCTAGACGAGGATTACGGCTATCATGATGTGCCAATAGATTATGGTGAAAAGAAGCTTTCATACCTCCCCATATACCACCATAGCCATGAGGACCTTTTGTATGCCCACCTAAACGCAGACTTTCAGAAATAAGACACCATTGCAGTGTAAAATTCTCATTTTGATAGAAAGAAACACACTCGTCAGTACACCAACTCATAGAACAATGATCAATCATTATATTTCTATGATACCGACCGCCAAAGGCGTCGGCTCCGTCTGCACTGACATCTTCTTTATTTCCCATTCGAAAACGCATAAAACGGACAATAACATTGTCTGCTTCCAAGAAAACCGGATAACCAGCCAAACAAATACCATCCCCCGGAGCCGTCTGGCCTGCAATGGTCAAATCTCCATTCTTAATCTTTAAATCACCGTTTAAATGAATAGTTCCGGATACCTGGAAAACAATTGTACGTTTTCCGCTTAGTTTCTCAATACCATAACGCAAAGTTCCGTCCTGTAACTTGTCCTCCAATGAAGTAACAATATATACATCGCCACCACGCCCACCGGTTGTGTAGCGTCCATGTCCTTCTGCCCCAGGAAAAGCTGGTATCTTTTCATCTTGAGTTTCTCCAGTCCCCTCAGGTTCTTTAGGCAATTCATTTGCGTCACTACCATCAGTACACGCCAGAATTCCAAAAGCAAACAAAATGGCCAAACACCATTTACTTAGAATTATATCCATTTTCATACATTATTAGATTAATGAGGACAAAAGTAGACAGGATAAAGAAAAGTCTTGTTCAAATTTTGTTTTTCCAAATCATTAAAATCGATAAAACAAGGCTTTTCAAGCTAGCATGTGTATTTTTTGTTTTAAAACTATTCTAAAAATGCCTGCCGGCTATTAAAAAACAAAAAATACTAGGTGAAAAACAAATATTGCACATATCTATATTCACATTCATATACTTTTGTACCGAGGAATTAACTCTAAATATGAGTACAGAATCAAAACAATAACCATTAATTAATAAACATGCAAAGAATGTCTAACAAGGTGAAAAACATGCGCAGTTGGCTGCTAATGCTATTTGCAGCGATATCGCTTAGCGTATCAGCGCAAACAATTACCGTAAAAGGTAATGTGAAAGACACAACAGGAGAACCGATCATCGGAGCTTCTGTAGTAGAGAAAGGTAATACTACCAATGGTACAATTACTGATTTAGATGGTAACTATTCTATCAAGGTTCCTTCAAAAGCAACCCTTACAATTTCTTATATCGGAATGAAAACTCAGGATATTGCTGTAAAAGGACAAAGTCAAATTAATGTCACTCTTTCCGATGATACACAAGCATTGGACGAAGTTGTGGTAATTGGTTACGGAACCGTTGCAAAAAAGGATCTGACTGGTTCCGTATCTTCCGTTAGTGCCAAACAGATAGCTGCCATTCCGGTATCTTCTGCATCAGAAGCATTACAGGGAAAAATGGCTGGTGTATCTATCACAACGACTGAAGGTTCTCCTGATGCAGACGTAAAAATCCGCGTACGTGGTGGCGGTTCTCTATCTCAAGACAATTCACCGCTTTATATCGTAGACGGATTTCCCGTATCAAGTATCTCTGATATTGCTCCAACAGATATTCAATCGGTAGATGTATTGAAAGATGCTTCTTCTACTGCTATTTATGGTTCACGTGCTTCCAATGGTGTGGTACTTGTCACTACCAAGAAAGGAAAAGCTGGTAAGGTGGAAATCTCTTATGATTTTATGTATGGTGTTCAGCAACCTACTTCATTGCCTAAGATAGCAGACTCGTGGGTATACGCTGAACTGTATAATGAAGCGGCTGTTAATTCGGGAAGAGCTGCAAAATTCACTCCCGAGCAGATTGCGCAATTTAGAAATGGCGGTCCGAATGTAAATTGGGTGAAAGAACTGTATCACCGTAATTCTCCTCAAAGTTCACACAATGTTTCGATGACAGGAGGTAACGACCAGTTGTCTTACATGGCTTCTTTGGGTTATATGGATCAGAACAGTATGTTCAAGGGACCTGATTATGGTTATAAACGCTACAATGCACGTCTGAATGTAAGCCATAAGGTGACGAATAACTTTACATTGAATTTGACTTCTCAATTTGCCCGTAATGATATTAAAGAACATGCTTACTGGACGGAATGGATTATCGAGCAGGCAAACCGTATGCCGCCGATTTACCCGATCAAGAATGAGGATGGTAGTTATAATTATCCTGCCGGAAGTAACTCAAACGGTTTGCAGCGTTTGGAAGAAGGCGGTTATCGCCAGAATGTGAATGATGAATTATTGGGAACCATACAAGCCGAATGGGAAGTATATAAAGGACTGAAACTGATCGGAAGTGCCGGTGGACGTGTTTGGAATAATAATTTGCATGAAAACCGGAAGGCCTTCGAAGGTACGGGAGATAGTGAAAATAAGTTGACCGAGCAATTCTATCGTTCTAAGAATATCACTACCAATCTTATGGTGACTTATAATACGAAAATAGGGAAACACTCTATCGGTGGATTATTAGGATATGCTTATGAGGGTTTCTCTGAAAAGCAGTTCTCTACCAGTCGTTTGACGGAGGATTCTAAATATGATATTTTTGTAGGTGATTTGAGTGGGGATAAAGTTAGCAATGGTGGTTCGGCAAGTGACTGGGCTATCTATTCCGGTTTTGCAAGAGCCACTTATAATTATGATGAGAAATATCTGCTGGAATTTAATATTCGTAATGACTATTCTTCTTATTTTGCGAAAGGAAACCGTTCGGGAGTCTTCCCGTCTTTCTCGGCAGGATGGCGTATCTCGGAAGAAAAATTCTGGTCTGTACTGAAACCGTATGTTTCTTCTCTAAAAATCAGAGGTTCATGGGGATTGGTTGGTAATAACCGCATTGGTGCTTATCAATACATGCAGACCGTGTCTGTAAAGAACGGTATCAGTTTTGGCGACAAGCTGGCGCAGACGGCTGAATTCGCTTCTACAAACCCTGATCTCAAATGGGAAACTACCCGTATGGCTAATATCGGCTTCGAATTGGGATTGTTGAATAATGATTTGAATATTACTTTTGATTGCTTCAATAATCGTACAAAAGATATTTTGGTGAATTTACCGGTTCCCGGATTGTTTGGTAATGGTGCCCCGATTCAAAACGCTGGTAAGGTAGAGACGAGAGGATGGGAATTATCAGTAAGTTATCGTTTGAAGACCGGTCCGGTAGTGCATAACTTCGCCGGAAATATTTCGGATAGCTTTAATGAAGTAATAGATACACGCGGTACGGAAATTATCGGTGGCTCGGATGTACAGACAATTATCAAGGAAGGTTATCCGTTGTACTCTTACTATGCATATCGTTCGGATGGATTTTTCCAGAATGAGGAAGAATGTCAGAAAGGACCGCACTTGGAAGGTATTACACCGAAACCGGGAGATATTCGTTATTTGGATAAGAACGGCGATGGTGTGATTAAACCGGACGATGACCGTTTTATTGTTGGTAATGACTTCCCAAGATATACTTTCGGCTTCACCTATGGTTTGGAATATAAAGGTTTTGATTTCTCGATGATGTGGCAAGGAGTAGGAAAACGTAACAAGTGGATGCGTGGTGAATCTGTAGAGGCTTTCCATAATAACAATGAAGGTCCTGTAATGGATTTCCATCAAGATCGCTGGACTCCGAATAATCCGGATGCTACTTATCCCCGTCTGACAATGGGTGCGGAATCTGCTAATAATGCAGCGAAATCAGATTTCTGGATTCAGGATGCTAAATACTTGCGTTTGAAAAATGCGCAGATTGGATATACTTTCCCGCAACAATGGATGAAAAAACTCTATGTCAAGAATTTAAGAATCTTTGCCAGTGTGCAGAATCCGTTGACTTTCACAAAGATGAAAGGCGGATGGGACCCGGAATATACCGGAGACGGCAGTGGTCGTTCTTATCCTGTGGCAAGAGTATATTCATTTGGACTTAATGTTAAATTTTAAACTGTACCGTGATGAAAACAACTATAAAGAATTTGATTTTATCTGCTGTCTTGGTAGTGGGCGGTGCCTCTTGTGTTGACTTGGATACGGCACCGTATGACAGAGAAACGGACTTGACTTATTGGGAAGAGGATCCTGAAGCAGCTGTCAAGGCGTTGAATACTTGCTATACCTATTTGGGAAATATGGACGAACAGCTTTATTGTGAAGCAATGACGGACAATGCTTATACCAAGCAACCGAACGATGCTACACAGAATATCGGTAATGGTTCATATTCTACAGCAGACCCTTACGTGAAAAAGGTTTGGGACGGACGTTATACGGGGATTCGTATGTGTAATGAACTATTGGAAAATATTGATCGCGTACCGGATTTGGATCCTGAATTGAAGAAACGTTATATTGGCGAGGCAAAAGTGCTTCGTGCTTATAATTATTATGAGTTGTATACGAAATTCGGAGATGTTCCTTATACTACCAAAGTGCTTTCCATTAAAGAAAGTATGTCGATTGCACGTACGGCCAAAGCCACTGTAATAGCAAATGTTTTGGCCGATCTGGATGAAGTGATTAACGGTAACTATTTGCCGACTTCTTATGATGCGGATAATAAAGGTCGGATTACCCGTTGGGCGGCAATGGCGATTAAAGCTAAAATCTATTTGTTTGAAGGTAATTGGACACAAGTGAAAAATATCACTTCTACCATTATGACAGAGGGAGGCTTTAAACTCTTTGGAAGTTACGCGGGATTGTTTGAGATCGCTAATGAATACAACTCTGAAGTAATTTTGGATGCACAGTATCGTCCGACCAGTCGTGAACATCAGATGATGTATGTTTTCCTGCCGCCCACTTTGGGTGGATATTCCCAGCTTTCTCCTTTGCAGGAGTTGGTAGACAGTTATATTATGCTGGATGGAAAAACAATTAAGGAAACAGGAACATCGTTTGATGAAAGTCATCCGTATGCCAATCGTGACCCACGTTTGAAGGCAACGGTGATGTACACTGGAAACTCATATACGTTGGCCGACGGAACAGAAGTTGTTATCAACTGTGAGAAAGGTGAAGGCAAAGATGGTTATGGGGTAGGTTCAGACTGTTCGGCTACCGGTTACTATATTAAGAAATATTGGGATAACACTTATCGTGCTACTCTTTATTCTGGTTTGAATCCGATTCTGATTCGTTATGCTGATATTTTATTGATGAATGCGGAAGCATTGGCAGAATTAGGAGAACTGGATAAGACGGCTTGGGATGCAACTATTAAACCAATTCGTGATAGGGCCGGATTTACACTTGCTTCAGTACTGGAATTCCCGGAAGGAGCTTCTAAAGATAAACTGATTGAGATTGTACGAAACGAACGTCGTTCGGAATTGGCATTGGAAGGACATCGCCACAAAGATATTATCCGTTGGAGAATTGCGGACAATGTATTGAATGGATGGTGTCACGGACTAAAGACAAATGATGTGGTAGGTACGGATGATGGATACGTTCGGGTTGAAAACAGAACCTTTAATGCAAATAAACATTATTTGTGGCCTATACCACAGGCTGAACGTGACTTGAATGGTAATTTGGAGCAGAATCCGAATTGGTAATTGGTTAAACGACTCAAAAAGGAATGATTATGAAAAAGATATTATGGATATGTTCAGTACTTCTGGCAATGGTTTCATGTCAGGAAGATTATGAATTGAACACGGATTTTGCAGTCCCTACAGAATTAAGTTCCCCTGCTTCTATCCAGTTGAATGTGTCATCTCCAACGCCTGTTGTGTTGTCGTGGTCAGGAGGTGGTGCGGCAGATGGCGGAATTGTATTGTACGAGGTGCTGTTTGATAAGGCAGACGGTGATTTTTCAAAGCCGCTGGCTACGGTGAAAAGTGATTTGGGAGCTGCGACCAGTTTGTCAATCACTCATGCAGCTATTAATACGATTGCCAGAAATGCAGGCATTTATCCTTTGGAAACCGGAGATATAAAATGGACGGTAAATGCTTCGAAAGGTGGAGTGGTGAAGAGAACCGACAAGGTGGCTACCATCACAGTAACTCGTGGAGAGGGAATTGATAATATTCCGGCTGAATTGTATTTATATGGTTCGGCTACGGAGAACAGTGGACAGGGGGGAATTCCGTTCCGTTGTGTAGAAGAGGGCGTTTTCCAGATTTATACGAAGTTATCTGCAGGAAATATATCATTTAAGTCTGCTACTACAGGTGAAACATTCAGCTATTATATTGATGATAGCTCGAAGTTAAGAGAAGGGGAGGGCGAAACGGCAGTCGCTGCTTCCGAAGAAGTAACCCGTCTGACTGTGAACTTTAATACAATGGCAATGACCACGGAAAAAATCGGTTCTTCTGTTCGTTGTATTTGGGGAGCAACATTTGGAGATATAGCTGTATTAGAGTATGCGGGTGATGGTAAATTTGTGGGAGAGGGTGATATCCGATTCCTTGATCCGTCCAAACCGGAAACCGGTGCTCCTGATTGGTTAAGTTGGATAGAAGAACGTTACTACTTTTTAGCAAAAGTAAATGGTGGTGATATGTGTTGGGGTAGAGGTGATGGCGTGAGTGCCGAACGTCCGGTAGGTGGAGAACCTGCTTCTTTCTATGCTTTGTATGAATTCCAATGGAGTCAGTGGGATCATCTTTGGAAAATGAAAGGTAGTCTGGATTATACGCATGCGACTATCACTATCGATACGAATTCGGATGGATTGATGATACATACATTTACTAATGTGACTCCGATTAATTAATAAAACTAAGTTATGAAAAAGATAAAGACTATTTTAGCTATTCTTCCGGCACTATTATTCTCCTGTGCCGGAGATGACGTAGAGAAATATATCCCGCCTACACCGATTGCTCCGTCAGAACCCGGAGAGGAGGTCGTTTATCATAAACGTGCCAAAGAGCAGTTTGACTTGATTAATCAGTGCTACCGGATCAATAGTGGGGCAACAGAAGGACTGTATAATGAAAATTATCCTAAGAAAGACGGGGATAATTCCGCTTCTTTCTTGTGGCCGTATGACGGACTGGTTTCCGGAGCAGCAGCTTTGCATGCCTTAGGTTATGATGTGAATTATGCAGATATGGTAGACCAGTTTGAAGTTTATTATCGTACTCCTAGTGGAACTGTGGGTGGTTATGGTTCTCAAACCAATGGTACTACCGGTAGTGGAACACGTTTTTATGATGATAATTCTATTGTGGGGATTGAACTGGTAGAGGCTTTTAATTTGCTAAATAATCAAGATTATTTAACGAAAGCTAAAAGAATCGTTGAGTTCCTGCAAGCTGGTGAAGATGATATGTTTGGAGGAGGTCTTTGGTGGAATGAGGACCAGAAAGGACAGCAGGGAGTTGGTGATTCGAATAAACCGACATGCGCTAACGGATATGCAACGCTATTCTTGCTTGAATATTATTCTGTATGTCCTCAAGAGGAAAAAGCGGATGTGTTGGCTCTGGCAAAACGTTTATATGCTTGGACGTTGACTAACTTGCGTGATCCGGAGGATGGCTGTTACTGGAATGATAAACAAGCAGACGGATCCATTAATAAAACAAAATGGACTTACAATACAGGTGTAATGATTTCTAACGGAGTCCGTCTATACAAAATAACAGGTGAGCAGACTTATCTGGACAGTGCCATTGCTTCTTCCGAAGGTGCGTATAATTATTTTGTACGTCCGCTTAATGGGTTGGCGTTGGCTTATCCTGATCATGACCCTTGGTTTACAACCAAATTAGTTCGTGCATTTATTGATATTGAACCTTATTACAAAAATGCAGGCAATTATATCAAAACATTCATCAACTTCCTGGATTATGCATACGAAAATGCCCGTTTATCAAACGGACTGTTCTATGAAGACTGGACAGGAGCAACTCCAAAACGTGCTGAACAGTTGTTGATGCAGGATGCTGCGCTTGAATCTTTGGGAATGATTGCTTTGTACAAAGGAGAAACAGTGACAGAGGAATAGGATATGAATAGTAAAATTAGAAATATAGTTTTATTTGTATCGACGGTATTCGTGCTTCTTTCTTGTGCCGGAGAATCAAAAACGACTCCGAATAAAGATAAGGCAGAAGAAATGTTTCAGCGTGTTTGGGAACTCTACCGGGTTCCCCAATACGGCCTCTTCTCTGAATATTACCCAAGCAGTCATCGTCCTGATCTGACTTATTTTAATGATTCCACCCGGCAAGCGCAGGAAGTTTCTTATCTGTGGCCTATGAGTGGTGTCTTTTCTTCGGCAGTGTTGATGGCTGCTATCGAACCGGAGAAATATACGGTTTATGTCGATTCGATGGTGATGGCGATGGAGCGTTACTATGATACAACGCGTGTTCCTTTTGGTTATCAGGCTTACCCTGTTCAGTTTGGAAAGGTAGACCGCTATTATGATGACAATGGTTTGGTGGGGATTGATTATATTGATTCTTATCTGGTAACTAAAAATTCTCATTATCTGGAGAAAGCGAAACAGGTATTGACCTTTATTTTAAGTGGCTGGGATGAGAACTTTGAAGGAGCTGTTTCCTGGCTGGAAGGAGTGAAAGATCAGAAACCTGCCTGTTCTAACGGAAAAGCGATGGTGTTGGCTTTAAAACTTTATGAAGCAACTAAAGATGAGTATTATCTGGAGGTGGGAAAGAAGTTCTATCATTGGATTGATAAATATCTGAAAGATCCGGAAAGAGGAGTCGTTTGGAATTCATGGTTAACAACGACTTCGGCAGTATGCCCGGATTTGTATACTTACAATACAGGTACTTTATTACAAGCAGCTGTAGCTTTATATAATTATACGGGTGAGCAGGCGTATCTGGATAATGCTAAATTTCTGGCAGAAGGAAGTTACAAAGTGTTTTTTAAGTATACGGAAGACGGTATTCCTTATATTGCAGATTTGCCTTGGTTTAATTTGGTTTTGTTTAGAGGTTATCACGATCTGTACAATGTTACGGGGGATTCAAAATATGTGGATACGATGATAAAAGGACTGGATTATGCTTGGGAGCATGCACGTGACCAGGCGGGACTGATGTATCATGACTGGACAGGGCGGACTGATGAAAAACGTAAGCCGAAATGGTTATTGGATGCTTCGTGTGTACCGGAGTATTATGCACGTGTGGCGATGATTAAAGGAGAAGTTACAAACAGAAAAAATAAATAAATGATGAAATTAAAATGGATAGGCAGCTTGTTGATTTTGGCAGGTGTTGTTGGGTGCAAAACACCTGATCGTCCCAATTTGGTAGAATATGTAAATCCTAATATCGGAACTGTACATAGTCGTTGGTTTTTCTATACTCCGGCTGCGGAGCCTTTCGGCTTGGCTAAGTTAGGTGCATCTACAAACGGTACGTATGGAAACAATCAAGGTTGGGAGGCCGTAGGTTATGAAGACGGTCATACTTCTATTGATGGCTTTCCTTGTCTGCATGAGTTTCAGATAGGTGGCATTGCATTAATGCCTGTAACGGGAGAAGTAAAAACAAACCCCGGAAAACTGGAAGATCCCGATAAAGGTTTCCGTTCCTGTTTTGATAAGAAAGATGAAACGGCTCGTCCGGGATATTACTCTGTATTATTAAAGGATTATCAGGTAAAGGCAGAACTTACCGCTACGGCTCGTGTCGGATTTCAGCGGTATACATTTCCCGAGTCGGAGAATGCCCATATTTTGTTTAATATAGGTAATCGTCAGGGAGAAAGTGGAGCAGTGCGTGATGCGTATATCAAACAGATAGATGAAAATACAATTGAAGGT
>OJOA01001471.1_pt1 | contig 11472 bp, 10 predicted proteins | sample 1597991 | NCBI WGS metagenome assembly OJOA01 (sample SAMN01915207, study PRJEB22387) | human gut metagenome | isolation source: stool | host: Homo sapiens | place: USA | reverse complement strand
TGACGGCAATCGCATTAGTTGCCGTAGCATTGGGGATTGCCCGTGCCATTTCTCCCCGTTCATACAACTCACAAAAGGGAGAAGCCTACGAATGTGGTATTCCTACACGGGGACGGTCGTGGATGCAATTCAAAGTAGGTTACTATCTATTTGCTATCCTCTTCCTGATGTTCGATGTGGAAACAGTATTTTTATTCCCTTGGGCTGTAGTGGTACAAGACCTAGGAGTGTACGGTCTGTTTAGCATCCTTTTCTTTTTAGTTATATTAGTTTTAGGTCTGGCGTATGCCTGGAAGAAAGGAGCGTTGGAATGGAAGTAAAGAAACCAACCATAAAGTCTATTCCTTATGAAGACTTCAAAAACAATGAGTATTTGGAAAACATGGTCAAGCAGCTCAATGAAAGCGGTACAAAAGTATTGGTGGGCTGTTTGGACGACCTCATCAACTGGGGACGCAGCAATTCGTTGTGGCCGCTTACATTTGCAACCAGTTGTTGTGGAATTGAGTTTATGGCAGTGGGGGCTGCCCGGTATGATTTCGCCCGCTTTGGGTTTGAAGTAGCCCGTGCCAGTCCGCGCCAGGCAGATATGATCATGGTAGCAGGAACTATCACACACAAGATGGCTCCGGTACTAAAACGTTTGTATGACCAGATGGCGGATCCTAAATACGTTATTGCGGTAGGCGGATGCGCCATTAGCGGCGGTCCTTTTAAAAAATCATATCACGTATTGAACGGAGTAGATAAAATTCTTCCCGTTGACGTATATATTCCCGGATGTCCGCCACGGCCTGAAGCCTTGTTATACGGCATGATACAATTGCAACGTAAAGTAAAACTGGAAAAATTCTTTGGCGGAGTGAACCGCAAAGAAAATGAACCACAAAATCCCGAACAAGCATGAGTGAAAAAATAGAAATACCTGCCGAAAAGCTACATGAAGAAATGCTGAAATTGCGGCAGGGTAAACATATGGATTTTCTACGCAGCCTTACCGGAATGGACTGGGGCGAAGAAGGACTAGGTGTAGTCTATCATCTGGAAGATACGAAGACAAGAGAAAACATAGTGGTCAGCACTCGCACAACCAACCGAGAAAAACCGGAGCTTCCTAGTGTAAGTGATATTTGGAAAGGTGCTGAATTCAATGAACGCGAAGTATACGACTATTATGGTATCCGCTTTATAGGACATCCTGATATGCGCCGTTTGTTCCTGCGTGATGACTGGGTAGGCTATCCATTGCGTAAGGACTACGATGAAAGCCTCAACCCACTCCGTATGACCAATGAGGAGGCTGTAGATACAACACAATATATAGAGGTGCAACATGATGGCAGTGTAATAGAAAAACGAGAAACCATTTTTGATGAGGACGAATATATCATTAACATAGGTCCTCAACATCCGGCAACCCACGGTGTACTTCGTTTTCGTGTTTCACTGGAAGGTGAGATTATCAAAAAACTGGATGTGCACTGCGGATACATCCATCGAGGTATCGAAAAAATGTGCGAAAGTCTTACCTATCCCCAAACCTTGGCCCTGACCGACCGTTTGGATTATTTAGGTGCGCACCAGAACCGCCATGCTCTTTGTATGTGCATTGAACAGGCAATGGGCGTAGAAGTAAGCGAACGGGTACAATACATCCGTACCATTATGGACGAATTGCAACGTATAGACTCTCACTTGCTTTTCTTCTCCTGTCTCTGTATGGATATGGGTGCCTTGACCGCATTCTTCTATGGATTCCGTGATCGTGAAAAGATACTGGATATCTTCGAAGCAACTACCGGAGGACGTCTGATACAGAACTATAACACCATTGGAGGAGTACAAGCTGATATCGCTCCGGATTTTGTACAGAAAGTAAAAGAATTCATTGCTTATCTGCGTCCGATGCTAAAAGAATACCATGAAGTATTCACTGGAAATGTCATTGCCCAAGAACGTTTGAAAGGTGTGGGAGTTCTTTCACGGGAAGACGCTATCTCTTTCGGAGCAACAGGAGGTACAGGACGTGCCAGCGGTTGGGCATGCGATGTCCGCAAGCGTCATCCCTATGCGATGTATGGCAAGATAGATTTTAGAGAAATTGTCCACACCGAAGGCGACTGTTTTGCACGTTACATGGTCCGTATGGAAGAAATACTGGAAAGTATGAACATCATCGAGCAACTGATAGACAATATTCCTGAAGGGAACTATCAGGAAAAGATGAAACCGATTATACGCGTGCCCGAAGGAAATTATTATGCCGCCGTGGAAGGTTCTCGCGGAGAATTCGGGGTTTATCTGGAAAGTCATGGAGACAAATTTCCTTACCGCATGAAATTCCGCGCTACCGGTTTACCTTTAGTATCAGCAATGGAAACTATGTGCCGCAATGCAAAAATTGCCGACTTAATTGCTATTGGTGGAACGGTGGATTATGTAGTACCGGATATTGACCGATAATAATGTGCCGATTCTTCAATATACAATTTGGAGAATGCACTATTTATCAGACTGAGAATTAACAAATTAAATAATTACAAGTTTGCCTATTGGCAAATTAGCAAATTGACACATTATTAAATTATGTTCGATTTTAGTATAGTCACCCAATGGGTACACTCACTGCTCACGTCATTTATGCCTGAAGAACTGGCAGTGCTCATAGAATGTATAGTAATTGGCGTATGTATCATGTTGGCATACGCAGTTATTGCTATCATTATGATTTTCATGGAACGTAAAGTGTGCGCCGCTTTCCAATGCCGCTTGGGTCCAATGCGTGTAGGTCCCCAAGGTACCATACAGGTATTTGCCGATGTATTCAAGATGTTGATTAAGGAAATTATCACCATCCGACATGCTGACAAGTTCCTGTACAATTTGGCACCTTACATTGTTATCCTCGCCTCTATCATGGCTTTCAGTTGCCTACCCATCAACAAGGGCATGGAGGTCCTTGATTTCAATGTAGGTATTTTCTTCTTATTGGCAGCATCCAGTATCGGCGTAGTAGGTATTTTGCTGGCAGGTTGGAGTTCCAATAACAAATATTCATTAATCGGAGCCATGCGAAGTGGCGCTCAAATGATTAGTTATGAATTATCTGTAGGATTAAGCATCCTTACTATTGTAATCTTAACAGATACCATGCAACTAAGCGAAATTGTAGAACGCCAAGCTGACGGCTGGTTCCTTTTTAAAGGACATATACCTGCATTGATCGCTTTTATCATTTATCTGATAGCCGGAAATGCAGAAGTCAACCGCGGACCGTTTGACTTGCCTGAAGCGGAAAGTGAACTGACCGCCGGATATCATACCGAATATTCCGGTATGCACTTCGGCTTGTTCTATGTGGCAGAATTTGTAAACTTGTTTATCATCGCCGCAGTAGCCACAACCATCTTTCTAGGAGGATGGATGCCGCTACATATTCCTGGACTAGACGGATTCAATGCCATTATGGATTATATTCCCGGATTTATTTGGTTCTTTGGCAAGTCATTCTTTGTAGTATGGTTACTAATGTGGATCAAATGGACATTTCCCCGTCTGCGTATTGACCAAATTCTAACACTGGAATGGAAATACTTGGTCCCAATAGGTTTGTGCAACCTGCTGTTGATGGTAATTATTGTTGTATTTAAATTACATTTCTGATGAAAGAAGAAAAACATTCCTATATAAAAGGACTACTTCATGGCATCGGTACATTACTTACCGGTATGAAAGTGACAGGACGAGAGTTTTTCACTCCTAAAGTCACTGAACAATATCCCGAAAACCGTGCCACATTAAAAATATCGCCCCGTTTCCGAGGACGGCTTATCATGCCGGTTGATGAGAATGGTAATAACAAATGTATTGCTTGCGGACTTTGCCAAATGGCTTGCCCCAATGATACAATCACCATTACCAGCGAATCTGTGACCAACGAAGAAACAGGCAAGAAAAAGAAAATATTGGTAAAGTATGAGTACGATCTGGGAGCCTGTATGTTCTGTCAACTTTGTGTGAACGCTTGTCCACATGATGCCATTCGGTTCGATACAGAATTCGAGAATGCTGTGTTCGACCGCAGCAAACTAGTTCTCACCCTGAACAAAAAATAAAAAACAAACGATATTATGACACTACAACTAATTGTATTCATTGTACTGGCGTTGTTTATCGCTGTCTGTTCGGTATTGGCAGTCACGACCTCACGTATCTTGCGTGCAGCAACTTATCTGCTGTTCGTTTTATTTGGTACAGCAGGTATTTACTTCCAACTCAACTACTCATTCTTGGGAGCTGTACAATTACTGATTTACGCCGGTGGTATAACAGTGCTTTATGTATTTAGTATCTTATTGACCTCTTCACAAGGAGACAAAGCAGAGAGATTGAAAAATGGGAAGATGGTGGCCGGAGCTATTTCTACGATAGCAGGACTGGCTATCTGTCTGTTCGTCATGCTGAAAAATGAATTCTTGCCCTCTCATTTTGTGCATGGTGAACTGGATGTACGCACTATCGGTCATGCACTGATGGGCATGGAAAAATATCAATATATTCTTCCTTTCGAAGTAATCAGCGTGTTATTACTCGCTTGCATCGTAGGAGGAATCCTAATCGCTAGAAAAAGATAAAATTTATGGTACACATGGAATATTATCTGGTGGTTTCCACCTTTATGATGTTTGCGGGAATCTATGGTTTCTTCACCCGCCGCAATTTATTGGCCATGCTCATCAGTGTAGAACTGATACTGAATTCGGTAGACATCAACTTCGCCGTATTCAACCGATACCTCTTTCCCGAGGAACTGGAAGGCTTTTTTTTCGCCTTGTTTGCTATCGGCGTAAGTGCGGCTGAAACAGCAGTAGCTATTGCTATCATTATCAATATCTACCGCAATGTACGCAATATCCAAGTGAAGAACTTAAATGAAATGAAAAACTAATTATGGAACATACAATACTAATCCTTATCCTACCTTTCCTCAGTTTCCTGATACTGGGGCTGGCAGGTATGCGTATGAAGAACGGGCTGGCAGGGGCCATCGGCACCGTTTCACTGGCAGGGGTGGCGTTGCTTTCCTACCTCACTGCCTTCAATTATTTTGCAGGAGGCCGTACGGCAGAAGGCGTCTATCCTACTCTCACACCTTATAACTTCGAATGGTTACCTTTCACAACGAACTTGCATATTGACATGGGAATTATGCTTGACCCTATTTCCGTTATGATGCTAGTCGTTATTTCCACCGTCAGTCTGATGGTACATATCTATTCATTCGGATATATGAAAGGTGAAAAAGGCTTTCAACGTTACTACGCATTTCTTAGCCTGTTTACCATGTCCATGTTGGGACTCGTAGTAGCAACCAATATTTTCCAGATGTATGTCTTTTGGGAACTGGTAGGTGTTTCTTCTTATTTACTTATCGGCTTTTATTACACCAAGAAAGAAGCGATTGCCGCCAGTAAAAAAGCATTTATTGTTACCCGTTTTGCTGATTTAGGCTTTCTGATCGGTATCTTGATTTACGGCTATTATGCCGAAACATTCTCGTTCACACCCCAACTTCAGGTACTTGCAGTTGCCGGAAGTATGATACCACTGGCCTTGGGGCTAATGTTTATCGGTGGTGCCGGTAAAAGTGCAATGTTTCCATTGCACATCTGGTTACCAGATGCTATGGAAGGCCCTACTCCTGTCAGTGCATTAATCCATGCTGCTACCATGGTGGTAGCCGGTGTATATCTGGTAGCCCGTATGTTCCCGTTGTTTATAGGATATGCGCCCGAAGTACTGCACTGGATAGCTTATATCGGTGCGTTCACTGCATTCTACGCCGCTAGTGTGGCGTGTGCACAAAGCGATATCAAACGTGTGCTCGCCTTCTCCACTATATCTCAGATTGGATTTATGATTGTCGCATTAGGCGTTTGTACTTCCATGAATCCTCATGAAGGAGGACTAGGCTACATGGCATCCATGTTCCACCTGTTCACACATGCCATGTTCAAGGCATTGTTGTTCTTAGGAGCCGGATGTATCATTCATGCCGTACACAGTAATGAGATGAGCGCCATGGGGGGACTTCATAAATACATGCCCGTCACTCACTGGACATTCCTGATTGCTTGTTTGGCTATCTCAGGTATCTGGCCATTCTCAGGTTTTTTCTCTAAAGACGAAATTCTGACCGCCTGCTTCCAATTCAGTCCTGTTATAGGATGGATAATGACAGGCATTGCCGCCATGACTGCATTTTATATGTTCCGCCTTTATTATTGTATTTTCTGGAATGGAGAATGGAAAGGACACTCCCACGAATCCGGACCTGATGCACATACTCCGCATGAGGCTCCACGTACCATGACATTCCCGCTGATGTTTTTAGCCGCTATCACCTGTGTTGCCGGATTCATACCTTTCGGCAATCTGATCAGTAGTAACGGAGAAGCCTATACCATTCATCTGGATATGCAGATAGCTGCTACAAGTATCATTATTGCTATAGCATCCATCGCTTTAGCTACATGGATGTATGCAGGTAAGAAACAACCCGTAGCCAACTATCTGGCACACACATTCCCACGTTTGCACACAGCCGCTTACCATCGTTTTTATATGGATGAGATATGGTTATTCGTAACCAAGAAAATCATCTTCCGGTGCATTAGTACTCCGATAGCTTGGTGGGACCGGCACGTTATCGATCAATTCTTTAACTTCACTGCGTGGAGTACTCATGCTACCGCCGATGAAATACGTGACATGCAAAGTGGAAACGTACAGCAATACAGTATTTGGTTCCTTGCAGGTGCATTGATATTGACGCTGATACTATTAATTTAATGAATAATAAAAAATCCGCCGCATGGCCATTTTTTAATTTTTAATTTAAAAAGATGAACATACTAAGTTTTTTCATTATAGTTCCCTTGTTGATGCTCGCGAGCCTTTGGGCTTCGCGCAGCGTCAATCAAGTTCGCGGAGTGATGGTTGTCGGATCTTCCATTTTATTGGCATTATCCGTTTACCTCACCATTGATTATATCGAACTACGCCAAGCCGGTGCTACAGGAGAGATGCTGTTCACAGCCAGCACAGTTTGGTATGCACCGCTCCATATATGCTACTCAGTAGGAGTAGACGGTATATCAGTAGCAATGTTGCTACTTAGTTCCATTATTGTATTCACCGGTACTTTCGCATCGTGGAAGTTACAACCATTGACAAAAGAATATTTCATGTGGTTCACTCTATTGAGTGTAGGGGTATTCGGATTCTTCGTTTCAACAGACCTGTTCACCATGTTCATGTTTTATGAAGTAGCCCTGATTCCAATGTATCTGCTCATCGGTGTGTGGGGAAGCGGACGTAAAGAATACGCCGCCATGAAACTTACATTAATGTTAATGGGTGGTTCTGCATTTCTACTGATCGGAATTCTCGGTATTTTTTATGGTGCAGGCGGTGAAACTATGAACTTGCTGGAAATCGCCAAACTGCATATACCTCATGAAATGCAACGCATCTTCTTCCCGCTTATCTTCTTGGGGTTCGGAGTCTTAGGAGCTTTGTTCCCTTTCCATACATGGAGTCCCGATGGTCACGCTTCCGCACCGACTGCTGTTTCTATGCTTCACGCTGGGGTATTGATGAAACTAGGAGGTTACGGATGTTTCCGTGTTGCTATGTACCTGATGCCTGAAGGTGCGGCCATGTGGGGAGATGTATTCCTGATATTGACCACTATTTCTGTAGTTTACGGTGCATTCAGTGCTGTGGTACAAACCGACTTAAAATATATCAATGCCTATTCCTCCGTATCCCACTGCGGATTAGTGCTCTTTGCCCTGCTGATGATGACACGCACCAGTTGTACGGGTGCTATTCTCCAAATGTTGAGTCACGGATTAATGACCGCTTTGTTCTTCGCCCTTATTGGTATGATATACGGACGTACCCACACCCGTGATGTCCGATTAATGGGAGGTTTGATGAAGATTATGCCTTTCCTGGCTGTAGGTTATGTTATTGCCGGTCTTGCTAATCTGGGACTTCCAGGACTAAGTGGTTTTGTTGCTGAAATGACGGTCTTTGTAGGTTCTTTCCAAAATGATGATACATTCCATCGCGTATGTACCCTAGTGGCAACAACAAGTATCGTCATTACCGCAGTTTATATCCTGCGTGTAGTAGGTAAAATCCTTTACGGCAAAGTTTTGAATCCCGAACATCTGAAACTCACAGACGCAACTTGGGATGAAAGAGTAGCCGTTATCTGCCTCATCGCCTGTGTAGCAGGTTTAGGAATGGCTCCATTCTGGATAAGCGATCTGATCAGTAACAGTGTAGAACCAATCATAAGTCAATTATTAAATTAAAATTTGAGAATTAAAAATTAAAAAATAGCAATGATGGACATAACTGCAATACTCCATATGCATGCCGAACTGAGTCTGACAGCCGTTTTTATTCTGATGTTTCTGTTAGATTTATTTTTACCGGCTCCACAACGTCACTGGTTACGCCCCATGGCATGTATCCTGCTGACCATTCAACTCTTAGCAAACCTATGGCCGGAAGAGGTGACTTTATTCGGCGGCATGTACCATTCAACCCCTATGGCGTCTGTTCTGAAAAGCATCCTGACCATAGGTACCATACTGGTTTTTCTACAAGCAGACCCTTGGCTAAAACGTGAAGACACCCGCCATAAACAAGGCGAATTCTACATCCTTACCCTCAGTACCTTGCTGGGTATGTATTTCATGGTAAGTGCAGGGCACTTCCTGCTATTCTTCCTTGGATTGGAATTGGCAACCATTCCTATGGCTTGCCTCGTAGCTTTCGATAAATATAAAGGACATAGTGCCGAAGCCGGAGCCAAATTCATTCTTTCAGCTTTATTCTCCAGCGGTATTTTCCTCTATGGTATTTCCATGATTTATGGGACAACAGGTACTTTATATTTTGAAGATATCCCTGCCGAACTGACAGGAACTCCATTACAAGTTCTTGCACTAGTATTCTTCTTCTCCGGACTAGCCTTTAAATTAAGCTTGGTACCTTTTCATCTGTGGACGGCAGATACGTATCAAGGTGCACCGACTACAGTGAGCGCTTACCTGTCCGTTATTTCAAAAGGCGCAGCTGCTTTTGCTTTAATGATTATTTTAATGAAAGTATTCGGACCAATGACTGAACAATGGAGTGAAATACTATGTATTATCATTGTAGCCACCATCACTATAGCCAATCTGTTCGCCATCCGCCAAAACAATCTGAAACGCTTTATGGCCTTCAGTAGTATTTCACAAGCCGGCTACATAATGTTGGCTGTACTGGCTGGAACTCCGCAGGGCATGGCATCCCTAGTATATTATATAGTAGTATACATTGCTGCCAATCTCGCCGTATTCGGTGTCATCAATACCATTGAACAACATACCCACGGTAAAATAGAGCGCGAAGATTATAACGGACTTTATAAGACCAACCCCAAACTAACTATGGTCATGACACTTGCTCTTTTCTCATTGGCAGGTATCCCGCCATTTGCCGGATTCTTCAGTAAGTTCTTTGTATTCATGGCAGCATTCCATAGTGGATATTATCTTATTGTATTTATCGCATTGGTCAATACAATCATTTCATTGTATTATTATTTGTTAATTGTAAAAGCCATGTTCATCACACCTAATGAAGATCCTATCGGCAATTTTCGTACAGCAACTCCGATGCGCATCAGTCTGTTGGTATGTGTAGCCGGCATATTCGCTTTAGGAATTATAAGTGGGGTATATCAACTATTAAGTGATACATCAATACTATAAAATTTTAGTTACAAGAAGAATCACAACTGAAATGATTATTGTATTTCTATGATCAATATTCTTTTACTTTAGAGGCAGAATCAATCTGTTTCCAAAGTAAAAGAATATCTTAAAGTTTCTATTCAACAAATTTATCATTATCTTCGTAGCAAATTATAAAAAATAAGCACTATGAAGAAAGTCCTCTATATTACAATACTCGCCTGCTCTACTTTATGGGTATCTTGCACAGAGAAAAATAAACAATCCGTCAGAACAGATTCCTTTATAGAAAAGAATGTAGCATTTGCACGTGCACAAATCGGGAATGAAATACGAATCATAGAAAAATCAGAAAAATTTACAAACCCCGTTACACTGAAAACTGACAGTACCATTTATTATTGTGACTACGCCGACTGGCGAAGTGGTTTTTTCCCTGGGTCAGTGTGGTATCTATATGAGTTAAGTGGCGACACTACTCTCTTATCATTAGCTGATAAATACACTTCGGCCATAGAAGAAGCCAAAAAACTGACTTGGCACCATGATGTAGGTTTCATGATAAATTGTAGTTTCGGCAATGGATGGCGAACAACTAAAGTACCCAGATACAAAGAAGTCATGATAGAAGCTGCCCGTTCATTGGCTACTCGTTTCCGTGAAAAGCCGGGAATTATCCAATCATGGGATGTGACCCGAGGCTGGCAATCGGAACGCGGTTGGGAATGTCCGGTCATAATAGACAATATGATGAATTTGGAGTTACTATTTGAAGCAACTAAATTATCTGGTGATTCCACTTTTTATCACATAGCAGTGAACCATGCAGACCGCACTTTGAAAGAGCATTTCCGTACAAACGGAAGTTGTTATCATGTAATAGATTATAGTTTGGCAGACGGCATGGTACGGCATAGACAAACAGCCCAAGGATATGCAGACGAATCGACTTGGAGTCGTGGACAAGCATGGGCGATTTATGGTTACACTGTGTGTTACCGGGAAACTCATGATAAAAAGTATCTGAATCAGGCATTGAAGACTTTCCAATTTATGAAAACACATCCCCGGCTTCCCAAAGACTTGATTCCTTATTGGGATATGGATGCTCCCAATATTCCCAATGAACCACGAGACGCTTCAAGTGCTTCTTGTATAGCTTCTGCACTTTATGAAATTAGTACAATGGATGTGCCTGATGCAAACAGTTATAAGATCTATGCAGACAGTATTATGGCTTCTCTAGCCTCACCAAACTATCTGGCATCTCTTGGAAAAAATGGTAACTTTTTATTAATGCATTCAGTGGGCAGTATTCCTCATGGCACAGAAATAGATGTACCTTTAAATTATGCAGACTATTATTTCCTGGAAGCACTGAAACGAAAGCGGGACATTGAAGAAGGCACACGCTAATTATACAGACAAACAGATAACCATCCGAGTACCTTCAGTATAACTCGAGTCAACAAATATGTTACCAGACAAACGTTTAATAATTAAACGGCTTAAATATAACCCCAATCCGTTACCTTGTGCAAACTCATCCAGTTTGATAAAACACAGAAATATTTCCTCCCGTTTTTCGGGAGGAATGCCACAGCCGGTATCGGTTACTTCAATTCGTAACTTACTTTGTGCCTTATCCAAC
>OJOA01001446.1_pt1 | contig 11609 bp, 9 predicted proteins | sample 1597991 | NCBI WGS metagenome assembly OJOA01 (sample SAMN01915207, study PRJEB22387) | human gut metagenome | isolation source: stool | host: Homo sapiens | place: USA | reverse complement strand
CCGCATAAACACTGGCTTTTTACGATACTCCAACTTATTCAAACTCAATCGTTCCAGGTGGCTTACTGGTCAGATCATACATTACTCTATTAACACCCTTAACCTCATTGATAATCCTGTTCATTACCTTCTGAAGAACTTCAAATGGTATCTCTGAACAATCTGCTGTCATGAAGTCTGTTGTATTTACAGCACGGAGTGCTACGGCGTAATCGTAGGTTCTGAAATCTCCCATACAGCCAACTGAACGCATATTGGTCAGGGCTGCGAAGTACTGACCGAGGCTTCTGTCGAGACCTGCCTTTGCAATCTCCTCGCGGTAGATGGCATCGGCATCCTGAACGATCTTGACCTTCTCAGCTGTGACCTCTCCGATGATTCTGATTCCAAGGCCTGGGCCTGGGAATGGCTGACGGAATACCAGGTACTCTGGGATTCCAAGCTCAAGGCCGGCCTTGCGGACCTCGTCCTTGAAAAGGAGTCGAAGTGGCTCTACGATCTCCTTGAAATCTACATAGTCAGGAAGTCCGCCTACATTGTGGTGGGACTTGATGACTGCCGACTTGTCAAGGCCTGACTCGATGACGTCAGGATATATGGTTCCCTGTACAAGGAAGTCAACGGCACCAATCTTCTTGGCCTCCTCCTCGAATACACGGATGAACTCCTCGCCTATTATCTTTCTCTTTGCCTCAGGCTCGGTTACTCCGGCAAGCTTGCTGTAGAATCTGTCCTGAGCATTCACTCTGATAAAGTTCAGGTCGTATGGACCGTCCGGTCCAAATACCGCCTCAACTTCGTCGCCCTCGTTCTTACGGAGAAGACCGTGGTCTACGAACACACATGTGAGCTGCTTGCCTATCGCCTTGGACAGGAGAACTGCAGCTACTGATGAGTCCACACCACCTGACAGGGCGCACAGCACCTTGCCATCGCCTATCTTGGCACGGAGACTCTCTATTGTATCTTTTACAAATGAATCCATCTTCCAGTCGCCTGCACACTGGCATACATCCATGACAAATGCTCTAAGCATCTTCATACCTTCCTCGGTGTGCATAACCTCTGGGTGGAACTGAGTCGCATATAGCTTCTTCTCAGCATTCTCCATGGCTGCCACTGGGCATACAGGAGTGTAAGCTGTCTTCTTGAAGCCCTCTGGTACCTCTGCAATATAGTCTGTGTGACTCATCCAGCAGATGGTCTTGTCATTCACATCTGCAAACAGCTTTGATGTCTTGTCAACCTCTACCTCTGTTCTTCCATACTCGCTGACAGGGGCCGTGCTGACCTTGCCGCCCAGCAGATGAGCCATGAGCTGTGAACCATAACATATTCCGAGAATAGGAATACCCAGTTCAAATATCTCCTTGCTGCAGCTAGGTGATTCGTCTTTGTATACGCTGTTTGGTCCGCCGGTAAAGATGATTCCCCTAGGATTCATCTCCTTAATCTTCTCCAGCGGCAATGTGTACGGATGTACTTCGGCATATACATTACACTCTCTTACACGTCTGGCGATCAGCTGGTTGTACTGTCCGCCAAAGTCCAATACGATAATCAGTTCCTTATCCATGTATATCTCCTTTGTTGCCTTTTATTTACCTATAACAGATTTCTGAACATTTCTTAGTATAACACAATATGCAGCACTTTTGTGCTGCATATTGTCCAAAAATTATGTTGTTTTTAATATTTATGCAAATTCTATATATATCACAGCATTTCCTCATTCTATCTGATATATTATATACATCTTTATATACAGGTCCATGCACCCATGCCTCACAATTTTCTATAAACATTTCTCTATCATTTAACGCAAACGAAAATCCCTGTATATAATACAACAGCTTTTGAAGCATTAACGGTGTCACTTCATCCATTCTTTCAAAAATATAGGATATAACACCAATCATTTTATTCGAAACAGTAAATATATTTTTTAACTCGTTTACTTTCGTCATAGACTTTTTGAAGGCACTCATCGCAATTTTATCTTTATTTTCGAGCATTTTTTGTTCCATATATTCAGGAGAAAACAATGCATTACGAATCACATCTGAATATTCTTTAGATGGAACCTGTCCTAATAGATAGCGAGTAATCGTTATTTCACCAAATCCTAATACGATTGATAAAGGTGCCTTGCCTATATTATAGAGTTTCATTAAAGTATAAATATCCTCAATGGTCACTAAATTCTTTAATTTCCTATATTGTTCATCGACTTCATGTACATTTAAATCAATAATACCAGGAACACTCATGAATTCACCACATCGATCACAAATAGCACAAGTAAATTCAAAAGTTAATTCTTCACCGCGAATCATCTTTTTCACCAACTTCTTCTGTAATGTATAAGATGTGACATCCCTGCACTCTACACAAAATCCTGTTTCTCTTTGCATACAATACTGCCTCCTTTTTATATGTTATCGAAAATAATAAACTAGTGGATACTTTTGTTTATGAAATGATATGACAATCACAAATTTGTTTTCAATCATATTAAACTTGATATATAAAGGAACCACTTCACTTTTTTCTTCATACCTCTTCATTAAAGAAATCTCTTTTCCAAAGATATACAACCACTCATGTTGAAATTGAACATGCTTATTTTGAACCTTTTCACAGAAATCATCTTCTGTTAAATCTAATAATATGATCTTAATCCGCTCTTCATCAATTAAATACTCATCAAACAACGATAAATTTGTCATTCTGTTTGAATTTAAAGCGATACTAAATTTATTCTGTACTATCAATTTCTTTGCTTTAGTAAGATAATCAGCAATTTCTGATTTATCAATCAAGATTTTCACCCCCAAGAAAATGATGGCATTTTCGCTTATTCCTATCACAATCATATCATATGATAGTATTTTGTCAATATTCTATCATCACAATGCAAACAAAAAAAATGCATCCTTAAACAGATGCATTATAATATGTCGCAATATCACTCTCTGAAATATAGCCACATTCAGCCATCGCCTTTAATACGGCATATTGTTTTTGTTTGGCTTGGGCAAAATGATAGACTAACTCATAATTGTTTGGCGATTGAGGAATTCCTGCAAGTAAAGAAGCCTGAGCTATGGTCAGATCTTCTGGATCTGTATCAAAATAACCATAACTTGCTTCATAGATACCAGTATAGTTATTTCCATAATTGATCACATTCACATATAGGGCAATGATTTCATTTTTAGAATAATGTTTCTCCAAATAACGAGCTACAAATAATTCTGTACTTTTACGATCCCACGTACCATCAAACATACCATATAAGTTTTTAGCGAGTTGCTGCGTAATCGTAGAACCACCACTTTTTAATAGATCATCATCAAATTGGGATACCAGTGCACGCATAAGCCCAATATAATCAACGCCTCCATGATCATAAAAGCGACGATCTTCTATTGCCACAGTTGCTCGTACGAGTTCAGGTGATAAATCATCATATCCGACAAAAGTAGATTTGGATGTAACTTCACTTACCACATCATCCACAGATTGAGATTGTGTTAATTCTAAATAACCCCAATATCCTTTACCAAAAAAGATGCCTACAAAGGCAATAATCAAGATTAATAATAATTTAAATATAAACTTAACAAACTTTTTCATACCTAAACATTAACATAACAAAAAGAACTTGTAAAATTACAAGTTCGTAAGATTAATCCTTTAAAGTCACGTGTGAAGCATCTTTAAAGATTGAATTTGCCGCAATCTGACCACGCACACGAGATAGTGGATATACATTTGTGTGTGGACCAATAATCGTTCCTGGACAAAGTACAGAGTTACATCCAACTTCTACATAGTCACCCATAAAGGCACCGATTTTTCTTAATCCTGTTTCAAATTCTTCAACCACATTATAATTTTCATCTTTTCTTCTTAAGATGATATTGTCACGAGCACTCTTTAAATTACTTGTGATACCCCCAGCACCCAAGTGAGAATGATATCCAAGAATACTATCTCCTACATAGTTGTAGTGAGGTGTTTCTACATTGTCAAATAAAATACAGTTCTTTAATTCCACACTATTTCCAACCACGCAGTTTGCGCCCACTAAAGCACTTCCACGCACAAAGGCACAATGACGAACCTCTGTTTCAGGACCAATGATGCATGGAGCTCCTAGATATGCACTTTCAAAGACATTGGCACTCTTGTGTACCCATACGTGTTCTTTGACTTCCACATAATCTTCTCCTAAGTTTTTACCTAGTTCTAAAATCAAGTCTTTGATTCCCGACAAAGCTTGCCAAGGATATTCAAATTTTGCTAAATAATCCTTTGCCAAAGTATGATCTAAATCATATAATTCGCTTATTTTGTACATAAAACTTCCCTCTTTCTTACCACTCAGGCTCAAATTTGAATTCAACCTGAACATCATCTTCATTTATATCTAAAATCGCATAGCTACATGGCTTTCCATCTCTAGAATGCGATAAAGATCCTGGATTTACTAATGTAACACCATCGACACGATCTAAAAAGGATACGTGTGTATGTCCAAAGCATACAATGTCACAATTCAATTCTTTAGCACGATTCACCAATTGTTCACTTCTAAAAAAATAAGAGAACCGATGAGAATGTGTTACATAAATTTGATGTTTACCAATCGGTATGATTCTTTCATTTTCAAAACGACCAAAATAATCATTGTTTCCACACACAATGATATAGCCCGGATAATTCATCGGATCATCCTCTAGATCACCACAATGAATAAACAATTTCGCGTTTGGATGTTTTTCCTGGATCGTTTTTAATATATCGTTTCTTCCATGAGAATCACTCACAACAACTATTTTCATAAAGCCTTTTACTCCAATTCATCCGAAAATGACATTTGTTCCATGCCCTTACCACTATCATGCATGATTTTTGCGGTTTTTACACCTACATAACGAAGCATAAAAGGCTGATACCAATGTCCCGTCTTCTTTTCTTGTTCTTGTTGGTAACGAACTACAAAACCATAGCGATACGCATTTTCTTCAATCCATTCCATACGCTTTTTACTTTCTTCAGACAATTCTTCTTCGACTTTTGAATAATCATATTCATCATCGACATATTGCCTACATAGATTGATCCATTCATCCTGACCCTCTAATACGATCGTATACCCGAGTTGCTGCTCATTTTTACCGGCACTAAACATATAGTAGTCAACACCCTCATATTCTTTGGATGCGTTGACATATTGATCTAGAATTTGTTCATAATTCAAATAACCACTGACCAAATTCAAATGATCCTGCCCATCCATAACAGACGCATACGAATCTAACATATTCGTAAGATCTTCGACCATACATGTTTGAACTAAGATCGTATTAAATGTCGTAATCTTTTCTGGTATATACTTATATACCGTATTTTCCTGATTTAATACGACATACGGATTGGTTGGATCGGCAATCAATCTTAAATCTGAATATAATACAGCTTCGTTTTCATAGAACGTCGTTAAATCAATATATGAATAGTGCATCAACAATTGTTTTAAAGAATCATACGAAAAATTCTTTCGAAAACGATTCACAAAATTGACGATATATTCATTATCTGCATCCTGCGTTTCCTTGGCTTCTTTATAATATAACGTATTTTTTAAGTTGAAATCTTTCAACTCTATAAAATCCATAAATTTATCCGGTGAAATATGTTGATTTACCAAATAATCAATATCATCACTATCTAGATATTTTAATAAAACATCTCGATTTTCATCGGTTGTATAAGGATATCGAGCTAAAGGATCATACGATTTATCCATGCTATATAGACAATATAAGCCCACCGCTAGACAAACCACAATCAATAAAATACGTGCTCGCAATTCTTTTTTACTAATCAAAATAAGTACCTCACGCACCCCATTATACTAGACTATTAATTCTCATGCAAACGAGCATATAGAATCTTAGCCACATCTTCTGGAATCACTTCACTCAATTGTTCTACACTCGCAAGACGCATCTGCTTCATGCTTTTAAAATGCTTCAATAATTCCTTTTTACGCTTAGGCCCAATACCACTCACCGTATCCAATACAGATTTTGTCATAGACTGATCTCGAAGTTTTCTATGATACGAAATCGCAAAGCGATGCACTTCATCCTGCATACGTGTTAATAAGAAGAATAAGCTCGACTTGGAATCAATGGGAATTTCATTTAAATTCACATCCATCAATGCTCTTGTCGCATGCTTATCATCCTTTACAAGTCCTGCCACTCTTAAATCAAGCTGCAACATATCTATAATTTCTTTGGCCGCCGCAATCTGTGCAGCACCACCATCCACCAACAATAAATCTGGCATCGGCAAATGTTCTTTCAACAATCGAAAGTATCTTCGATAAATGACTTCTTTCATACTGTCCACATCACTGCGATACCCATCTAATTTATAATGACGATATGAATTCTTATCGGGTAAGCCATCCTTAAAGACAACCAAACCACTCACATTAAACGTACCTTGAATGTGGGAGTTATCAAACATTTCTACCGTATGAATATCCGCATTGAATATTTTTGACAACATTTCATTGGCCTGACGCAACTCATTATCCTTACGAAATACCAGTTTAAACTTCTGCTCATGTGCTTCCTTGGCATTTTTATAAACCAAATCTATCAGTTTCTTTTTTTCACCACGAACCGGAATATGCACATTCGTATTTAAAGCTTCCTTTAAAACATCCACAGGCGTTCCAGACGGCACCAAAATTTCTTTTGGCACCACATTTTTTTCATAATACTGCATGATAAAGCTAGTAAAGGCATCCATCTCATCTTCATACAACGGTGTAATTGACATATTTCTTTCCAATAACTTTCCTTGACGAATAAAGAAACCTTGAAAAGAAATGTATCCAGAATCCACATAATATCCAAATACATCACGATTTGCACGATCTTTAAAGTCAATCGTCTGTTTTTCAATGACATGCTCTAAGGCTTGGATCGTATTATAGATTTCCTGCGCCTTTTCAAACTGCAAGTTTTCACTGGCCTCCATCATTTTAGCCTGCAAAGAATCCATCACCTCTTTGGTGTCTCCCTGCAAAAACTTCTTAATTTTTTTACGCGTCATTTCGTTTTCCTTAGGATCAATCTCATGAATACAAGGTCCTAGGCATTGGTGCATGTGATAGTACAAACACGGAGAATCTGGAATATGACGACATTTACGTACACAAAAGATCTGATTGATCAATCTCACAATTTCATAAGCCGATTGACTACTTGGATACGGTCCAAAATATTCACTCTTTTTATTTTTGATATTTCGTGTTGTACGCACCACAAAATTATTCTCTTTTGTGATCTCAATATATGGATATGTCTTATCATCCATAAACATGATATTGTAAGGTGGCGTATGTTTTTTTATTAAATTGATTTCTAATAATAAAGCCTCTTTTTCACTGCCCGTCACGATAAATTCAAAATCACGAATGTGCGACACTAAACGCGTCGTCTTATTGTTGTGGGTACCATGAAAATAAGAACGCACACGATTCTTTAATACTTTGGCCTTTCCCACATACAATATATTCTGATTTTCATCTTTCATGATGTAACAACCAGGAGAATCTGGAAGTAAGGCTAATTTATCTTGTAGATGTTTAGAAACACTCATTTTATCCCCTACTTTAATATAACGATAGTTGCACCAAGTCCACCTTCACTTGGACCGGCACTGTTAAACTTAGAAACATTTGGCTGTTTCTTTAAATCCTTCCATACGGCTGTACGCAAAGCACCCGTACCCATACCATGAATGATACGTACTTGTTTAATGTGTTTAACGACAGCTTGATCTAAATATTTATCTAAAGCAGCAATGCCTTCTTCAACACGCATTCCAATTAGATTCAACTCCAAAGGAAAACGACTAGATACCGATTCTACATGCGCTTTATAAGTTGCTTTCTTGATTTGTGGCTTATGCATAGGCTCCAACTTCGAAATTTTCACCTTCATCTTCATACCATTCGTTAAAACGGTAGCTTCATTTCTTCGAATATCCACAATTTCACCATGCGAATTCAAGCCTGTGATTTTTACATAATCACCAACCTTAAATTCTTTCTTATCGTCTTCAACTTCTTCAACATGCTCATTTAAAAGATCCAGTTCATGCATCTTTTCAATCTGCTTATGCTGTTTACCCGTCTTTTCTTTACGAAGCACAGTTAAGATTTCTTTGGCCTCTGCCTTTTTCTTTTCGAGCATCTCATTCAATTGTTCCTGATACGATGCATCCAATTGGGCCTTACGCTTTTCGATTTCTTTTTCTTTTTCGTAAGCCTCCTTTTGAACGCGGTGCGCATCTTCAATCAATTGATTAAAACGCTCCTTTTGTTTCAAGACATCATTTTGAAGTTTTTCTAATTTCTCCAATTCTTTTTCTGTCTGCTTTTCATTTTCATTCTTTAAAAAATCCGCTCTTTCTAAAATGGACTCTTCTAAATTGTATTCTCTGGCAATATGAAAGGCATAACTTGCTCCAGATACACCAGGAATATATTTATAGGTTGGCTTTAATGTTTCTGGATTAAACTCAACACTCGATACTAATACAGAATCATTCGCTTTTCCATATGTTTTTACTTGCGAATAGTGAGTTGAAGTAATAATCGTACTTCTTTTTGAAATCAAATACTCTAAAATCGCAACCGCAAGACTGGCTCCTTCTAATGGATCGGTACCATTTCCAATTTCATCCAATAAGATAAAACTATTCTCATCACTCTTCTGACAAATATGAGACAGACGAGAAATATGACTTGAGAAAGTCGATAAGTTGTTTTCAATGGACTGATGATCTCCAATGTCAAAATACATCGATTGATAGAATGGTAGAATGGCTTTATGACATAATACGGGAAATGCTGCATGGGCCAAAGCTACAAAGAGTCCAATTGTCTTTAATGTGACAGTCTTACCTCCCATGTTTGGTCCTGAAATCATAAGGCAAGCTTGTTTATCATTTAATTCATATGTGTTACAAACCACTTTCTTTTCATCAATCAAAGGATGTTTGGCATGTTCTAAATACATAGAGTGATCTCTTGATTGTAAAGATGGAATGCAACCATCATAGCGTACTGCCCATTTTGCCTTTGTGAAAGCTACATCAATTACAGTTAATGTTTCTAATGCCGAAGTTAAAGACAACGCATTTTTCTTAACTTGCATCGACAATTCCTTACAGATTCGTTTCTTTTCTTCTTCAATACGAATCATCAAAGAAGAAATCTCATTATTATCAGCTACAAAGCTGGATGGTTCAACATAATAGGCAAGTCCTGAACTGGATTGTCCATGAATCATACCGCCAAAGGCATTCTTGTCTTGGGCACGAACCAAGACAACAACACGTCCAGATACAGTTGTCGTCATATTTTCCATAAGTTTTGAACTGTTCTTCTTTAAAAACTGTCTTGATTTCGATTGTAATGCTAAGCGCGTATCTACCAACGCCTTATGCATACTTTTTAATGCAGGTGTCGCATCTTCTTTAACCGATCCTGTTAAATCAATCTTTGAAATGATTGAATCCATCAAACGTGTACATCCATCCATAGATTGAGCTAAATTTGTCAGTTCTGGATAGTCAGATCCATCCAGGCTTTGTTTGGCTTGTTTAACAGCCGTTAAAAAATGGTAGATGGAAATCAATTCTTTACTTGTTAGTGTCATCTGTTTCAAAGCTTTTGAGACTGGTAAAGAAATATCATTCGCTCCTGATAAAGAAAGTAAGCCTCCGGCTTGTTCAAACTGAATGGCTTCTTTGGCATAGTTTAATTGTTCTTGTATTTCTAATTTATCAAATACAGGCAACGCATTTAAAATTCCTTCTTTGGCGCAAGAAAAGCTAGAAAATGCAGAAATCTGTGTTAATACACTTGAAAAATCAATGGCCTGGTTTAATTCGTTTCTAAAATTTTGTTCCATAAAATACTCCGTTCTCACCTATTTTAACACAAAATTTATGGTAAACTAAATAAGGTGATTAAAATGGCAACATTGACAAAGAATATGACAAAAGAAGAGATCTTTCAATTAAAAAATCGATTATCTCCTTTTATATTAAAAGAAAGTACGCCACAGTATACGTACTATCAAATCAAAACGAAAGAATGTTCGATTACGGCATATACAAGTGGTAAAGTTGTATTTCAGGGAGCCGATCTTTCTTGGTTAGAACCAAAACAAACAAATAGTGAAGCACAAGATCAAGCGGGCAGCGATGAAGTGGGTACTGGTGATTATTTTGGTCCAGTTGTAGTGGCTAGCTGTATTGTCACAAACAAGGCTCGCAAAAAACTTGCGCATCTTGGCATTCAAGATTCAAAGCAGGTGGACGATGTAAAGATTCGTAAGCTTGCACCTATCATCAAGGAAGTGTGTCCACATAGTATTTTGATTGTTCCCAATTCAAAATATAATGACATGCATGATACTTGTAATATGGTGGATATGAAGTGTCGTCTGCATAACCAGGCTTATGTAAATTTGGTACATAAAGGATATACGCTTCCTAAGCAGATCGTTATTGATCAGTTTGTGCAAGAAAAAAGTTACTATCGCTACTTACAAGGCTTTCCTGAAGTCATTCGGGGTATCACATTTGAAACCAAGGCCGAAAACAAATACCTGGCAGTAGCTTGTGCGAGTATCCTGGCAAGAAATGCCTTTCTAGAAACGTGGGATCTTATGGAAGAAAAATATGATTTCAAATTTGAGAAGGGTGCCGGAAGCAAGGTGGATGTGTGCGGTAAGAAATTTGTACAAAAATTTGGAAAAGAAAAGCTTTACCAAGTGGCAAAGCTTCATTTCAAAAACACACAGAAGATTGGAGTTTAATTTCCAATCTTTTTTATCGGCTTCTTCGATCATTTTCAGCTAAAGAATAATAACGCTTTTTATCTTCATACATCTTTTGATCGGCTTCTTGTAAAGTTTCAGATAGATTTGAACAAGTTTCTTTCCATACACAACCTGTCGCAACACTGATTTCTAATTCTTTCATTCGTTTGAGTAATTTTGCATATTGATCAAAGAATAAGAGTTCGGATACATCTTGTTCAATGACCACAAATTCATCTCCACCTACACGATAGGAATTATCTAAGAAGATTTCTTGTAGAGCATATGATGCAGTAATAATGAGTGTATCTCCTGCGATATGTCCCATTTTATCATTGATTTCTTTAAGTCCATTTAAATCTAAGTAAATAACACCTAAAGAATGGAGTTCTTTGTTTCTATTTTGTTCTATATATTCATTAAAGTGATTGCGATTTTGTGCATAGGTTAAAGAATCTACATAACTTAAATTTTTTAGTTTTGTCTTCTCTTTTTCTCTTTCCATAGCCGTTTTAATAAAGAAACATAAAGATTCTAAGAAATCTTTTTGGTAGTAATTCTGTTTTGGATTGTCTACCGCAAAAACGCCTTGGATTTTTTTATTATCCATAAACGGTACAACTATAATACTATGAATCTTTTGTTGCATAAAAGTCGCATAAATTGGACTTGTAGAAGGTA
>OJOA01001438.1_pt1 | contig 11645 bp, 9 predicted proteins | sample 1597991 | NCBI WGS metagenome assembly OJOA01 (sample SAMN01915207, study PRJEB22387) | human gut metagenome | isolation source: stool | host: Homo sapiens | place: USA | reverse complement strand
CCTTCATGGCCGACGTCATCGGCATCCGCGACGACATGTACATCCACCAGGGCCACGAGTATCAGAAGACCTTCATGGACGCTCTGGAAGAGGGCTACCGTGACGGCATTCTCGAGCAGCGCCCGACGCTGGTCAACCTGCAGTGCGACGTCGACCATCCGACGCAGTGCATGGCCGATATGCTGCACGTCATCCACTACTTCGGCGGCGTGGAGAACCTGAAGGGCAAGAAGGTCGCCATGACCTGGGCTTACTCCCCCAGCTACGGCAAGCCGCTGTCCGTCCCGCAGGGCGTCATCGGCCTGTTCACCCGCTTCGGCATGGACGTCACCCTGGCCCATCCGGAAGGATACGACGTCTTCCCCGAGGTCGAAGAGATCGCCCGTCAGAACTGCGAGAAGTACGGCTCCAAGTTCCACAAGACCAACTCCATGGCTGAGGCCTTCAAGGACGCCGATATCGTCTATCCGAAGTCCTGGGCTCCGTTCAAGGCAATGGAAAAGCGCTCCGAGCTGTACGTGAAGGGCGACCAGAAGGGCATCGACGAGCTCGAGAAGGAACTGCTGGCGCAGAACGCCGAGCACAAGGACTGGACCTGCTCCGAAGAGATGATGAAGCTGACGAAGGACGGCAAGGCTCTGTACCTGCACTGCCTGCCCGCCGATATCTCCGGCCTCAGCTGCCCCGAAGGCGAAGTCGACAACTCCGTGTTCGACCGCTATCTCGTGCCTCTGTACAAGCAGGCTTCCTACAAGCCGTACATCATTGCCGCTATGATCTTCCTGGCGCAGGTCAAGGATCCGGTCAAGGCCCTGATGGAGCTCGATGCCGCTGACAACAAGCGCAAGATGTTCTAAGCTTAAAAACCGGAAAAATCAAACACAAACACCATATGGCAGGAGCGCGGCTCCTGCCATATGCAGTTCAAAGAGGAATTTGGAAATGGGAAAAAGAATCGTCATCGCCCTGGGCGGCAATGCTCTGGGCAAGAATCTCGAAGAGCAGATGCACGCCGTCAAGACGACGGCCAGCGCCATCGCAGACCTGATCGAGGACGGCCATGAGGTCGTCATCGCCCACGGCAACGGCCCGCAGGTCGGCATGATCCAGAACGCGTTCGCGGCCTACCACAAGCAGCAGGCCAAGAGCGACATCATGCCGCTTTCCATGTGCGTGGCCATGAGCCAGGGCTACATCGGTTATGACCTGCAAAACGCGCTGCGGGAAGAACTGCTGGACCGGGGCATCCAAAAGGGCGTGGCCACCGTGCTTACTCAGGTTGAGGTGGACCCGAATGATGAGGCGTTCCAGAACCCTACCAAGCCCATCGGTGCTTTCATGACCAAGGAGGAAGCCGACAAGATGGTGTCCGAACGCGGCTACAACGTCATCGAAGATGCCGGCCGCGGATACCGCCGGGTGGTCGCCTCTCCCAGACCTCAATCGATCATTGAGATCCAGTCCATCCGTGATATGGTAGAGGCTGGGCTGGTGGTGGTGGCCTGCGGCGGCGGCGGAATTCCCGTCTACAAGACTGAGGGGCACCATCTGAAGGGCGCCGCCGCTGTTATCGACAAGGACTTCGCCTCCTGCGTACTGGCTCAGCAGGTGGAAGCCGACACCCTTATCATCCTCACTGCCGTAGAAAAGGTTGCCATCAACTTCGGCAAGCCTGATGAAAAGTGGCTGGATTCCCTGACCCCCGACGAGGCCCGCAAGTACATCGGAGAGGGGCACTTTGCCCCCGGTTCCATGCTGCCCAAGGTGGAGGCCGCCGTGGAGTTTGCCGAAAGCGCCCCCGGTCGCTCCGCCCTCATCACTCTGCTGGAAAAGGCCAAGGACGGCGTAGCCGGCAAAACCGGCACCGCCATCCACCAGTAAACGCGTACAAAACCGAGGCTGTTGCAGCAACAGCCTCGGTTTTTATCAAAAACTGCGGGCACTTCTGTTCTATTTCGTTCCGAAATTCCTTTTGCCAAAATTTTGTGTTAATACTTGTATTTCCCTGTTTATGCGGCTATAATACAAATCAGAGATGTTGAGAGAAGCGTATGACGGGAGCGTCATGCGCTTTTATTATTACGTGTAAGGAGAGAATCATATGAAACGCCCACTTTTGCTTGCGCACCGCGGTTTTTCCGGCAATTACCCGGAGAACAGCCCTCTGGCCTTCCGGATGGCAGTGGAAAAGACCGCTGCCGACGGCTTTGAAAGCGACGTCCACATCACCAAAGACGGCAAGCTGGTGATTTTTCATGATGCCTCTGTAGAGCGCACCTCCAACGGCACCGGCTTCATCAAGAACATGACCTATGATGAGCTGCTCTCACTGGATATCGGTGCTTGGAAGTCTCCGGAATTTGCAGGTCAGCATATCTGGACCTTCGGCCAGCTGCTGGACTTCTGTAAGGAGACCAAGATGCTGCTGAACATGGAACTGAAAAACTACGAGGTGTTTTACGAGAACCTGGAGCAATGGGTAATCGACGAGATCTGCAAACGCCAGATGCAGGAGCAAGTGTTCGTTTCCTCCTTCAACCATATCTCCATGCAGCATTTCAAGGAGCTGTGCCCGGACATTGAAACCGGCCTTCTGTATGATAAGCCCTATCTGGACATGGAACATTATGTCCAGCGCTCCAATGCCGACAATATGCATCCCCGGTATATGCTTCTGCAATATCAGCCGGAGCTGATGGAACTGTTCCACGGCCGGGGCATGAAGGTCAACACCTGGACGGTAAATGACGAGGAGAACATGAAAGATATGATCGCCCGGGGCGTAGACTGCATCATCTCCAACCACCCCGATGTGCTGTGCCGCGTAGCGGATGATGTCTGCGACTGAAAAACACTCCCGCATTGCATTTTGCAATGCGGGAGCTCTTCTTGATCCCAGATTTATCTTTATAACGAAAAACACCTGAAATCGTTCGGATTTCAGGTGTTGTTCTGGAGCTGCTGACCAGATTTGAACTGGTGACCTCATCCTTACCAAGAGATTTTTGGCGTTTTTTATAATAATTTCCGTTTGTTTTTAGTCGTTTCTATTCCGAACAACATCGTTTCCAGAACTTTCGCGAAGTGCAGTCTCCGTTGTTTCCACGCTTGTCTGTGGTGAAACTGTGGTCAACCAGCGATTTGTGTAGACAGTGCCTGCGCAAATCGCATCGACTCAGCGTCACAGATAACACCGCAGTTTCTTCGAAAGTCGATATAGTCATCAGGAGGTTGGTATCACAATTTGATACCAACCTCTTTGCCAAAACAGGCGTAATAGCCCATTCATATTTTGGGCCGCTGTAATCAATAAGAGTTAGTTCTCCATCACAGAATTCTCCGCCGACTGCTCCAACATGAGGAAACGATCAAAGTCGCTCTCGTAGAGTCGATCCTGAATAATTCGATATTTCTCAAACTCTGTTTCGGCATGAAGCTTTGCCTGCTCCGCGCTGATTTTACCGGGTCCCGTCAGCAGTTCGTTTCCGTTAAACTCCAAGAACCCGTCCAGACGCTTCGCCCAATCCTCCATACTCATAGGAATTTTGCGTTCAGCCTGAAGCTCGGCATAGTCCAAATAGAGAGACACGATCCGTTCCAGATATGACATTTCCTTTTCGCTCAAATAGTTCTTGGCTACGGTCACATCAGCCTTTACGATTTTTCCGTCTGGTGCATTTTCCCAGGTTGCCAGCCCCATGTGTTCCTTCGCCGCATCAGCCCGCTCCACGATCAACTCTGCCGCTGTGTGGCGATGAACGGCATAATGCAGCTTGTTCTGCACGGTCTGGAAAAACAGACGAGTGGTCCTTGCATCCTTGTCGTAGTCGAAATCTGTAGCGTAGAAGTCCGTGACCTTTTGATCGAATTTCCGCTCAGCCAGCCGGATTTCACGGATGTACTGGAGCTGACGCTCAAAGTATTCATCTGTGAACATATGTCCTTTTTTCAGGCGTTCCTTATCCATGGTCCAGCCTTGGATGGTATGGTCTTTCACGATCTGCCTCGCCCATTTGCGAAACTACACCGCACGGGGATTATTGGCCTTAAATCCAACAGCGATGATCATTTGAAGCGTGTAATGCTTCAGTTCTCTCGTTGGTGTCGATGCGCAGATACCGGCAGCCATGCTCCCGGGCGTACTGCTCGTAAAATGCGGCGAAGGCGCGGCCAAGGCCCCGTTTTCCGGCCTGCGAATCGACGGCCAGCGTGTGCAGGACCATGATCTGGTCATCCGGCGCGTCGTACTGCCACGGAGCGCCCGCGTAAACGTCCGCCTGAAGCCGGTTGAAGATGCCGGTGCCCACCACGGCGCCGTCCGCCTCCTCCACGAACAGGTCGCCCCGCTCCAGCGCCGCCTCAGCGGTGGAGCGCACGGGGTACACGCCCCGCACCCAGCCCACCTGCGCGGGGCCGGCCTCCTCTGTGTCGTGGACGTGCTCATAGACCCGGACCACGGCATCCAGATCTGCGGCATCGGCCTTCCGAATGGTGATCTCCATGAAAAACACTCCTTTGCGTCTTTGCGTCGGCCCGGCGGCGCTCCGCCGGGCACTGGCAGCGCTTCTGATACTCCGATGGGGACATCCCCACGCTTTTTTTGAACGCGCTGCTGAAATAGGTGATGTCCCGGTAGCCCACGGACTATATTCCGTTTTCAAAAGTCAGCGAATGTTTAATAATAGAAATAGAAATCTAAATAGGATGGGCGTGAAAAAATGACATATAAAAAGTTTATGAGTCTCTTTTTAATTGCCGGAAGTATCGCCAGCACACTCTGTAGCTGCGCTGCAACGGATTCTTCTGCTGTGGTCGGGTATATCGATGAGCACCCCATCACTATGGAAGAGTTCAATTACTTCTTATCCCAGCAAAAAAGCTCCGTATGCCAAAGCTATTCTCAGCTTTACGGAATCACATCTTTTGACTCCGCCTTTTGGAATAATGAATATGGTGATTCTACTCCGCTGGATTCCGCAAGGGCCTCTGCCAAAGAAGCCTGTCTGGAAGCATACGCCACACAAATGCTTGCCGAGAAGACAACTTCTGCTGAGTTCTTGTCGTTTTCCCAACTAAAAGAAAATGCAGAAAATTTCAACACTGCAAGAAAAGAAAGCACGTCAAACGGTGGTATTGTCTACGGCCCTATAGAGTATTCCTTTGATTCTTACTATCACCGTTATCTTTCACAGCTTGAAAACGATATAAAGGAATACTGGATTTCTACCAATGCTGTAAGCGATGCAGACATTGACGCTTTCTACTCTGAAAATCAAAATCTGTTCTCCCTGAATGGTGACGCAGATGTTTCTGCTATTTATTTGTCATATATCCCATCCGACCTCTCTGCTGACAACATCTTTTTGGGCCTTGAGGAAGGTGTTTCTTTAGAGGATATCCAAACACAATACCCTTACGTCACAGACTGGCACACCTATTCTTTTACAAACGAAACCGAAAAGTCCGATCTCTTATCCCATGCAGACATCGTTTCACAGGCATCCAGCATGAATACTGGAGATGTATCAGAGCCGTTTTTAGATGGGACTTATCCGTGCATTATTAAAGTCACAAGAAAGGAGGACGCAACCGTTATCCCACTCGCAGAGGTTCGTAATCGTATCACAGATTACTTATTAAACTCACGGATAAGCACAGAAACCGAACTGATTCAAAACCGTCTGGTATTTACCGAAACTGATGCCTTTCAAAATACATCAATCGAATAGGAGACTCAACCATGAAGAGAAAATTTTCCCTGGTCATGAGTGCAGCTATGATTTTAAGCCTCATTGCTCCTATGACCAACGCCTTGGCTGAAGACATTCAAACTCCAGAAACAGCCTCTACCGAAACCATTGTCGCAGAAGCTGCTGCGTCCGGTGGAACCACCTACTATGTAGATTCTACAATCGGTGATGACTCCAATTCGGGAACCTCGCCCGAAACACCTTGGAAAACCCTCGACAAAGTGACCGCCACAACCTTCTTGCCTGGTGATACCATTCTCCTGAAATCCGGCTCCATTTGGAATGGCGAATGGTTATGGCCAAAAGGCTCAGGAACCGCAGATGCGCCTATCAAGATCGATAAATACGGCGGTGATGCACTGCCTGTCATCAATGGCATGGGCATCGATCGTGGTATGAACTACTCTGGCGCTGTTCACCTACGCAACCAAGAATATTGGGAAATTCGCAATCTTGAAGTCACAAACGATGATGACTTCGATGTTGATATCGACCTTTCCCGCCCGCAGGGTGACAACAGTTGGTCGAGTCAGGCCGAAACACGGAATGGCATTTTGATTATCGCCGATGGAGATCTTCTCAACGATGGTGACGATGGCATTTTCGATCACATTTACATCGAGAACTGCTATGTACATGACGTAGATGGCCCCAACGATTGGAATGACACTTTTACTGGCGGAATCATCTACAATGTCGTTGGCACGAAAATTCGTCCTAACACCTCTTTCCGCGATATTCGGATTGCCTACAACACAATCCGCAAAGTTGATTTGCTTGGCATTACCGGCTTTGTACAGATGGCAAAAAGCGGTTATCAGGACGATGTTGACACATACAATCTTTGGATGGAAGACATCTATATCGGCCATAACTATATCGAAGATGTTGCTCAGGGCGGCATCGATTTGTGTGATGCCCGAAATGCCGTCGTTGAATATAATGTTGTTGATGGCTTCCTAAAGCGGTATCCCAATTTCCGTCCTACTGTTGCTCTGTACCCTTGGAAATGTGAGAACTCCGTCTTGCAGTACAATGAAGTTTATAATGGGCCTTCGACGAACGCGGACGGCAGCCCCTATGATATGGATTCTGCACTAAAAAATGTTGTCTACCAGTTCAACTATTCGCACAACAATCCCTGTGGCTGGATGTTGTACATGGGGCGCAATACCAATGATATAATCCGCTACAACATCAGCGATGACGGTGGCGACTTTATCATCAAGTATTTCCTTACTGCTAATGCAACTCCTGCCTACTTTGTCAACAACGTAATCATGTATGATGGTGCCAGAACCACTTTCATGCACCGTGATCCTTTCAAATCGCAGACTTATTTCTACAACAATGTTTTCTACAATAAGAGTACCACCACCACAACAACATGGCACGATACCAAACGCTATCTCGGGAATCTCGGTTCTGTCACATTCAGCCATAACTGTTTCTACGAAGCCAGTGGTATCCATTCCCAGTATGAACCATCCGACGACTATAAAGTCACCGAGAATCCTGATATGGTAAATCCCGGACAGACTCCTCAGCAGAACAGCGATGGCATTCTGAGTGGTGCTACAGTTTGGGATGGCTACAAGCTCAATGCAAGTTCTCCGCTGATCGATGCAGGCATCTATGTTCCCCAGATGGGAACCACTGATTTCTATGGCACTCAGCTGTATTGGGGTAATGCTCCTGACATCGGTGTTCACGAGTACCAGCAGGGCGAATATAATGATCCCGCCAATTTTGCATTAGGCAAAACTGTAACCTCTAACACTTCCCATGAATCCTTGACTCCTGATTTAATGGTTGACGGCATCTACTCTCAGAGTTCTCGCTGGGCTGCCGCCAACTCGGATCTTCCCATCTGGCTGGATATTGATTTTGGCGAGGATACTACCTTTAATAAGGTTGTCCTTACTGAAAACATTGTATCCGGGTGGGCCTCTCCCCGAATTGCCTCCTTCAACTTGCAGATCCCTACATCTGATGGTTATCAAACAATTTACACCTATGATGGCGAAATCGGTGAAGGGAAAGATTTCACGTTCGACGCTGTGACCGCATCCCACCTTAGAATGGAAATTACCAGCCTCCGCGCTGACACAAGCACGCATGGCCGTGGCGCAACTGATCCCAGTATCGTCGAATTTGAGGTATACAAAGTTCCCGTAGTTCGTGAGCCACAGAATCTGCTTTTGAATAAATCCGTTTCTGCCAGTTCTTCGCATTTCTCCTGCCCCGCATCCAAAGTAAATGACGGCGATGCCTCTCAGGGTTCCCGCTGGGCTGCTGCCAACTCGGATCTTCCTGCATGGCTGGAATTCGATCTTGGCTCTGAGCAGACCTTTAACAGCGTAACCATCACAGAAAATATTGTTCCAAATTGGGCATCCGAACGAATTACCGGCTTAGAGTTCCAAGCATGGAATGGTACGGAATACACTACAATCAGTACCTATAGCGGCACGATTGGCACATCTAAAACCATTTCCCTGCCAGAAACGACTAGTTCCAAATTCAAGGTCTTGATTACTGGATTGCAGGAAGACACTACGAAAAACAGCAAAGGTCAAACCGATCCTAGCATCCAAGAAATCGAACTTTACTACCGCTAATATAACAGAGCCGCTTCAAGCGTATTGCATATGAATTTGGAAATACATTTTATGATACATTCTGGAAAAATATACAGGAAGCATATGAAAGTTCTGGATATATGGAACTCTCTAAGTACATTTATAATTTGTTTGAGATGGATATTGAAGAGAAAATTGTAGAAAGAACATTTGGGGTTGTTCCAATTACAATAGAGAAAAAAACATATTTTTTTGTTTTGCTAAATACTTCTTGGTGCTGTATTGATGAAAATGACACCCGCAAAATTGTTCTTGGAAAATTTCAGCTTGATAAAATAAGTGAAGAAGCGATAAAGCTTCGCAGAAATATTGAACCGAGTTTGTCAATTTGTCTAGGACATCATCCATTGCAGTGCTTGGAAGGAAATGAAGAGACAACGGCACTAATGGAATTGACTGATTCCAGCAGAATAATGGCAAACGCCTATTTATGTGGACATACACATAATCGTACAGTTGTAAACTGGAATAATAATGTTCGAACACTGAACACATTTATGACCGGAATTGGCCAAGGCGATGCTGAAAATGATAGAGTCAGGGCACAACATACAAGAAAAAGACTTTATGCGTTTTATGTATTTAATATTGAGTTGAATTCTGTTGACATTTATTCATATGGTACTAATGCGGAGGGGAATTTTAAACCTGATTTTGATTTGTACACGAAAAATATTGAAGAAAATCAGAAAAAAATTGTTTTTCCAATCAACATGCAAAAGACTATGCCATATATATGGTTGACGGGAGGTCCTAATAGCACAGGAAAAGCATGCTATTTATCTGATGAACTTCTTGATAGATTTCAAGAATATGAAATCAGAATGAGCAATTTTAGAAAAGAAATGTGCGACTTGCTTTGGAGGACAAGAGTTTTATATTTTGATGATGGTATTGATGAGAGCAAAATAAAAACCATCATAGAGATTTGGGAGAAAGAACAAGAAAAAACGAAAGAAAAAACGAAAGAAGAACAAGAAATTACGGTTGATGGAATTCTTTATGCTCATTTAATGCTTGAAAAAAGTGTGCAAGGACAGCAACTGATGGAAGAACTTGTTGGACTGGACAAAGGGAAAAACAGCCGCGTGTTCGATGATTTTTATGCTTATTTAACACAGATTTGTGCTATACTAAGAAATAATCTAGTGGATGAAGAGAAAAAGACACTTGTGCGCTTTCATTTCCGATTCCGACTTAAAGATAAAATGTATTCTCAACTATGTATATCAATTCCACCAGAATGTAAACCCGAAACGATGAACATGCAACCAATGCAGTATGACGATTTGTTGAAGGCGTCGTATGATGTGGGGCATAGTTTGATATACAGCGTAAATAAATCACTGGTTCATACGGAACCTAAAAAGCGATGGAAAAATTTTATAACTGCAATTCCGAGCTTTGATGGAAATAGGTATAGAAAAAACAGGAGAGAGCATGGAAAGGGAATACCGTTTATTACATTTGGTGTTTCAGTAGGATCTAGTGATTTGAATTCCCTGCTGTATTATATGGATTTTCATTCGATTGAGAGGACACTTGCGGATGTAATTGAAGATTATCTTGAGTATTTTCCTATTGATATGAAAGCATTTTGCGAGTGGGCAAGGGAAAACGTTGAGTATACATCAGACGAAGGAGGGGTATAATGATGGAGAGAGTTCAGGAAATCTTTTATCTTGAAACGTTTGATATAAAAAACAGAATGAAAGATAGTCCGGATATGATGATAGGCGTAGATTCGGGCCGGTTACTGTGTAAACTAAATAAAATATGCGGAAACAGCAAAAAAAGAGAGCAAATTGAAATAATATGTAAATATTTGGAGAATGAAAACGGAAGGAGCAAAAAGGAAATATATATTCCGATGCCTGTAAAGGATGCTGTGCAATGCTTTGGGGAGAGGGACTTAGCCAAACTTCCCAAAAGCACGTTTAGAGTTTGGGAATGATAGCTATAAAGAAAAATAAGAGCCCGTAAGGAATATGTTTTGAAAACGTGAAAAGAATACCCGTTTGGGTGAGAGGATTCAGAAAATCTTCTCGACCAGGCGGGTATTTCATTCCGAAGGAATGTGTCTATTAGAGGCTGATGGTTTCTACCCATGCGGACAAGTCGGCTTTGCTGGAATAGGAATTGAACACTTTGCCGTGCAACAGTTTTGCGCCGGGGCAGCTTGGCGTGAGTTTTTCGTTGGTCTTGCCCATACCGCTACCGCCAGAGGTGGCAAAGGTGATAACCGTCTTGCCTTTTAGATTGTAGCTTTCCAGAAATGTATTGATGATCGTCGGAGCGATATACCACCAGATAGGGAATCCAACAAAGATGGTGTCGTATTCGTCCATGTTATCACGCTTGGCGGCGATGACAGGGCGAGAGGCAGGGATAATGTACAATAAGTTGCGCAAATTGGAAAATGCATAAAAGAAGACATAGCTTGCAGGCTCTGGTAGAATGAAGTTACCACACAAACATTCGAAAGGAGCAAGCAAACTATGTCCGAGAAAATTGTACAGCTAAACGAGGAAGTAATCAAGGGCCAAATCAAGGAATTGGTTCGCGGCAGCGTGGGGGAAACCCTGAACGAGCTGCTGGAGAAAGAGGCGGAGTCCCTGACGCAGGCCGCCCGCTATGAGCGCAACGAGACCCGTCAGGGCTACCGCAGCGGCCACTATGACCGAAATCTTACCACGACCTCCGGTGACGTTACGCTCCACATGCCGCGGCTCAAGGGTGTGTCCTTCGAGACAGCCATCATCGAGCGGTATCGTCTCCGGGAGAGCAGCGTGGAGGAAGCCCTCATCGAGATGTATCTGGCAGGCGTCTCCGTGCGCCGGGTGGAGGACATCACAGAGGCACTGTGGGGCAGCAAGGTGTCGCCCGCTACCATCAGCGAACTGAACAAGAAAGCCTATGTTCACATCGAAGACTGGCGCAACCGCCCGTTACAGGGCGGGCGCTATCCATACATCTATGTGGACGGCATCTACCTGCGCCGCAACTGGGGTGGAGAGTATGAAAATGTTTCTGTTTTGGTGGCGATCGCCGTGAATGAGGACGGTTTTCGTGAGGTTTTGGGCGCCGCAGAGGGCATGAAAGAGGACAAGGCCAGCTGGGTCAGCTTCTTCCAATGGCTTCGTGGACGCGGCTTGGACGGCGTAAAGCTCATCGTCGGTGACAAGTGCATGGGGATGTTGGAGGCCGTGGGCGAGGTGTTCCCGGACGCCAAATACCAGCGCTGCACGGTGCA
>OJOA01001425.1_pt1 | contig 11757 bp, 9 predicted proteins | sample 1597991 | NCBI WGS metagenome assembly OJOA01 (sample SAMN01915207, study PRJEB22387) | human gut metagenome | isolation source: stool | host: Homo sapiens | place: USA | reverse complement strand
TCGTATCTTTTATCATATTTGCAAGATTCATATGATAATCCCACATATAGCTTCTTACATGCTCTGCTGCCTCTCCATGCATCTCCGACATGGTAGCAATCTCTACAATACTGCTTCTTACCGCATCTATCTGTTCTATCCACCGGTCAAGCTGTGCCAGAATCAGTTCCCGGATGCTGGTAATTTCTTCATACTTTACCTGAAATCCCATAACTTTCTCCACTTTTATTATTCTGTTTTTATCCTGTCTGTTATCTATTTTTCCCCTTTTCCATTCGACTTTCAAGGAAAAATATTCGACTTATTTTTGTCTGAAATTCGACTTTTCAGCACCCTATATTCGACTTTTGTGCCACCCTTATTTTTATTATATTTTTTCTTCCAAATTCCTTGTTTTATGCTGTTTTTTTCAAAATTTCCTTTACCGCTTTCCAGCAGATTCAAGGTCGAGCAAAAAATTTCTTAAGTCGAATTATATATAAAAACCGGTTACACTCATGCACGAAGTACGAATTGGTTGTGCATTTTTACCAATAACTATAACCATAATTTCTTGCAATGCAGAGCAACTACGAAAAGCACACTTTGCGAATTTCTCGCGTAAATAAAAAAAGAAATCTGAATCTCCTTAGAAATTCAAATTTCTTCTATCTTGTAAGTATTTATTTAATGTAAAACATTCCTCAATCGTCTGACCACACACTGAATATACTCTGTATTCGATGGTTTGTTCTGTATTGAGCCTCTCCATTCTGGATTCTTGAGGTATGATGTCTCCTTATCTGACTTTGACCATACCCGTTCTATTACATTTCGAATTGATTTTTCCACACCACTTACTGATGTCTGATATACTTGTGCAACCTGCGGATAAACATCATTCGTTATCTGGATTGACGCACCATTGGGAACAGCTAACAGAATACCAATTGCTCTTGCAAGATATTTGGTTCCTTTTCGATCCGGTTCAAAACCGCTTTTTATCAGTTCACCCCATGCCAGTACATACTGAATTTCGGTTTCTTCCTGTTCCGTATAGATTACCTTTCTTCCATTATGATATTCGCTTTCTCCATCTGCAGTCGTTGGTGCGGTCAGCTTAATTATTTCAATAATTTTCTTTGGTGAAAATAATTCGTTATTTTTCTTATAAACCAAATCTATATCTAACTTATTGATGCTATGCAGAAAATGCTCCGAGCCATAATTTGTTGTTACGATAATTTCCGGATGTTTCTTTAACTTCCGTTTCATCTCTATAATGAGATGGATTCCGTCACCTTCTTCTAACTCCAAATTTACAATTACTGCATCTACTTCCTGTTCTGTCAGAATATTGATTGCATCACTCTGCCGCCCCGTTACCGCTACCAATGCAAATTCTTCATCCTGGGCTATTTCTAATGCATATTCCTTGCACAAAAGTTTATCACTTTCTACAAGCATGATTCGAATCATTCTTTCTTTTCCTCCCTCAGCATTCCGATTCAGCTTCTTAGCTGTTTTGTGGAATCTACTCCCTGTATCTATACAATGCTACAGATATATATTTATATCATTTGGTCTAAAAAATCAATACCCTTTCTCTTTTTCCTTCTTCCGCAGAGCTTCCTTAAAGCCCTTCAGGGCATCGAAGGGCATAAACTGCTTGGCACGGTCTTCGATGTCCATTTTCTCTCTTCTCAGATTCTCTCTCTCATTCCAGCCGGATGCTGTTTCCTGCTGTCCGGCTCCCATGGTGTCTCTTCTATACGCCACTCTTATGCCCTCCAATCTGACCGTTTCGTTCTATTGTAGTTGCACTCTCTTCCAAATTCATTCCCTTTAAAATAGCATTCCTGCCGTAGCGCTGCTTGATGGAGATTACTGCACGCTGTGCCTTCACATCCTTCTCTGTCTCTTCCGGGTCTGAAAACAAATCAAATTGCTGATAATCTTCTGTCATTACGCCGGTATAAGTCAATGTAATCCGCCGGATATATGCTCCAGGTCTTACAATTCTCCGATAAAGCTGCTCTACATAAGACAGCAGCCGGCGGTTGGAGCTGGTTGCACTGCGCAGCGTTGTGCTTCCTCTGGCAGGTTCAAAACATTTCTGATTGCTGTAACCGATTACCAGACTGATATGGGATGTTACAAGGCCCTGGTCTACCAGGTCAAGGCACAATAAATCTGCCATCTCTTTCACTACCAGAATGCCTTCCTCATAGCTATAGTCCCTCGGCAGTACCTGACCACTGGAAAGAGAAGTATTCTTCGGACGATAAGCCTTGATGTCCGCTATCGTTACCGGTTCTCTTCCCCATGCGTGATCAATTAACAGCTCTGCATCTATGCCAAAAGACTTATATAATAAAGACTCTCTGGCATGGGCAATCTCTTCCATTGTGCAGATGCCCATATTCGATAGACGCTCTACCGTTCCACGCCCCACCCGCCAGAAATCAGTCAGCGGTTTATGTTTCCAGAGCTTCTCCCGGTAGCGTGCTTCATCCAGATAGGCAATCCGGTCTGTTTCATGCTTTGCCAGAATATCTAAAGCAACCTTTGCTAAATAGAGATTGGTTCCTACACCACAGGCAGCCGGAATCTTCGTGGTATCTAAGATATCCTGCATAATTTTTCTGCCCAGTTCCACTGCTGTCATCTGGTAGAGATGCAGATAATCCGTCACATCCAAAAATGCTTCATCAATGGAATAGACCTGAATATCTTCTTTTGCAATATATTTTAGATATACGCCATAGATTTCCGCTGCATAATCAATATATAGCTGCATACGGGGTGGTGCCATCTTATATGGAATTTCTTTGGGAATCTGAAAGACACGACACCGGTTGGGAACTCCCATCTGCTTTAACGCCGGTGATACGGCAAGACAGATGGTTTTCTCTGAGCGTTCCGGGTCTGCGACCACCAGCCTGGCAGTCAGCGGATCCCATCCCCGTTCCACGCACTCCACCGATGCATAAAAAGATTTTAAATCAATACATAAATAGATTTTATTTCCATTCATATCAATGCCTTTCAAGAACATTTGTTCTTGTTTTATATTAGCACATATGTTTGGATTTTACAAGAGGAATTCTCATACAGGATTTCCACTTTCTGCTTCTAATAATACGGTTCCAACCGGAAATGCTGTCCGGAAAATCTTTCTTACCAACGGACCTGCAATCAGAAGCTGAAACGGCAGTGCCATAATAAAATTCTTTGGAATATTGGTAAGCCAGATAATCAGAAGCATATTCCATGCTCCGCTTTTTACGCAGGCTTCCAGTCCACCGTATAAGGACATGAAAATTACCATCGGAACTACCATACAGCAGGAAACTGCAATCACTTTTTTCGTTGTGCTGCTTTCCGGTTTTACCAGAAAACGAAATGCAAATCCCTTTGCAATTTTAGATACCAGAAGCCAATCCAGACACATTGCGCATACATATGCCAGCGGGAATCCCAGCCAGCCTTCTCTTATTACTTCCATATTCAGTGTTCCCATATGCAGTGCTACATTATACATACTCATCCATAATACCATGGTAAAACACATTAACACCGTATAAATCAAACTTTCTCTCTTATGCATTGGCATAATCATTACCTCCATTTTTCTTTTATTAAGTCGCAAAGCTACCTATTAGTTCAAAACGAAAGTGAAATCAGAAAAGAAAATTTACACGGTAACTTCCTTCTCTTCCGATTTCACTTTTATTTTATGCTTAGGAAATATTCTGTAACATCATCTCTGTCATTTGCAGAAATGCTTCCTTCTGCTCCGGTGTAAAATCCTTACACATATCTTTTACAACCAGTGCTTCCTTCTTCGCAATCTCCTTATGAATTCCACGGGATTTCTCCGTACAGGATATTTTCTTATAACGCCGGTCATTCTCACTTGGTGCACAGATTAAAAAACCTTTTGCCTCAAGCCTTTTTATAATTCCCGTCATTGTCGGATGTGTCACCTGCTCGATATGTTCTAAGTCCTTCTGATTTACTTCTTCCACTCCATTATCTTCCATCAGACTGACTTCGCCTAATACCCGAAGCTGGACGGCAGTAATTCCGATTTCTTCTGCCCATTCATCCATTTTGCGACGGAATGCCCGGTCTATAATTGCAATCCGAAGTCCAAGCGGCATCTTCACTGCCATAATTTCACTCCTTTTAGGTAGCTTTGCTACTTATTATAAATGTTTTTCAAAAAATGTCAATCTCATTATTCCGTCCGGAGTGCTGTTACCGGGTCACTCTTCGATGCTTTCCTTGATGGGATCAGACCACCCAGAAGTGTCAAAAGGATACTGAGTAAAATCAGCACCAGTGCCGGAACTACCGGAAGCACCGCACTTACATCGGTTGTATTTGCAAGATTATGGATAATCGCATTGACCGGAATAATCAGAAGCAGCGTAAATCCGATTCCAATCAGTCCGGCACACAGTCCGATAATAAAGGTCTCTGCATTAAATACCCGGGAAACATTCCGCTTCGATGCTCCGATGGCTCTTAGGATTCCGATTTCTTTTCTTCGCTCTAACACACTGATATAAGTAATGACACCAATCATAATTGAAGATACCACCAGCGAAATTGCCACAAATGCAATCAGTACATATGTGATAATATCCACAATATCGGTTACGGAAGACATCAGCGTTCCTACCATATCGGTATAGGTTATCACCTGCTCGTCCCTGCCTTCCTTTTCCATGCGGTTATTGTATGCATCTAAAATTTCTACCACATGCTCCTTGCTTTCAAAATCCTTCGGATAAATATTAATTCCGCTTGGCACTGCAAAATCCACATAGCCTAATTTCTTTAAGTTATTCTCATAGGTTGTTCCGGTTGCAGAACCCATAGACATCAAAAGCTCTGTCAGCTCATCCTCATTCATATTAATCTGAAATGCATTTAAAAATGCTTCTTCATCCACCTGCATGCCGGATGCCATGGCACTTTGCAGCTTGTTTCCCATCTGTGTCACTGCCTGCTGCATATACTGCTGTATTGCCGTCATCATCTGCTGCTGTACTGCGTCCACATTCATAACATTCGAAAGTCCGGCTGCAATTCTCTGCTGACCATCTGCTGTATTCAGATATGCCGCAAAAGAATCTCCCAATTTTGCCGGGTCAGGTAATCCATTATTCTGTGCATAAGTCTGATAACCTGCAAATAATTCAGAAGACAATTTCTGCATCTGCTCCTGCGTAATCTCAATATTTCCACTACCTGTAAATATCTCAGATGCCCACGCTGTTATGATTCCCTGGGCTTCCTCTGTCTGCAAATATTCTGCTAAGTACTCATCAAATTTCTCCGGGTCGGTATAACCATGGTCTATGACATACTGCTGATATCCACCCATAATCTGCTGGATGAGGCTCTGTATCTGCTCCGGTGTAATAGTTACCATGCCATTTGCGGTAATAATCTCTTTGATATTATCGGATAAAATTTTCCGGGCTTCTTCCGTATTTAAATAGTTCATAAAATACTGGGACAGATTCGAATAATCTGCCTGCGGATTATCCTTTGCATACTGCTGGTAGCCCTCTAAGAGACTGCCTGCAATTGCCTGCATTTCTTCCGCAGAAATTGACTGACCCATGGAAGAAGCATCCATGGAAAATTCTCCGGACAAATCGGCACTTCCCATATCCCCCATAGAATTTTCCAACCCACTTAAGGCACTTTCATCAAAGGAAAATGCTTTTTCCAATGCTTCACTGTCTACGGTAAACAATGACTGCATATCAAATCCGTTTTCCTTATCTACCTCACCAAACGCTTCATTGGTAAAGACATTTACGGATGGATTTGCAAGCTGCTGTTTTACTATCTCACTCTTTGCCGATTCCTCTGCCACATGCTTTGTCAGAGATTTTGGATATGCAATTCCTGCATTTAAGGATGCGGCATTACTTCCTTCTGCCGGCTGCACCACACCTACAATCGTAAGCTCTTCTCCGTCTGCCACCAGTTGTTTCATAAAGTCTTCATTATCCGACTTATCCTTCCAGACCTGATACTCTTCATCATAAGTATAATAATCCGCACTGTTCACCAGTTTAAACTGGATTCCTACCAAATCCTTATAAGTATAAGTTCCAAAATCAGATGGTGTCTCAATATTTTCCTCACTGGCAAACTGCTGTATCATCTCGTCTAATTCCAGCGGGTCACGAAGACCTAATGTATACAGTAAAAAGTCACTAATTCCGCCATTGGAAGTAAGCACCACCACACACTCATTATAATTTTCCGGCCAGCGTCCTTCCTTAATATCATACTGCTTTTCATATAACTTACTGTTTTCCGGCATCTCATAAAAAACATCCGTGCTCATCATGGATGACATCAGACTATTGGAACCAGATGAAGATCCAAGACCTACTGCATCAAAAGATTTGTCCGGATTTACCTGACGTATCCCGTCTTCATTTTCCTTAAAAATCTGCGGACTGATATTATAAGTATACTCCACCGCTGTAGTATACTGCTCAATTCCACTGTCTCCTTCATCAAGATACTTTTTCAAAGCCTCCAGGTCATTAGATGCCATCGTGGAAAACATATTGGTTACCATCTTAATGACTTTTACTTTATCCCCGGAATTTTCTTTATCTGTTTTGGCATTTCCGTCATCACTTTCCGTATTCTTTTCAGAATCTGCCATTCCAAGACTCATGGATGCCAGACTGAATCCCGTACTCTGAATCTGCAGCGGATACTCGGATAAGGTCTCTTCCTCTACATTTTTGATGTATTTATTTACACCGGTAGAAAGAGATAATATCAGTGCAATGCCGATAATTCCAATAGAGCCTGCAAAGGAAGTCAGCAGGGTTCTTGCCTTTTTCGTTTTTAAATTATTAAAGCTTAAGGACAATGCCGTAAGAAATGACATGGAGGATTTTCCCATGTTTTTATGCTCCGGTTCCTTCAACATTGCCTCATCCACTTCATAAGGATTGGAGTCAGCACGAATTTTTCCATCACTTAATCTAACAATTCTGGTAGCATACTGCTCTGCTAATTCCGGGTTATGGGTTACCATAACTACCAGCCGGTCTTTTGCCACTTCCTTCAGCAAATCCATGACCTGCACACTGGTGTCACTGTCTAATGCTCCCGTCGGTTCATCTGCCAGCAGAATATCCGGGTCATTGACCAAAGCTCTTGCAATGGCTACACGCTGCATCTGTCCACCGGACATCTGGCTTGGCTTCTTGTGTAACTGGTTTCCAAGTCCCACCTGCTCTAATGCCGCAACGGCTCGTTTCTTCCGCTCTGCCTTACCGATACCGGAAATGGTCAATGCCAGTTCCACATTTGCAAGTACCGTCTGATGGGGAATCAGATTATAACTTTGAAACACAAAACCAATGGTATGGTTCCGGTAAGAATCCCAATCCCTGTCCTTGTATTTCTTCGTGGATATTCCATTGATAATCAAATCTCCGCTATCATAACGGTCGAGTCCTCCGATTATATTAAGCAATGTGGTCTTTCCCGAACCACTCGGTCCGAGGATTGCCACGAACTCATTATCCCTTAAATTTAAGCTGACATCATCCAGTGCCTTCTGCACCAGACTTCCGGTCTTATATTCCTTATAAATGTGTTGAATCTGAAGCATATGATATTCTCTCGTTTTCCATTTCTTATTTTTCTATTTTACTTTTTCTTTCTCACTCTGTTTTTTATATTACCTTATTCCGAACATTTTTACATCTCACTTTCGAAAAATATCATGGTTTTCATAAAAATTTTAGAAAATGCATAACAAAGAGGACTCTGTTTTCTGACCTGCTGCCAGATTCCAGAATCCTCTTTTCTTTATCTTCTAATCAAATAATCCAATGTGATATTTTACCTTCCGGCAAATCTTCCATACCAGAAGTACCGGCATTGCCAGTACCAGATAAGCACAGGAAAGAATTCCTACTCCACCACCTAAGATTATCATAATCCAGATAAAAATATTCATTTCTTACACCTCGCATATTATTATTTTATGTATTTAATATGCGGGTGCCAATGCTTCCTTCTTTCCGTCCGCCTTCCGCTCAAACCTTGCTAACATCAGGCTCCTTAGTACATTATCGCCATGCTTCTTCCGGTTCCTCTGAATGCGTCCCATAAAAAGCTGTGGCAGTACCACCAACAGCAGCCAGAACATCATTCCAATATTTCTCCTATGGTTCGCCAGTCTACCGCTGCAGCCTAGTGTCAATGCCGCAATGCCTGTATTCTGCATCTGCTCCTCTCTGGATAACATCTTATCCGGAGTATCTAAAAGACGGACATTCTTTAATTCTATGTAATTTACTGCAAAGGCTTCTTTCTCTGCCGGGGAAACCTGTTCTGTTCTGGTGGATGCGCCTGCAATGGCTACCAGAAACAGGATGCTCCACAGCAGTGCCAAATGCCTGATTATCTTTTTCCGATACATCTGTCTCATTCCTTACCTTGTGATTAAGCTTAGTATATGTCGCAGAACAGCTTCCGTCAAGAGTTGATGCAGCCAGATGGTCTAAGGACAGAGAGAAAAATACAAGCACAAATTTGCAGCCGGTGTCCGGGTAGAAGTTTTTGATAAAATGCGTTGCCGTTCTTGAAAGTGTTTTTTCTGATAATAAATTGTCTTTCCGCTGCTTTGACTGCTCACCCCGTCTGTCCGTCGGAAGCGGATGCGAACTGGAATCTGCAAGGGCACATAAGAATTTCGATATTGTGTTTGATTTCGGCTGGCAACCGGCGCAAATTTACATCCGTGTTCAATTGCGCCTCACTGGCACATCCCTGTGCCAGTGTTGCCGGTTACAGACGAAATTCTAAGAGCCCTTGTGCAGATTCCGATAATGCATCCGTACTCCGACGGACAGACGGGGCGAGATGTCAAACATTGGAAAGACTATTTTAATATAGAAAGAAAAAACACTTTCTTAGAACGGTCGCATTTTAGCAGCTTGCTTCTTCCCGGACACCGGCGCAAATTTGGCTTATTTTTTTAACTCTCTCACTCCTCTGACCATCTGGATGACAACGGTCGGAAGTGCTGCCAGCAGAATAATCTCAATCACAGCAGGACAGGACAATGATTCTACTGAAAATAACCCCCGCAGCGGCGGTACAAAAAGCACCAGTCCCAGCAGCACGCTTCCAGACACAAATGCAAGGATACTGTATGGATTTCCGGTAAAGCCCAATGCAAAAATGGTCTTGTTTCCACGACAGTTAAATCCATGGAAAAGACGTGCCAATGTCAGTGTTGCAAATGCCATAGTGGATGCCATTGCCGCACCCTTTCCATTTCCGATATAAAATGCTGCCATGGTGGATGCCGCAATACATAAGCCCTGCAACATAATTCGCCGGAATGTCTCTCCAGATAAAATTCCTTCCGATGCCTGCCTTGGTTTTTCTTCCAATAAACTTGCATCCTGCGGTTCCACGCCAATGGCAATTGCCGGAAGGGAATCTGTCAGCAGGTTAATAAACAGTAAATGCACCGGAGCAAATGGAACCGGAAGCCCCAAAAGGGATGTATACAATACAGATAAAATTCCTGCCATGTTGCCGGAAAGTAAAAATAAAATAGCATTTTTTATATTACGGTAAATGTTTCTTCCGTTCGTTACTGCTTTAATAATCGTAGCAAAGTTATCATCTGTTAATATCATGGCTGCCGCATCCTTTGCCACTTCCGTTCCGGTTATTCCCATGGCTACTCCGATGTCTGCCTGCTTTAATGCCGGTGCATCATTTACACCGTCTCCGGTCATGGAAACGATATTGCCCCTCTTCTGCCAGGCTTTTACAATCCGTATCTTATGTTCCGGTGACACTCTCGCATAAACAGATATTTTATCAATCTTTTCTTCCAGTTCCTTTTCCGGGCAGGCATCCAGCTCTGTTCCGGTTAATGCCAGATCCCCCTCTTCATAGATTCCAATACGCTTTGCAATCGCAACGGCTGTGATTTTGTGATCTCCGGTAATCATTACGGTGCGGATTCCCGCCCGCTTCGCATCTGCTACTGCCTGTATGGATTCTTCCCTTGGCGGGTCTGCCATGGCAGCTAATCCTAAAAAGGTAAGTCCATTTTCCTTTTCCACCGTCAGTTCTCCCCCGGACTTCTTACACGCAAATGCCAGTACCCTGAGTCCATTTTCAGAAAAATGCTGATTCTGCTTCTGGATTTTTGCGATTTCTACATTATCCATCGGTCTTATCTCTTCTTCATATGCCACATTTATGCAACGGTTTAAAAGGACATCTACTGCTCCTTTTGTAAAAATAATTTCTTCTTCGCCATGCAGCCGGTATTTACTGCTCATGCATTTCCGTTCAGAATCAAATGGAATTTCTTCTAATCTCGGAATCATATTTCGAATCGTTTCTTCCTGTATGGTAAGCTGCCCTACATTTTCCGTTCTGTCCTGATTCAGGCGGACTTCGTGGAACATTTCCAACAGGGCAGACTCTGTCGGATCTCCCAGTACTTTTCCATCCGTTATGCTGGCATCATTATTTAAAATAGCATTGTATAAAAAATGCCTTTGCAGGCTGGACTCCAAGGTCAGCTCATCCGGTTTACAAGTCATACCATTCAGATAAACCTCTTCCACATGCATCTTATTCTGTGTCAGTGTTCCCGTCTTATCGGAGCAGATTACCGATACACAGCCTAAGCTTTCCACAGCTTTTAATTCTTTGACAATGGCGTGCTCCTTTGCCATTCTCCTGCTTCCCATTGCCTGCACAATTGTAACAATGGAGCCTAATGCTTCCGGTATTGCCGCTACTGCCAGTGCAACAGCAAACATCATGGCATCAATGACCGGCATCTTCCGGTAAATGCCAAGACAAAAGACCAGTGCACAGATTGCCATAATCAGTATTGCCAGCTTTTTGCTGAAAGAATCAAGACTTATCTGAAGCGGAGTCTTACGCTCCTTCGTCTGATTCATCAACCCGGCAATCTTTCCTAATTCCGTCTCCATTCCTGTTGCTGTTACAAGTACCTCCGCTCTTCCATATGTTACAAAGCTTCCGGAAAATACCATATTTTTCCGGTCTGCCAACGGTACTTCTTCCGGCAATACTTCTTCATTTTTTTCTATATTGACAGACTCTCCTGTCAGTGAGCCTTCATTGACCTGCAGGGAATAATTGCGAAGAATTCTTCCGTCTGCCACAATCATGTCCCCTGCTTCTAAGATTACATAATCCCCGGGCACAATCTCTTTGGATGCAATCTCCTGACGTTTTCCATCCCGGATAACCCGGGCCGCTGGTGCCGCCAAATCCTTCAAACTATCCAGTGATTTTTCTGCCTTCCTATACTGTATCGTACCAAGAACAGCATTCATAAGTAATACCAGAAAAATTACGATGGTACTCTCGGTATTTCCGGAAAACATGGAAATAATTGCTGCAATAATCAGGATTATTACCATCAAGTCACAAAACTGGCTTAAAAACACCTGCAGCATACTCTTATGTCTGCCCTCGCTCAGCCGGTTTTCGCCTGTCTCTTTTCGTATTCTTTCTACTTCTTCTTCTGTTAATCCTTTTTCCCGAAAGCCAAACATTTCTTCCAACTGCTCTTTCGTACAATTCCAATATGCTTTCATATACGCTTAACCTCCTGCTTTTTATGTTACCGGGTATCAACTATGCGCAACAAAGAATGTGCCTTGGCACATTCTCGCGCCTGCGGCGGTCGCTTGCGACATC
>OJOA01001411.1_pt1 | contig 11917 bp, 7 predicted proteins | sample 1597991 | NCBI WGS metagenome assembly OJOA01 (sample SAMN01915207, study PRJEB22387) | human gut metagenome | isolation source: stool | host: Homo sapiens | place: USA | reverse complement strand
GACATCGAAAAGTTGGACAAAAGACTGAATGCTCAGTTCAAGAAAGGTATGACCCTTGAAAAACTTGCAAAGGGCTATTCCCTGGAAGAACTGAAATTGGTAGCAGATCTTCATGAAATCGTTTCCGAGAAAGATGATACAGTAGAAACACTTCTTCAGGCTTTGCTGGAAGAATTTGAATCCTCTTCTAAAGGGTAATCTATGAAAATTACATAAGACAGACTAATATGAATAACAATCTGGACTTTTTGTACGTTACGTCAGGTCTGGAAGTTTCATTCAGAGTCATATCCAAAGTCCCGGCCAAATCCATTTTTGACTGGGATTTTGGCGATGATAAGGGAGAGGTTTTCAATGGTGGAAGACATGTTTCCTATTCTTATGAAACTCCCGGTTTCTATACAGTAACATTACATGTAACCAACTCGAATGGTTTAGATATCACCATAGATAAGACTCTGGTAGTTTGTGATTATGGGCATACGGCATTAGCCGATACAATATATAACTTAATCGATCATTACATTCCTTCAGAGATATCAGAGGGGATGACCAGGGAAGATAAATCTATCTACATCACCAAATGGCAATATTATATTGGTCCTCTAGTAAATCACCAAATTCCCGCAGATAAATATACTGATGAATTATGGTATGAAGCACTAGAAAACCAATTAATAATGGAATTGGCTGCCTGGGATTTTCTCAATGTGAAGATACTTAACCTATTAACAAGTACTTCAGAATACCTAAGCCAATTAACCTCTACTAAAGAACAGAATGGTGATGGTAGTTCTAAACCCGAACTTGCCCGAGGTGATAGGATAAAACAAATCACTACTGGGCCTACTGAAGTGCAATATTATGATACCTTGGCAGATGCTACAAGTTCCCTATGGAAAACACTTTCTCAAGCAATGCAACCAGGTGGATTAATAGATGAATTAAGAAAGAACCTTTGTATGTTAGCTTCACGATTGGAAATCTATTTACCGTTCTGTGATGAGGTATTCAGGACCGTAGTTCCCAAAGTAGTTAACAGAAGGCAACCTGGGGTATTAGATGGACCCAATCCAAGTGCTCCAGTGAAAGGTGGTAATGACTCAATTTTAACTAAACTATGACAAAAGAACCCTGGAGAATGGTAAAGAACCGCTCTTGGGATAGATACAAGAAAATTATCGCTGACTTCTTAGATTGGGATGCTGGTAGACAAACCATAACTTGGGCTAAACATATTAATCAGCTTCTCAGTCATGCCGAAGACAGTATACCTAAATATTATAACATCCAAATTGAAGCATTATGTTACTACAATGCTTTCAGAAACTGGCCTATCAACAAGGCAACTATTTCAGGAGAATTGGATGATGAAAACTTATCAATACTAATTTCTAAATCTTATATAGAACAAATCGGTTATCTTACACCGGAGGGTTATTGGGATTTTAATTGGGAACAAGATAGGTTTGTAATTAATGGTATAACGTATAAGCCTTCTGGAGATACTCAGACTGCTCAGGCAAAGGATGAGGCTTTAGTTTTCATGATTATCCTAAAGAGAGACCGAGATACCAAAGTTGAATTTGTAGAATAAAAATAAAGTATATGGCAAAGATGTTAGTACTGAGGTGGACCCCAATTACTACCTCCAGTGGAATCTGGTTTGATAGTAATCTGGTTATCCTTAATGGTACATCTGGAGTTCATATTGAAATGAAAGGTAATGGCAATGATGTAACGGCATTTCAATCAATGACCGGAAACAAATTTGTCACCTGCTTTCAAGATTACTTCGGTGATATCTGGGATAAAATAATACCTCATCCTGGTATAGGCCAGGTAATGAAATTCCGTGTAAATAAGCTCCCTGACTATGCTTGTATTCGGGGAGATGTTGAAGACGGTGGAAATGTAGACCCCGAAAATCCAGACGTACCAATAAATGCCTTCTGTGGTTCAGAGGGAGAACCATTTAGAGATATCGATTCGGAATTCTTACTGGGTCGTCAACGTGCAGTAATTAATCCTTAAATTTTATAAAATATGTATGTAAGTAAGTATTATACCTGCGAAGAAATAGACCAGCGGTTATTACAGGGTTACTATGATGACTTTGTTAAAGCTGGCTTTGGAGGAACTATAAATGAGTTCTGGGCCTTCGTACTTTCTATCAAGAATAAAGTAGATAAGAAAGAAGGATACGACTTATCGAAAAATGATTTTACCGATGAGTTGAAGGCTAAACTTGATGGAATCGAAGAACATGCAAATTACATCACTAAAGTTTCTCAGCTTGAGAATGATTTGAAGTATCAAACTGAGGAAGAAGTTAAACAGATGATTAGTGATTTGGTAGATGGTGCCGATGATGCTCTTGATACTCTTAAAGAGTTGGCAGAAGCATTGGGAAATGACCCCAACTTTGCAACTACTATCACTAATAAGTTAACTGATCTCCGTACTGCTTTAACTGAAGAGGTTAATCGTGCTAAGGAAGCAGAAGCTGCTTTAGGTACTGCTATATCGGCAGTTCAGGATAACCTAGAATATGGGTTAGACCAAATCAATAAGAAGATTGATACCGTTAAGGCAGACTTAAAAGCTGAAATCGACCGAGTTGAGAAGAAGGTAGATAAGAATGCCGAAGATATAAAAGACCTTGAAGATAAGGTAAATCAAGATAACGATGAACTTGAGAAGGAACTCAAGGACCTTATTCAAAAGGAAAAAGATGAACGTATTGCTGCCGATAGTGAGATTAAGGAAAGTGTAAATAACCTTAAGACTCTACATATCAATGATAAGGCTGCACTTGAGGCAAAGATTGCTGAAGAAACCGCAAATCGTACCAATGCCGATACTGTATTGGATTCTAAGATTAATGAGGAGATCACTAATCGACAGGCCGATACTTTAGCTCTTCAAGGTAAGATTGACCAAGAGAAGGTAGACCGTCATTCTGAGGACCAAGTTCTTCACAATGAAATCTCTAAAGAGGTAACAGATCGTACCAATGCAGACAATGCTCTTCAAGGTAAGATTGACCAAGAAGCTCAAGCACGTACTGCTGCAGACCAAGTATTACAGAACAATATAGATTCAGAGGCTACTACTCGTGCTGCTCAGGATCTAGTTCTCGAACACAAAATCGAGGATATAAAAGAGCAGGGTGTAGAAGACAAAGAACAATTGCTCAATGCTATTGCTGCCGAGGCTGCTGCTAGAGAAAAGGGGGATAAAGATCTTGATGATAAGAAGGTAGATAAACGTGAAGGTTATTCTTTGACTAAGAATGACTTTACCGATATCCTCAAAGCTAAACTCGATGGCATCGAAGAAAAGGCAAACTATATTACACATCTTTCCCAGCTTATCAATGATGCAGGTTTCCAAACCGAAGAGGAAGTAAATGCGGCTATCCAAAAGATTATCGGTTCAGCACCTGAGGTACTTGATACTCTTAAGGAAATTGCCGATGCCCTTGGTAATGACCCCAACTTTGCAACTACTATCACTAAGAAGTTGGCTGCAATTACAGAACAGGTTAACCAAGAAATCGAAGACCGTATTGCAGGAGATGAGGCAAACAGTGCTGAGGTAGCTGCTGAAGTTCAAGCTCGTAAGGATGCTGATACAGCTCTTGAAACTAAATTGAAAGAATATGTAGACAACAAGTCTGCTACTGGTGATGCTGCTCTTGGAGTTGTAAGGGATAACCTTAACAAGGAAATCCAAGACCGTAAAGATGCCGATGCTACAATTCAGGCTAACTTGGATAAAGAGATTGCCGAAAGAAAGACTGCTGATGAAGCATATACTCAAAGTCTGGCTAACGTTAACCAGCGTATTTCAGACTTGGCATTAAGTATGCAAGAGTCTATCAATACTTTGCGTAATGAGCTTACTGAGCAGGTAAATGCTAATACTACGGCAATCGCTACTAACCAACACAATATCGAAAGAAACTCAGAGGCAATCACAAACTTAACTAAGACTGTAGAGGATAACTACAAGGAAGTTAAGGATATGATTAACGAGGAAATCATTGACCGTACCAATGCAGATAGTGCTTTGAGTTCTCGTATCGATACTCTCAATATTGACCTTAATACCGAGAGTGTAGAAAGAAAAGCTGCAGACCAAGTTCTTCAAGTTAACTTGGATAAGGAAGTAGCAGACCGTACTTCAGCTGATAAAGCTTTGAGTACTGAGTTTACGGCTAAGTTGGATAATACCAAGCAGGCTTTGGAATCCGAGGTAGCTAATCTTAATACTAAGCTTGAACAAGAGAAGGAAAATCGTATTGCCGGTGATAATGCTTTGGGAGTTCGTATTGATTCTCTAGAGGCAGGTAATACTGATGCTATGAATGAACTAAAAGCAAAGGTAAATGCCAACACTACAGCTATTAATGCTGAGAAAGATCGAGCTATTGCCAAAGAGGCTTCTCTTGAGGCGAAGATTGATACAAATCTTCAGAACCATAAAGATGACATGGCGGGTATCAATAATGATATCCTTACTGAAAAGAATGACCGCTTAGCTGGTGATACTGCATTACAGAATAATATCGATAAGGAAGCTACAGAACGTGCTAACCAAGATACCCTTATTAATAATGCTATTGCTCAGGAAAAAGCAGACCGAATTGCTGCAGACCAGGCAATGGATGAAAAGAAGGTAGATAAGATAGACGGTAAAGTACTTTCTTCAAATGACTTTACTGACTTGTTATATGCCAAGTTGGACGGTATCGAAGAACATGCAAACTACATTACCAAGGTATCCGAATTACTGAATGATTCAGATTTCCAAAATTCTGAACAGGTAGAGGCAGCAATTCAAAAGATTATTGGCTCTGCTCCAGAAGTACTTGATACTTTGGCTGAGATTGCTAAGGCCCTCGGTGATGATCCCAACTTTGCAGCAACTATGACTGCTAAGCTTACTGAGTTGGAGAATAAGCTTGAAGCTGAAAAGAATCTGCGTGAACAAGGAGATAATACTCTGCAACAGACTTTCACTAACTTAAGTAATACTCTTACTACTACGGTAAATGAGTTGAGAACTTTCGTAACTGAAACTCGTACGGAGCTGTTAACTTCCTTGAATGCTACCAATGCTCTGGTAACTCAGAATGCGGCCAATATCCAACGTAACCTGGAATTAATCCAGGGTATTCAGGATAATATCAATGGTAATTATACGGCCATTACGGATCTGTTAAATAACGAAATTGCTGCTCGTAAAGCTGAAGATATTCGGTTGGAAGCAAAGATTAACCAGAATTCTTCTGACCTTAAAACCGAAAGCGAAGAGAGAAAGGCTGCTGATAAAGTTCTCCAGGATAATATTGATGCCGAAGAGGCTGCTCGTATCGCTGCAGATACAGCTTTAGGTAAACGTATCGATAAAGAAATCCAGGATAGAACAGATGCTGATACGGCATTGGATAATAAGTTCACTACCATTACCAATGACCATGAAGAAAGGTTGGTAGCCGAGGAAGCAACTTCTGATGCTTTACCTAATACCATGGTTACTGGTGTAAGTGAAATAAGTAGAGATGACTCTAAACTTACTTTCAAGGTAAATACTTCTACTAAGGACGTTTCTAACAACCAATACGGAGAATCCAATGAGGCCATTAAAGAACTTCTCCCGGTAACCCAATCTCTTGCAGGAGTCATGTCTGCAGCAGATAAGATTAAGTTGGATGGGTTGGATGAAAATGCCCTTACAGATATATCGGCTGATTCCGATGCAAGTAAAGTAACCGTAACCGTAACTAAGGATAATGGTCTGAATGCTGATACTACAGAAACCTTTGATTTGCCTCAGGCATCAGATACTAAAGCCGGTACGATGACTGCTAAGGATAAGGTAGAGTTAGATAGAATTACTACTGTTAACTTTGCTCTTGGGGATGTAACCCCAAATGAGACTTCAGTAGGCATTGCTGCTACTAAAACTGTAATTGAGGATGGTACTGTAGAACAGAATCCAATTACTTTACCTGCTTCTACTGCAGAAAAAGCTGGTGTACAAACCGCTGCAGATAAGAAATTGTTTGATTCTCTTCCCCCAAATATCATTCGAGGTTTTAGTACAAGAGTTCAACAACCTAACACGGTAGATATTTATTTGGCCTTATCTACTATAAATCCTGATACTGGAGTATATGAAGATAGTCCCATTGAAAATACTATACGTCATCTAAATATACCTCCTGCGACTAATAAAGCGGCAGGTGTACAAACTGCAGCCGATAAGAAGTTATTTGATTCTCTCCCAGAATCCTTTGTACTTGCTTCTGAGGGCAATCTAGAAATTTCAGATTCTGAGGTCACCATTACTCATGCTGGAGCTAAACTAGACTCAGAATCTGGTGTCTATGTTAAGGGTAGTAGATATGTAATGGGTACTATCCCAGCAGCAACTAAGACTACTGCAGGTGTAATGACTGCCCAAGATAAGACTAATCTTGATGAGACTTTGCCCAATGCTATTGCTAAGGAAATTGAGGATAGACAAGAGGCAATCGATACAGCTATCAAGAATCTGGGAGATTCTCAGACTGCTGCTTTAGAAAAAGAGATTCAAGATAGAAAAGATGCTGATACTGCCCTTGATACTAAACTGCAGAATAACATTGATACTCTAGAAGCCAAGCATGATGCCTTTGTAGCAACTAAGGGACAAGCTGATGGGTTTGCTCCATTGGATGGTAATGGATTGGTACCAGCTAACCATTTGCCTTCATATGTAGACGATGTAATCGAGGTATACGCTACTTATGAAGTAAGCTCTACTGGAGGTCTTACTAATGTTCAGTTGTATACTGATGCTACTCACCAAACTCCGGTAACTGGAGAATCTGGTAAGATATACATTAATGTTGCTAATGGGGAACCTCCTTATCAATTCCGTTGGTCAGGTACTAAATTCGTAGATAGTAACACTTCTTCCCTTATTATTGGAGAAATTGCAGGTACTGCTTTCGAGGGTAGTAGAGGTAAACATCTTGAGGATGTGGTATCTAGTATGCCTAGAAATCTAATCAGTAATATTTCAATAGCTAACAGAAACAAGAGGAATATAATTATTCAGTGTAATTATTCTTCTTTAGATGACCAGGGTCATTACATAGATCAGCCTGAGGGGATGCTTATTCCATTAACCAATGCCACTACTCAAGAAGCCGGTTTGATGGAGGCAGAAAGTGTAATAAAACTTAATCAAACCCTACCGAAAGCCATAGAGGATGAACAAGAGGCTCGTATTGCAAAAGATAATGAGCATGATAAACTAATCAATAGTTTACCTCAGGAGATAATGACGGTAATAAACGGTGTTACCCAAAATACGAATAATCTCGGATTAAAGTATTTTAGATGGGTAAAGAATACCGAAGAGGGCTCATATAGTAGAGGTACAGATGTGAATGTCACCATACCAGCAGCAACTAAGACTACTGCAGGTGTAATGACTGCAGCTGATAAGACTAACTTGGATAATACGGTACAGGGGTTGGCAAATGAGATTACCAATAGAACTAATGCTATCAATGCTCTTCGTACAGAATTGAAAACTTACGTTGATGATTTGATTGCCGATACTGGTTCAGATGTAACTGCATTAGAAACTAAGGTAAATAATCACATTGCCAATAAATCTAATCCTCATGCAGTTACTAAAACTCAGGTTGGATTGGGTAATGTTAATAATACTTCCGATGCTAATAAGCCCGTATCTACTGCTCAAGCTACTGCTATTGCTGATGCTAAGGCTGCAGGTACTGCTGCTCAGACTTCTATTAATAGCCATGCTGGTAGAAGAGATAATCCTCACGTAGTAACTAGAGCTCAATTGAGTTTGGCAACTACCGACAAGGTAGTATTTGCTAAGACCACGGCTCCTTCCGGTTTCTTCAAAGAGTCTTCAGATGTTCGACTCAAATCTAACATTAAGGATTTGAATCATACTCTGGAACAGATTTGCCAGATACCAACTAAGTCATTCGAAATGCTTGGTAAAGAGGACGAGGGAACTATTGCTCAGAATCTTGAGGGATTGGGATTTGGTAAATATGTAGAGGAAGTTCCAGTAGAGAAATCTACAGTACCTAATCCAGAGGAATTCGAAACTTTGGAAATCAATGGAGAAGAATATGTACTCGTAAAACAAGTTAAATATCATAAGATGTCAACCTTGGCAATCGAGGGTGTTAAACTTCTCTACGATGAGATTAAGGCTTTGAAGGCTGAGATTCAAGAACTTAAAAATAAATAATCATGGGAGAGATAGCAACCTGGAGTGCTGTCAAAACTAAAGTAGGCCTTGGTAAGACAGGAAATGACTGCCCTACCAAGGCTGAATTGTTAGCACTCTCCTCGACAGGAACCGGGGAGAATTATGTGGGGTTGGAACTATCCAATGCCAGTTCCTATGGAAACAACGAATGTGTCAAACTCGAAGATATTCATAAGGTAACTTATAAGTATACATTTACAGCTATAAATACTTCCTTTACTTTTCCTGCCATAGGTGGAGAATCAACCCCTGCTAGAATAGGTTTAACTTCAACTAAACAAAAGTATTGGGATGGGGTAGCTCAAGGCTCTTCGGTAACAGTGGGTCATACCGGAACAACTTTACCAGATTGGTTAAAGGGGTCTACTGATACTATGGGGTTTATTGCTACCGAAAATTTAGCTCTATCTTCAAGAGCTCATACTAGAACTTATACTCAAGATGAATCTGGTAAAACCGTTTCTGCTACCTTCACTCAAGCAGCAGCCTCTCAATCTTGGCGTTATGGTTGGAGTTTATCACCTACCTCTATATTATTTGGGGCTACTGGAGGTACCAAAACTTTTTCAGTTACTTCTTACAAGCAAGAATTGAGAAATGGGCATAATTATGGTAACCAAATTGCTTTAACTTATACTAGAGCCAACTCTGGTAGTGTATCTGGAAGTGGTACTTCTGTAACTATGGGTAATAATACTTCTACCAGTACACGAAGTGGTACGGTAACCTTAACCCAAGCTGAGACCAATAAGAAGGCAACTCTCAGTTGTTCTCAATCAGCAGGTTATAGAACCTATAGTGAAATCACTGCAAGTGGAGGAAGTGTATCCGATATACCTGCAAGTGGAGGAAGTAGAAGTTCATTCTCAACTATGCCAACTTATTCTCAGACTTGGGGATGGAATGGTTCTACAACTGGAGGTGGCACAATTACAAGCGGTGCTAGCATTAGTTATGGTACTGCAGTTAGTGCAGGTTCTTTGGGAACTACGGTTAAATCTAGAACCCAGGTAGGAACCCTTACTGGTACCTTATCACTAAATGGTAAAACCAAATCTGTAAGTGTACCAGTATACCAGGCAGCAAACGAATTTACTGGGTATACTTATGACTCTTGGAGTGTAAACTTAACTGCAAGTTCTTATACTATCGGTAATACTGGAGGTAGTGTAACTTTGTACCCAATGGCAAGTAGACTAAGGTATGCTAATTATACTTCTGGTTCAAAGGTTCTCGATGGCTCCGATAGGGCTACTCCGAGTTTAAGTACCAATGGTACCTCAGGATTTAGCTTATCGGGTACTACACTTAGTGCTTCTGAGAATACCAGTACAAGTAGTAGATCCATTAGAATTACTGCTTCTTATGGAGGTGCTTCCGATTATGTGGATATCACTCAGGGCGGTGCAAGTGTATATTATAATTATTATTTTAATTGGGGGAGTGCTCCCGGAAGTCAGACTTCTAAATCTATTACTCATCCAGCTTTGGGAAAAACTGAAGAGGTTCCATTTATCTCTTATAAAAAGAAAGTGATAAATGGTACAGAAACCTCTGATATATATCCGGTAGGAGCAAGTCGAAATGTACCGAGTTGGACTACTGTTAATATAGTAGATAATGGGCTCTCAGTTAAAACTTATGAGAACACTGCTGAATCCTCAAGGTCTGCTACAGTAACAGTAACTCAATCAGAATCTGGTAAGAAGATAACACTTAATATTAACCAGAGTGCTGCAACTATAACCTATGATTATGTATTTAGTATATCACAGGTTATATACAACACCAGTATTTAGTATATCACAGGTTATATACAACACCAGTATTTATTATATGAGAGACCCTAAAAACTTAATTATTAATTTCTAAATCCAAAACATTAGGGGAGTAGAAGTAAAAGATGTTGCCGGTGTTGGTAGGGAAATCCTTAACAATCGTTTCACTACGGAAAGAGGTCTTTGCGATTTGGGTTACAAAACGAATTCGGATATCCGAGATTCTCGTGACCAAATGGGCGCAGGCTTCAACCGTGTTATGGATCGTCTCTGCCACATGGAACACCAACAGTCGGATTGCTGCTGTGACCTCAAGAATGGCCAACAGGAAATCAAGTGCCTCATCGAGAACACCGCCAAAGACACCGAGATTGCTCGCCTCAATCGAGTGATAGATGCTCAGAGAGACCAGAACATCGTCAATCAAGTGGTAGCTGCCTTGAAGACCGGTACTACAACGCCAGCTCGGTAATTTAAAATACCGAGATGATTAAAAGGAGTACATCTGTTTTAGGTGTACTCCTTTTTTTTCGTTTTAACTCATTAAACTAAGGAATTATGGAACAAGGACAACTCACCGAATTCAAGATACAATTAGCTCTACCTGCTCCCAATATAGAGATTGCACAAGAAGTAGCAAACAAAGCTCAGGTACTCATAAATCAATTTGGATACTATCAATTCTTAAACCTGGTAGACTTCATGCAAAGGAATCCAGGTGCAGTTTCATTTGGTTTAAACTTAATAAATAAAAGATGATTATGGACGAAAGAACATTGATTTTCCAAAAGTTACAAAAGGGTGAAGTAATCTTTACCTTAGAGAAAGACAGAAGGTCTGGTTATCCCATTTTCGATACCGCAAAGATTGTAAAGGTAGGCGAGAGTAAACCCATGACATCCGGTACTAAAGACGGCTTTGTTAACAGTGTCGAATTGGTAATCCAAGATTCGGTATCACAACTCACCATATACTTGCCATCACAGTCTGATGAAGGTATTTATAATGGGGTATATTATACTACCGATGTAGTGAATATAATTAATGAGGTTACTATGCAGAAACATAATGCCTTGAATATACTTAACAATCGATCAAAGTTTGAGGCAATTGTTTCTGAATGCAATAACATTCTAAATTCAATCAACCAATCCCAATCTGCTCCAAGTAGATCTGCTCCGGAGTTTGATGAATTTCGGCAATATATCGATTAACGGATAACCACGCAAGAAACCCTTTTTATTAGGGATTGCTCAAGAATTGGGATTAGATAAACCTAAACAACAGTAAGAATTATGCCAAGTAAGTCGGTTAATATTACACTATCGACTCCAGTTGGCCCTCTAGAAATATACGTAGATAAACGAGAACAAGCTCGTGCAGAAAGGTTGATTGCCAAAACTCCAAGTATCTTAACCAAGGGCTATGCGAAAGGTACAGAAAAGTTTGGTAATCAACTTCTTCGTATAGTAAGACGAAGTTTGAATACGGGTGTTCCCCCAAGAGGTTCAGGAGTATCATGGCCACCCCATGCTCCTGGTACCCTAAAGAAATATGGGGACCATACCATGTTAAATCTTACGGGGCAATATGCTCGTTCAGTTACTTTGGTAAAAGGTAAGAAAAGAACTTTTGTCGGTTTGCCAATTGGAATTAAGAAGATTACTTATACGGGTAAGACTTCAAGAAAAACTTTGAATCAGATAGCTATCATGTTAGAGTATGGTAGTAGAGATGGTAATTTACCACCTCGTCCTCTCTGGGCTCCTGCATTTAAGGCTGCTGGTGGAAAAGCTGCCTTACAAAAGGAAATACGTAATGAA
>OJOA01001399.1_pt1 | contig 12052 bp, 10 predicted proteins | sample 1597991 | NCBI WGS metagenome assembly OJOA01 (sample SAMN01915207, study PRJEB22387) | human gut metagenome | isolation source: stool | host: Homo sapiens | place: USA | reverse complement strand
CCGATCTTCGCCGATATCCTGCGTAGCTGCAACAGCTGCGCCGCCATAGCCACGGATGATTTTGAAGATTTCTTGGACCCATTCTCCGGCCAGCGCCTTTGCATTATTCGGGTTACTGGTATCGTCGTCTCCGATCAGCTCCCACGCCTCATCAATGAAGATGGCTTTCTCCTTGGTGCGATCCTCCTTTGCCTTATCCCAAACATAGTCCAGAGCAACGAACATGCCCACAGGGAGCAGCTCGCCTGTAAGTTCAGAGATGTCCAGTACGGTATAGAGGTTATCGAGTTGGACATTGGTGTGTTGGTTGAAGGTCTTCGCAGAGCCGTTGACAAGACGATTGAGAATGTTGCCCATGCGCTTCGTTTCCGGAGACTCCATAAGGATCTCATAGACATCTCCCAGCAGGGGCATCTCGCGATACCGATCCGGGTGGTCTGGGTCGATCAGCGACTCGTTGTTGTGAGTGATTCCTTTTTTTGCATAGGTTCGAATCAGAGCCTCATCCAGAAGCTGACGCTCTTCATGGTTGATATCGGGGATCAACAGAGAGAAGAAGATGTGCAGCTGTTGGATCTTTTTTGCCAGAATGGAGTTCTCATTGACAACGCCATCTATCAGCTGATTGGCGCTCAAGTCTTGCTTACGGATCTCACAGACATTGATGCACTGCTTGGAGGCAGGGCTTATGGAGATAAACTCACCTCCGATATTGTTGCATGCGCGCAGGAACTCATGTCCCTTCAGAGGAGCGATAATGAATACCTGCGTGCTTTTACGCCTCATGCGCAAAGCGATCAGCTGGAGCGTGAAGGTCTTACCTGCGCCGCTTGTTCCAAGAAGTACCATATTGGCGTTTTTGTAAACCCGGCTATTGAAGATATCCACGATGACCAGGCTGTTGTTATGCTGATTAACACCGAGCAAGATGCCATTCTCGTCACTCATCTCAAACGAGGTGAAGGGATAGCAACTGGCCGCAGAGGATGTCAGCATATTGCGCTTGCTGGCCTCGAACAACTTCTTATCCAGCTTACAGAACGGAAGGATCGAGAGAAGCGCCTGTTCCTGCCTGAAGCGGCAGATACGAATGTCCATATCCTGTGAGATCATAAGGCGACGCACTTCAGAGATGCGCCACTCCAGGTTTTCCAGAGTATCTGCAGTAACCGTGACCAGGGTGTTGCAGTAGTAGAAGTCCTCGTAGTTCGCAAGACCTTCCTTCAGGAAGTATCCGGATCGAATGGCACTTTCGAAATCATCGAAGTCCGTATTCGTGTCCGATGTATCCTTGAGTCGGCTGCGGTTAATTCGGATCTGCTGACCCAGCTTAGCCTGGATACGCTCTTTTGGTTCGCGGGAAAAGAAAAAGTCCACATCGATGCCTTCGCCCGCATTGACGAGAATGCTCGTCCAACCGGCGACCACTTGGGGGTTATACCCGTCAGAGGGTACGATCAGATACGCATGATAGACACCATCCATGACGACATAGGACCCATGGGTCAGGTCAATGGACTCAGGTGCCAGCACACTTTTGAGTGGTACAGGAACCGAAATGTCGGTGTCCTTCCGCGCTGCCTGCAGTTCACGGACCCGCTTCTCAACCGGCTTCACTTCGCAGGTGGCACGATTGAAAATGGTGTAGAGGACTTCCATAAGGAAGATGTTCTCATCCTCATGAGCGACAACGGCATTGTCACAGTGCAGAAAGTACTGACGCGCTGTTTGAACAGCGGTCTCCAGTGCAGATACAATCTCTGCGTATTCCGGCTTACGATTGGTGACTGCCTCATACTCAAAGATGACGAGGAAGCGTCGTGTGATGGCCTCACGGGAACCGATCGTCTGGATTAGATGGTAGTAGTCCAGTTGGAGATCCCGACACTTGGGATTATCCTCTGCCTCCATTTCACGCTCAATGGTATTGAGGTGCTTGCCGATATCGGCCTTTTTTGTCAGCACTTTGATTTGGACCTTTACAGGAGAAATCTTCATCCAACTTGCGAAGCTGGCGACGATGTTCTTCTGCTCGGAAATGTTACGGAGCAAGAAGTTGATCGGCTCCACCTCAATCACACGGAGATAGCGACCATCTGTAGTCTCGATAATGCCGTTTCGGATATCTCTGACCGGGATGAAGTCCTCTGCGTGGAGGGGCTGCTTTTTCTTTGCAACTGATGATTTGTGCTTGCTTGCTTTATGGGGTTTCTTCACAGGTTTGCGCTTTTTCCGCTTCTTGGGTTTCTCCTTGATCTTGATCCCTAACTGCTCGGGCGGCTTAGGTGCCGACATTCCCGACACAGCCTTCATTGGTTTTTCAGGTGCCTCTGGAACCGGAGTGTCTGATCGGTATAGTGTCCTGCGATGGATGAGCCAACGCACCCAGTTAACAGCGAACTCAGAAAGCGAATCACCTTCAAATCCAATCACACCAAAGATTCCAAGTGGCAGAGACACCAGGCACAAAATGATGATCCGTGTAGTAAGGGAAAAGGGCAACTTGATAATGGGGACACCTGTTAATAAGACGAGCACGCAAGCTTCAATCGCATTGCGTGCCCGAATCATGCCGCCAAATAAGCGCCCACTTGTGAGAAAGTTTGGTGGGATATAGTAGACATCCCGATCTTCATTCGGTTTGCTCATATTTGGCCTCTATTCTGTTGTCAGTTACCGATGATCCAGAAGGGACCACCAGCGCCAGCACTCTTACTGGCTTCGTTGAGAATGATGGACAGATCCCAACTCTTCTCGGAGCGCTTATAACTGGAAGGATCTGCGACGAGTATCTTTCCGTCAGCTGTGCAACCGCGCAGCACAATGAAGTGGCCGCTGGAAGTGAAGTGTCCCTTTGTCATGATGGCGACCACGAGCTTTCCATCAGCTAGGGCATCAACGATGCGCTGGGGCTCTGTTGCCGTACAGCCCTCTACACTCAATCCCCAAGCCTCAGCAGCACCGGGAATTAAAGAGTGGTACGAGCCGTTTCCACTACACCAATAGCCGTTCTCATAGGCCCATTGTGCCATGTGAGGAGGATCGACAGTTTCGGATGTCAGGCTGGATACGACGATGGACATAGCGGTAGGCCCACAGGCGTAACCGCCAATGGTGTCTGTGCCGTACAGTTCGTACTTCCAGCGTTCGTCCAACTGGTTGTAGTAGACCACCTGCGTCTCACCATCTGAGAAAATGACTCCGTCATAGGAAAGTCCCAAGGCAGAGAATTCGGTTTCACTCAGGCCCTGGTAAACACCATCGCCCAACAGAACGGTGAGGTTTTGCGCATACTGGCTTGCCAGTAGCTTTTGGTCGTCTGACAGGTGGAAGACCTGATCGGCAAAATAAGCCTCGCCATTGTATGAGATGGTGTAGACTCGGATGGTCTCATAAGTCGGCTCGGGAGGTTCCTCGGTTGTGGTGTCAGGTGCAACCGTTTCCGTGCTTTCTGCTTCAGGCTCAGAGGGGACTTCTCTCACCTCGTCTGTATAGGTGAACGAATAGAGTTTGTCCTTGTTTGCTGCAAGCAGGCTCTCCATATCATCCTTGGAAATGGAGGTCGCGTCAGTGTCTTTATAGGCACAGTACTGGGAAACGATTGCATTGGCGTTAAACACCACATCGGAACCGAACGGATTATTGACTTCCTTACTGTCGCAGCCGGAAGCAGCGAAATCACTGTCGATCCGTGCCAGCACATCATTGAGTCCCTCAGAGAGGATCATGCTGATGCCGCTGTTGATATCCGCCAAGTTCTGCACCAGCACCGTATCATCGGAAATCCCGTTAGGAGTATCAGTGCCATCGCCAAACAGGGATCCGAATATCACCGAGGGCAGCATGGCAATAATCAAAACCGGAAGCAAGATGACGGCTACGATGGGAATGATCCACTTCTTTGAGGATTTTGCGGCCTCAACGGCCGCCCCATGAGCGCCGCCAGTTGCGGCACCCTTTGCGATGCTGGCAATGGCTTTACCGGTTTTCGCAGCGCCAGCTACTGTAGATTCAGCAGATGACTGTTGCTGTCTGTTCTCTTCACTCATTAGACTTTATCCTTTCTCTTGGGTACGGGCGGCATTTGAGGAACAATGCGCTCCTCATACCGAATCTTATCGTCGCCATCCTTATAGGGAGTCTTCTCGACAGTCGGCTGTGCATATTGCCTGTACCAGGAAGAGCCATCTATCGTCTCTACGGTATCGTAGGGGCCGGTAGGAGCCATATACTGCTCAGTGCTATACATAGCGAACTCCCGTTCAGACTGACCATCAGGAGCAACTTCGTGTCCTGTGATGCGGCCTCCGCCAATTTCGACATTGCGGAATGTGGGAGGCGAACTGGGAACACCAGCCCCCTCGCGGACAGTGCCGGGAGATGGGGCTGTGGGGGTGGTCGAAGCTGTGTGCGTAGCAGTTGTGATCACGCCGGTCAATGCGCTTCCTTCAGAAACTGGTTTTGCTCCCACAGGAGAGGGAACCACCGGGTTGGGGGCACTGGGCGCCGCCCACGGTTGAGTTTCGGGTGGGATAACACCGGCTGCTGATCCTCCATCGAGGGTGACAACATCTTCGCCGTTCATTGGGGTAGGCGCCGTGGGAATTGTGACCGGATCATCCGTTTGTATCTCACTCGCCGCAGCACTTGAGTAGCCAAGATAACTGGTCAATGCTTCCGACGCCTGTTCTCCGGTAATCGAACCGACAGAGGATATATCTCCCTTTGCAACAGCTCCGATCACACTAGTTGCGAACTTGCCCCCGCTTGCTAAGCTGGAGCCGAACATAGCACCACCAATGATGCTGCTAAGACCAGATCCGGTGCCTGTTGCACTTGATGCTGCGGCATTACCCACAGCTCGTTTGGTGACCCCGACAAGGCCGTTTCCGCCACCGGTAAATGCTGCGCCGGCTGCCTGACCACCATTGTGTGTACCGTGCGAGGAGTGACGATTAGAAACCGTGCTTCCAAATGCACCTGCAGCAGTGGTGATACCACGGCCGGCTACCATGAGTTCTGCCAGCATACTTCCTCCTGTCCTGCCAACATTGACTCCCAGGGAAGCCATGAAGCTATCGATCTTCTGACTCACTTTGAGAAACCCAATGGCACACAGGAACCAGATGAAGATATTGCCGGCAACTTCTTCTTGACTGGACGCTGCAATGGCACTTTCCACTTCACTCTCATCGATGGCAAAAGCAGTTGTGGACAGAGCACAGGTGAGCAGCACGAGCACAAGGATTGTAAATATGCGTTTTCGCTTCATGTCTACCTCCTCATATGGACAGCGGATTGGCAAGGAAGTTGCCAACCATGCTTGTGAACAGGCGCAGGCACCATGCATTCATGATCAAAAGGAAAAGCTGACCACCAAGCATTCGGCACCACGCGCTGAATACATTAGATGTGCTTTCTGACGCACCTGTCGCAAACGCAATGGGCGCCGTATAGATCAGAACTCCGACGAGGATATATCGTTCCGCTGCCTCAAACAGGAGCTTGATATAGTTCCAGGCAATGATGATCACAAGGATCAAAACAATAAGGCTCACGGATCCGGAGGCGAGACATCCGACTATCACCGTGAGCACGCTACCGAAGTTGGAAAACTCAATGGGAGGTAGTGCTGTATCGACAACCCAGTCATATGGTGTGCCGGCGATTCCCAGGATGAGCACCATGATCTGATCGGCAAACAGTGCCAGAAAAATGAAGAGGATAGACTTGATAGCGAGCTTGGTAGGGTCCTCCGCACTAAGGCCCACACCAAGCCCGAAGTTTTTGAAGAGCTGCCACACGAGGTTCAAAAGGATAAAGCCAACAGCAATCGCTGCAAAGACTTCGTAGAGCGTCTCAGCGGCTGGAAAGTAACGCAAGAAAGTGCTCATGTCACAACCCAGCGCTCCAAGAACGGAGCCTGTGACCAGGTCCAGCAGGTTCATGATCTGCGTGGCAATCCACTCAACAATGCTGTCTAAGATACCCATGTAACACCTCCTGCGTCAGATCAGAAGCAGCCCAACTCGTCGTCGAAGCTGCTCTCAGGCAGGAAGTAAGCCGCTGTCAAGCACATGGCGATGCCAGCGATGATACCGGATACCAAGCAGATGATGCTTTTTTTCATATCTTGTTTCTCCTTTAAGGCGTCCAAGTGCCACCGGCGAAGAAAGGCGTCACATAGGCCATGATAAAGCCAAGGCTATTCAGGATAGCCCAAGTAATGATGATCCGCTTCAACCAAGCACGGGACTCGTCAACCGTCCGTCCGGATCTGGAGAAGTTCATCAGAAGAAGCGCAACGGCAGCCGTAACAACTGCGGCAATGGTGCTGATGCTGAGGATTTGCGTATACACATCCTGCATGATCGCACTCGCCTTCGTCCAAATGGTATCCGCGGCGAAAGCACGAGTGGAAAACATGCTCAGCATCGTAGGCATCACAAATGCTATATACAGTCCACGACCAACGCTTACATTTCTGAATCGCTCCTGCAGCTTCTTGACGACGGCAGGTTTGTTCTGATTCATACTGGGAAGTCCTCCTTTCAACTAGAGCCGAAAAGAAAAGCCAGGGGCTTGGGCAGTGCGACCCAAACTCCTGGCTTATGCATGAAAAATGCCCCCGGCAGAGCAGAGGGCCGTCCATCGATGAAACTTTTCGACGCTATCATCTTAGCATTTATGGAATACAGATGCAATTAAGCAGGACTTCAAATACAGTTCGGAAATAGTTCAATTTTAGTTCAGGGCAGAAATTGCTTGATGATTTCCATACAATCACGAGCCGTATAACCCCATAAAATGCGGTCGATGGCTTTGATCGCCATATTGAGGTAACTGTGATAAGTCACCATCGACATTTGGAAACCTATTCGCTCGAGCTCTGCAAGGATTGCTTCACGGTTGGCCAGCTTCCTCTCCGAGAAGTAGGTGAGATAGAGGATCTGGTACATCAACTCCCCATGATCCGGATCCAGCCTTACCGTGTTCAGCGCGTTTTTGATGATCTGGAGCATATTCTTGCTCCGTATGACCGTGCGTGCGTATCCTTCAAGCTTTGAGCCGGATAAATCAACCCCAGCAAGCTCTGCATTGACCTCCAGTGTGGAAAGCCGGGTGCCATGTTCCATCTCCATCCTGACATTCATGTCAGACTCCGAGATCTGGATCGCATAGGCCACCTTGCGGTATTGCTTGAGCAAGTGCCTGGTGTTGTGATACTTTTCCACAGGCTTGCGTTTCATCGGCTTGTCCTCCAGATGATCTACGCCAACCTGAAGGCCAGTCTCAATCTCCGTCTTCAACGCTTCCTTCTCAAGCGCAAAGACGGGTGTGCTGTCAGAGGTCATGATTTCATCTCCTTTCCGAGTGTGGATTCTTTGGGCGGGTCACGACTACTCTTCTCCTGTTCAGAGATCTCCCAGTCTAAAGAACTGTAGAAGACTAATGGAATCTGCCGAGCAAAAAAAGAGGAGCGAACCACCAGAAACACCTGTATTTTCAAGGACTTTCTGGCTTTACCTATTGTTTTCTCTGGCGGGACGCGAGACTCGACGCTGATATCGAGTTTGCTGTCGTCTGCTTCCACCACATCAATCGCCTTAGCAATACCAATGATCTCGCCAATCCTGCTTAGTTCAAGTTCCTCACAGCCTTCACCGTAGATCATCTCACGATAGCGGCACATTGAAATGACAGAGCCGCGTGAGCTGGAAAAACTCACACGGCTGATAATTCCATATTCGCCGGCCTTCAACATGAAGCGTCCGACTCGGGACTTTGACCAGCCCCAACGACGAGCAAGGTAAGTATATGAGAGCAGCGGCATACCTCGCATATTGGAGTAATAGACAACTGGCATATACTCAGATCCTCGCACTTTGGGGTCATTCAGGATTGTGTGGAGCCACATATCCATGATGGCGTCCAATTCACTGAATACAATTCCGACTTCCTTTCGTGCAGTCTTCAGAAGCAGTCTGCCGACAGGCAGCGGGAAGAAAAAGAATCCCGACCCTTTATAGCTGTAATAGTTATACTGTAGGTGTGTGCAGTGCTCTTTCCAATCGGCAATCGTGAAGCGGAGTATTTCCTTTTCCTCATCCAAGATCTCAAAGGTAAGGAATCCATGATTCTGGAAGTACTCCATCAGCTCAAGCGCCTGAGTCTTGGAGTGGACTCGAAGGATTCTGGGCAATGCCCCGAGCTTGCAGATCCACTGACCCGGTGCCTCCATATATCGGTCGCCATTGATCACGCGTTCATTGGATCGAAAATTAGCGTAGCTGAAGAGCGCCATGAGACTGAATAGATGGACAGTTCCTTCGTTCCGGAAATCCTTGTGATCATTGAAGTGTCGGAACCACGGCTTATAAACTCTTACCTTCGGAAAGCACACCAACTGTTGTTTTTGTGTGCAGCTCATCTCATACACCTCCTTCCTGACAGAGTTGTAAATAGAGTCGATTCCAAGTCCCCTGGTCAGGGGGACACAGGCATTTCAGCCTCGGCCCATGCTTGTGGGTGCGTCGTCCCTCGGTTTGAGACCTAGCCGGACGAGTGTACCATTATTTTCCCGTGCTGTCGTCGCAATGGAGCTTGACCAGGCCCCTTTCACTTGCTCATAGTGGCTCGAACACGGTGATGTCTTGGAATCGTATTCGGTTTTCAAGGTACAGTGCTGTGGTAACAGGTTGAGAGTCTGCGGTCGGCAAGTCATAAAACACCTCGAATGCACCTCTCGTAATGAATGTAGAAATGGCACCCCTTTTGACCACCCTTCAAAAAAGAAAAATTTCCCCATCGACTAAAATAGGCTGATGAGGTATTATGAAAATGCATTGAAAACAAAAAAGCACGCACCCACCATTTAAGGTGAATGCGTGCAAATGATAAGTCGGGAGGAAGCTTTGATTTTGGACTAAATCAGCATACTCACTCCATAGAACCGACTGTATGTCTATTATAGGTCAATCCTCGCTGCGGAAGTCGATGGCCGGTGAGACCACCGCGTTGGCAAAGCCGGTGATGGGCACCAGCGACCCGGCCCCCGCCTTTGCCGCCAGCTTCTGATACCACCCCAGCGTGGTAAGCACCGCCGAAAGGGCGATCAGCGTGCAGCTGGTCAGGGTACCGGCAAGGTCGGCTTCCATCCCCATGGCAAGATACCGCTGGCGCAGTATCTCGCCCAGCAGGCAGATGCCGCCGCCCACGCAAAAGGCCCACAGACAGTCTGTTCCCAGAGGTGAGTGCGGCCCCACACGCCGCACCCGGCGCGCATATTCCTGTGCTGTCATCTTCATATCCTGCTCCCTCCGGGCATAGTCTGCCCATGGGATGCCCATTCTATACACAATGGTACAACCCCGCCGGAAAGGAGGCTTTCCATGCATCCGACTCCCCATCACCGCCATTCTCTGCGCCCGGCTGCGCGCCGTTTGCTTGCTTTCACCCTTGCGGCCTGCGCGGCTGCGGGCGGAGTCTCTTTCCTGCTCAGCCGTCATGCCGCCATTCCCAGTGCATCGGCGGCTTCCGTCAGCAGTACAGCAGCCGAAGCCGCTCCTGCTTCCAGTGCAGCTTCGGCCGTGGAGGAAGAGCCCGGCCTGCTCTCCGCTCAGCAGGCGCAGGCCATGCTGGACGACCCCCGCATGGTGCTGGTGAACCATACCAACAAGATGCCGGAGGACTACACCTTTACCACCAGAGAATGCGGTTCGGCCACCGCCGTCAATAAGACCCTGCAGACCGAAGCCGCCGACGCCTTTCTTGCCATGCAGGCCGCTGCCGCCAGAGAGGGCGTGACCATCTGGATGCAGAGCGGCTACCGCAGCGTGAAGTATCAGGAAGGGCTCTACAGCAAAAAGACCCAGTATTATCTGGACAAGGGGCTGAGCCGGGCCGAGGCCCTGCAGAAGGCCGCTTCCATCGTGAATCCTCCGGGCTACTCCGAGCACAACTGCGGCCTTGCCGCCGACCTGAACAGCCCGGAACACACCGGCCTTGACACGGGCTTTGAAAAGACGGCTGCCTTCCGATGGCTGAAGGCCCACGCCGTGGAGTACGGCTTCATCCTGCGGTATCCCAAGGACGCCGAAGCCGTCACCGAGATCACCTATGAGCCGTGGCACTGGCGCTATGTAGGGCCGGAGAATGCGGCTCTCATCCAGCAGAGCGGCCTGTGCCTTGAGGACGCCGTTGCCCTGCTGCAGAAGCTGGCCGCAGGGGAAAACACGGCCGGTTAAAAATCCGTAAAACCGGTGGTCTGCGCGTTGCATTTTGCACGCGGTTATGGTAAGATAACAATAGTCTGCCCTGATGCAGGACCGCTTTGGGCAGCTGCGAGAATGTTTTGAACAAAAGAAGGAATATTTTATGATAAATCGCACAAAAATTATTGCAATCACCCTCACCGGTGCGCTGGCTGCAGCTGCACTGACCGGCTGCGGCAGCAGCAGCTCTTCCGCTGCGCCGTCCTCCGTTTCCACCGCTGCGGCGGAATCTTCCGCTTCCAGCGCCGCTGTGTCCTCTGTGGTGGACAATGCGGAAAACGGCACCGACACACTGGACGGCATCTACAACGCCCTGCTGGAGCAGGACCCCATTTCCAACCAGTTCGAGATCGCAGCCATGAACATCGAGTACGACTTCGGCCTGAAGGCTGAGGACGTGGTGAGCTACAAGGGCGTCAAGAGCAACGACAACGGCGACGCCGGTCTGGTGCTGGTGTTGGAAGCCGCCGACGGCAAGGCCGAGGATGTGGCAAACCAGCTGGCTGCCTACCAGCAGGATCAGGTGGCCTTCTACGGCAACTACGCCGAGTTCGCGCAGGCACAGGACAACGTGGAGAACGCCGTCATCGCCTTCAAGGACAACACCGTGGTCATGGTGATCGCATCCAACGAGTGCACCGCTGATCTGGACAGCGCCGTGGACAACGCTCTGGCATAAACCCGAACCACCCGAAGCCGGTGCCATTTGCGGCATCGGCTTTTTTCGGTAGAAAGCCCTCCCTCACCCGGGATGGCTCCCCCTTGGGGGAATACTGAATCTGTAATTCCGTGTAAAAAGGAGGCTGACGCCTTGGTTTTCAGCACCATAATCTTCCTGTTCCGCTTTCTGCCCATCACGCTGGCGCTGTACTACCTTGCACCCCCGAAGCTCAAGAATACCGTGCTGTTTTTGTGCAGTCTGGTGTTCTACTGCTGGGGCGAGGTACGCTTCTTCCCGGTGATGGTGGCCCTGATCCTGATCAACTATATCAGCGGCCTTGCCATCGAGCATTTTGACCAGCGCCCGGCCCTGCGCAGAGCGTTCCTGCTTGCCGCCCTGATCGGCAGCCTTGGGATGCTGTTCTATTTCAAATACGCAAACTTCGTCCTGCGCAGCGTCAATGCCCTGCTGGGCACCGGCTTTGCCGAGATCCAGGGCATCGGCACCCTGCCGCTGGGCATCAGCTTCTACACCTTCCAGACCCTGTCCTACTCCATCGACGTCTACCGCCGGGATGTGAAGGCGGAGCGCAATATCATCGACTTCGGCGCCTACGTGGTCATGTTCCCGCAGCTCATCGCGGGCCCCATCGTCAAATACCGCGATGTTTCCAACCAGCTGCACGTATACCGGCACCGCTACAGCCTGCAGCAGGTCGAAGAGGGCATGACCCTGTTCACCTTCGGCCTTGCCAAAAAGGTGCTGCTGGCGGATGCCATCGGTGCTTTGTGGACCGACATCATCGGGGTGGCAGACAGTCCCTCCACCACCTTTGTGGGTCTGGCAAACGCCTCCACCCCGCTGGTGTGGCTGGGCATCATCGCCTACAGCCTGCAGCTGTACTTCGACTTCTCCGGCTATTCCATGATGGGCATCGGCATGGGCAAAATGCTGGGCTTCGACTTCCCTGCAAACTTCAATTACCCGTATATCTCTGCTTCCATCACCGAGTTCTGGCGTCGCTGGCACATGACCCTGTCCGGCTGGTTCCGGGAGTATGTGTATATCCCGCTGGGCGGCAACCGCAAGGGCCTGAAGCGGCAGATCTTCAACCTGT
>OJOA01001397.1_pt1 | contig 12071 bp, 9 predicted proteins | sample 1597991 | NCBI WGS metagenome assembly OJOA01 (sample SAMN01915207, study PRJEB22387) | human gut metagenome | isolation source: stool | host: Homo sapiens | place: USA | reverse complement strand
ATTTTTATCTTTAATTAGTATTTTATTGTTTTTTTAGCTAATTAACCACTAATTTGTATCGTTTTTAGCTTGTGATGGTTGTTTAATAATTGTATTATTATGGATAGGAGGTGGTTTACATGTTAGCTAAAGAATTATTTTCCTACACTGTACTGTCAGGTTACAATATTCAGAAAGATATTGAGAACGCAAGATTCCACAGTGCGTTCTTTACACATGAAGAATCAATGGCAAGCGATGGCCTGATTCATCTTCTTGCCAGCGGCGATATTTCTTTTGCTTATTCATGCAGTTATACCTTCTCTTTCATCCCGTGTTACCATTTCTTCTATATATATGAAGGAACTCTTACAGTAACATCGGGCAGCAGCAAATCATCATATTCCAAGAATACAGCCGCGCTTTTTGAGGCAGGATCAGAAATAACATACGCCACGAACGGCAAGTGTCGTTTCTACGAGGCATTCATCCTCGGAGCTCCGCTTCGCCTGTATCACGAGTTTCTCCCCGAATCCATATATTATAAAAAGGACTCTGCCGGAGCCTCTGTACTCTGGAGCCATCTTTCACTGATAAGCAGACTCCAAGGGGAGTTGTCTACCACCGACATTTTCAGAATTTCCAAATGGTTTAATGATATCCTGACCGAATTATGTGTATTTATTGAAAACTCATCCAAGAAGAGCGATAGTGCGCCTTCTTATCTTTTATCGGTAAAGAATCAGATGGATACAAACTACGCCGAACCGCTGTCGCTTGATGACCTCGAGGCAACTTACAGGATCAGCAGATACAGGATATGCAGAGAATTTTCATTTCACTTCGGTGAATCGCCTATGCGCTATCTCAACAGTCGCAGGATCGATGCTGCCAAAAGGCTCCTTCTCACAACAGATCTGTCCGTCCACGAGGTCGGATCCCAGGTTGGAATCGAGAACACAAACCACTTTATCAACTTGTTCAAAAAAGACACCGGTACAACTCCGCTGTCTTTCAAGCAGGCTGCACCGGTGTCTATTTCCGATTTGCATTACAATTGATATGTAGTTTTATTATCGTTCCATTATCGTTCTATTCTGGCAACGCTATCCTTTATCACGATTCGTCCATCCACAACAAATATGCCATCAGTATATTTTTCGTTGGATATCTTTTTTATAATCTTATGCAGGGTTCTCTCTGCCATCTCCTGCATATTGATCTCGTATGTGGTCACGCCTATATCGCAGATTCCAGGATACATGTAATTATCAAACCCCACAACGGACACATCCTCAGGAACTCTGTAGCCCGCAGCATTGAGTATCTTTATGAGCGTAGCTGCCGCAAGATCACAGTTGCACACAAACGCTGTAGGCATATTTCCCGGAAGTTTAAAACACTTCTCCTCGTCAAACTGCCCCGTCTTCACATCTCTGTCCGGAATAACCCAGTCTTCTCTGAACGGAATATCATGCTCCAACAAAGACTTTATATAGCCCAAATATCTGTCAGTTATACTGTTCGTTGAACCTATCGTGCCAACATATGCAATATCTCTATGCCCCATATCATACAGATAATTAGTCAGCATATAGCTTCCATAGAAACTGTTTGCTATAACCGTGTCTATCGGTCTCGAATTGTCATAATAATCCACATACTCTATAGGAACCTTGGCTGTCTTCTCCAGCTTTTCCAGGTATTCCTTACCCATGGAACCTACAACAACCATTCCATCAACCTTATCATCCTCCAAGAGCATAGGCATCTCAGCATTCAATACACTATCTCTGGAAACAAATTCCAGCATAGTAAAGCAGCCTCTTGCCACCGTCTTTTTGTTAAGCACCTGATATAACTGCCAATAAAATGATGGGTACTTGCCAAGATATATCTCTTGAATAAGAACTCCTATGTTGTACTTTTTCTTCGCCGTTTTCTTCCTAATCTCCGATGGGGACTGATATCCCATCTCATCTGCCAACTGTTTGATCTGTGCTCTGAGTTCCTCGCTTACACCCTTCTGATCTGAAAGTGCCTTTGAGACCGTCACGGTACTCACGCCAACAATGGCAGCTATGTCTCCTAATTTTACTGATTTTGCCATAACTAGTCCTTCTCACTTAATTTTTACGTGGTTAAACAACTTAATTTTATTTTATTTTTAAGTTAAACTATTGTCAAGCACAAAGTGATAAAGTCTGCTCATATAATCCCCACGCATATCTTCCACAAGCATCCCGGCATTCATCAGAAGATCTCCCCCATACACTCTTTCCGTTCCGTCCAGCATGTAATCTCTATCTGCAAGCAGACCTGCAAGCCTAATTTTCCTGCTGTGCATATTCGGTCTTCCAAGCACCTGAACGTAAGTCACCAACGCCTCACTCTTATCCTTTGCAACAACCATCCAGCAATCATACAGTCCATTTTCCCTGTACGATGCAACCCTATAATAATCACCCTCCCTTACAAGATCATTATATTTATGATACATAGACACCTGCTCAGGGATCATCGCACGTTCTTCTTCACTTATTTTTGTGATATCGAGCTCATAGCCAAATGTTCCCGCCAGAGCCACATGTGCCCTGGTCATAAAAGGTGTACTCCTTCCAACTGTGTGATTAGGGCAATCCGACACATGGGCGCCCATGGTCGAAAGCGGATATATCAGTTCCGTTCCCTCCTGTATAGAAAGTCTCTCTATGGCATCCGTGTCATCGGAGCACCATATCTGCGGACTGTAGTAAAGCATGCCAGGGTCAAATCTTGCACCACCGCCCGAGCAGTTCTCAAGCAAAAGATCTGGAAAATCGTTAACAAGGCGCTCTTGCAGCTCATATACTCCAAGCACATACCTGTGAGCCAATTCTCCCTGCCTGTCTCCGGTGAATTCTACGCTGCCGATATCCGTGAGCTGTCTGTTCATATCCCACTTAACATACTCAATATTTGCGGATGATATCACGTTATGCACACATTCATACACGTAGTCTCTAACTTCTTTTCTCGAGAGATCAAGCACGTACTGATTTCGCGATAATGTAGCCATTCTCTCCGGAACCGCAAACGCCCAGTCAGGATGCTTTCTGTAAAGTTCAGAATCAGGAGAAATCATTTCAGGCTCCATCCATATTCCAAATTTCAGCCCCAGTTTATTCACCTCATCAACAAGATGTTTCAAACCGCCCTTGATCTTGTTTTCATTTACAAACCAGTCTCCAAGACTTGTGGCGTCATCATTTCTATGTCCAAACCAGCCATCATCCATGACCAGCATCTCTATTCCATGTTCTGCCGCACTCTTGGCTATCGCAAGGAGCTTATCGGTATCAAAGTCAAAATATGTAGCCTCCCAGTTGTTAATGAGGACAGGTCTCTTCTGATGAAGATATTTGCTCCTTATGAGATGCCCTCTGTAGAAATCGTGCAGATTTCTGGACATCTGGCCAATTCCGTTATGACTGTATGTGAGCACGACTTCCGGAGCAACAAATTCATCTCCAGGCGTGAGCAGCCACTCAAATCCCTCTGAATGTATGCCCATGACTGCGCGTATGGAATCAAACTGTGATTTCTCTATCTGTGCGATGAAGTTACCCGAGTACACAAAATGCATTCCATATACATCACCCGTAGTCTGATCTGTACCCTTTGTCATCCATGCCATAAACGGATGGTCCTGGTGGGATGATTCACCGCGGAGAGAGCTTACACTCTGCTTGCCATAAGCTATCGGGCGTCTCTCGATCTGTCTCTCCCTGGCCCATGAGCCGTGGAGAGTGAGCATCTCAAAATCCTCATCATCCATATCTATACATGCAGAATATACCTTTGTGAGCCTGATATCCCTATCACCTGCATTTTTCACGCTCACACTTCTGGTTATAACATCCTCATCCTCAAACACAGAATATATCAGGTCAACATCAATGCCACATCCCCCATCCATCATATGGACAACGAGAGTCTGAACCTCCTCTTCTCCCGCAAATGATGCCGGAAGGCCACTAATCCCCGGCTTTCCATTTACAATATCGTAATCCACAAATTTCAGATCAACGGTTCTGCTGCCATTTGCGGTCTTTACTGCAATACAACTCTCCCTGTAGTCTCCTATTCCATTTCCGGAATACTCTGTCGGAAATGTGTCCATAAATGAACATCTCTCCCTGTTATTCTTGGACGGAACAAAAGGAGCCTCACACGTTCTCAAAAACTGATCACATTTCTGCGGACGAATCTTCTGTCCATAATATATGTGTCCGACAAAACCCTCTTCATCGGCAATTCCGATCCGGTAACTCGTGTTTCTCGTATCAAGTTCAAATATTCTGTTTGCCTCATCATATCTTATGCTCATATATATCTATAGTCTCCTCATTTTATTTATGGGTATCACTCTCTGCTTATATATTCAAGAAATTCAAGTGCAAGATCCATATTCTTGGCATTCTCGCCAAATCCCACTGCAGCATCCATTTCATACCAACCGGTATCCTTCACCCAGGAATTATCACTGATCTTTATTCCAACAGGTATCTTCTCACCCGTTTCAATAACCGTTGCATACACAAACGAATCTTTATACTTTTCTTTCAGTTCATCAGTCAGCACCTTATCAAGATCCTGCATATATCCAAACTCTCCAAAACTCATGACAAGGTCTGTGTCGGCAAAGAACACGTCCACCGCATTCGCCATGAATTTGTTCTGTATAAGCTGTAGACTATCCTGACTCATGGCATCATTCGGATCAGTTGACACGCCGATTCCTGTACTTATACTGACATATTCCTTCTCCGCATCAAGACCATTTTCACCGAGGAATTCCTCATAATACTCCTTGTCATTCGCCGCGGATCCCTGTTGTGTAGTGTTGACCGCAAGGATGTTGAGCGCAGCAGCTTCCGCCGTAAAATGTTTTACGACAAGGAATACAACTATGCCAACAACAACAAGTGCAAATAGAGCCTTCGGGGCATAATACTCCAGTATGTATTCCCTTTTCTGCTGTTTGTTCATAAGACTGAGCTTCTGCTTCTCAGACATATGCTCATCCACATCCAAAACGCTCTCCGGCTCTCGCTTCTCTTTTTCATCGGTTTTCTCATCTATGATATGTCCAGCGATACTTTTTACATTTTTCTTTTCTATTTCTTTTTCTTTTTCTGGCATATGATCTCCTATACTACTCCTATCCGCGTTTGCCGCACACTGCAGTTACTTTATACATTGTAACATTTTTTAGTTAATTTTTAAACAAATTTTTAGCATTTTTAACTATATTTTACTTTTGCAAAAGGGACCTCAGCCTCAAAGCCGAGATCCCTCTTGTTCAGCGCATTGGCTGGAAAGTGCATTTGTATGTTAAATTTTGTAGTATATGGAAGGAATGTTTTTATTTTTCGGCAGTAAATTCTGCCATATTTTGTGACTGTTTATTTAACAAGCTCCTGCACACATGCTTTCATCTCATCTATCTTTGACATTGCATTTTTTAGGCTGTTTTCATTCACGCCAAAGTAGAATTTGATCTTTGGTTCATTTCCAGAAGGCCTAACCGCGAACCAGGCATTATTTTCCAGCTCATAGTACAGCACATTTGACTTCGGAAGACCCATGTTCTCCTTCTCACCATCAAGCGGCTTGCGGATTCCGCTCACATAGTCCCTCATGCCGGTAACTTTGATACCTGCAAAGGTCGTAAGTGGATGGTTTCTGAAGTTCTCCATCATCTCCTTAATCTGTGCTGCACCATCTACACCCTTTAGAGTTATCCCAAACGCACCTTCAAAGTAATAGCCATATTTGCGGTAAACCTCTTCCATGGCATTACAGATGGTTTCTCCCTGCAGCTTATAAAATGCTGCTATTTCACATAAAATGACAACGGCTGCGCAGGCGTCCTTGTCACGAGTGTAGTCTCCTACCAAACATCCAAAGCTCTCCTCCATTCCGAAGATGAACTTGTATGTGTTGTTCTTCTCAAAGAGAAGTATCTGCTCACCTATGTACTTGAATCCGGTGAGTGTCTCTATATATTTCAGATTGTAATTCTCTGCTATAGCCTTTGTAAGATTGGTGCTGACAACCGTGTTACAGATAGCTCCGTTTGCCGGCAGCTTGCCGACTGCCTTCTGCTCGCGGCATACATATTCTGCTATCAGGGCACCTGTCATATTGGCATTGAAGCGGACATATGGATATGCAGGATCATCTGCAAATTCCGTGTCCTTCCAGATTCCCGTGCTGTCCTTGACGTATATTCCAAGTCTGTCTGCATCAGGATCTGTGGCCATGATAACGTCCGCATTCACCTTCTTCGCCAGGTCTATTCCCATGGCAAATGCTGATGGTTCCTCCGGATTTGGTGACTTGACTGTGCTGAAGTCTCCGTCAGGAACAGTCTGTTCTTCTACAACATATACATGCTTGAAGCCAAGTCTCTTGAGCACTTCTCTTACAGGTACATTTCCTGTTCCATGAAGTGGTGTGTATACTATCTTGATATCGTCTGCAACCTTCGGAATGATGTCGCCGTGGATGGTCTGCTTTATGAGTGCCTGATAGTAGTTCTCATCAACACTTGCAGGAACCATACAGAACAGACCGTCTGCAACCGCCTTGTCCTTGTCCATGGTCTTGACATCCTCATATCTCTCAACATCCGCCACATGCTTCAGGATATCCTGATCCTGAGGGGATACGATCTGGCTGCCGTCCTCCCAGTACACCTTGTAGCCGTTGTACTCAGGTGGATTGTGGCTTGCTGTTACCACGATTCCGGCTATACATCCAAGCTCTCTCACTGCAAATGACAGTTCAGGTGTAGGGCGGAGTGCATCAAACACATAAGTCTTTATGCCATTTGCATTGAGACACAGAGCTGATGCCTCTGTGAACTCTGCTGACATATTTCGGCAGTCATGTGCAATTACTACACCTCTCTTAGCAGCCTCAGGGCCAACCTCAAGTATGTATTCTGCAAGGCCCTGTGTAGCCTTTGTAACTGTATATATATTCATTCTGTTGGTTCCAGCACCCATGATTCCGCGCATTCCGCCGGTTCCAAATTTCAGATTCTTGTAGAATCTGTCCTGGATCTCTTTGTCATCATCTGCGATACTTCTAAGTTCTTCCTTGGTCTTCTCATCAAAGCAGTCTGACTCAAGCCAGAACTTGTATTCGTCCATGTAACCCATCTTTTTTACCTCCACCTTGTAATTATTTTTAGTCGCAACCGCAATCTTCGAACCTATTTTCTGCTGACATTTATTTGCCAGCCATTTCATTTCTTACCAATCATCCTGTTTTACGAGAACATCGCCTTCACATTTGCTGCAAGCTCGTCAAGCTGCTCTGCCGCATCCTCCTGAGAGCTTCCCTTTACCCCGAGGTAGAACTTAATCTTCGGTTCTGTGCCTGAAGGTCTCACAAGGAACCACGCGCCATCCGCAAGCTGGTAATATATCATGTTGGACTTTGGAAGAACTGCCGCTTCGGATTTGCCTGTTGCGGCGTCTGTCTCTGTTCCAAGCTTGTAGTCGTAGATCTTCTCCACACTGTAAGCGCCGACCTTCCGGACCGGATTATCTCTCAAAGTCTGAATCATAGACTGTATCTTTGCAGCGCCCTCACGCCCGTCGAACTTCATGGTCTGAACCTTCTCCTTGTAGAATCCATATTCCTGCCACAGCTCAACCATTCTATCCCACAGAGTCATGCCACGGTTCTTATAGTATGCCGCAGCCTCACAGAGAAGCATCAGCGTTCCAACCGAGTCCTTGTCCCTTGCATATGTGCCAGGCAGACAACCAAATGTATCCTCAAGCCCGAACACATAATTGTGTTCGCCAGTCTGCTCGTAAGCTCTCATTCTCGATGCTATATTCTTAAATCCGATCAGGTTGTTGCAGTCACAGAAGGTGTCGTACTTCTTACATATCTCCTTGACCATATTGGTGATAACAACCGTAGTTACAATCGCCGGCTTCTCAGGCAGTCTTCCGCTCTGGGATCTCTGCATCAGCACGTAATCACAGAGGATCGCACCGAACATATTGCCCGTAAATTCTTTATATTCATTATTCTTGCTGTCATATCCATACATCCCAAGTCTGTCCGCATCAGGATCTGTGACAAGTATAAGCTCGCCGCCGACCTTCTTCGCCAGCTCAAGACTCAGGGCATACGCCTCTGCGCCCTCAGGATTTGGGGACTTTACAGTTGGGAAATTACCATCCTGAACAGCCTGCTCCTCAACGACATGTACATCCTTGAAACCAAGCTCGCTGAGAACTCTTGTAACAGGCTTAAGGCCTGTTCCGTGAAGCGGAGAATATACGATCTTCAGATCTCCCGCCTTCTGAATCTCCTCCGGATTCATGACAAGCTTGTGAAGCTCTCCTATATATGCGTCATCGATCTCCTGACCGATCACATTCAACAGTCCTGCATCTATTGCAGCGTCCTTGTCCATAGTCTTAACCATGGAGAAATCTTCTATATTGTTGACCTCTGCAATGATCTCCTTATCCTGTGGAGATACGATCTGGGCCCCGTCATCCCAGTAAACCTTGTATCCGTTGTACTCCTTCGGATTGTGGCTTGCTGTTATATTCACTCCGATATTGCAGTGCAGATATCTGACCGCAAATGAAAGCTCCGGTGTCGGGCGGAGTGCATCAAACAGATACACCTTCACACCATTTGCACACAGGCAGAGAGCAGTTTCAAGCGCATACAGCGAAGCATTGTTTCTGTTGTCAAATGCTATAGCTGCCGACGGCTCTGATATTCCGAGCTTTGCCAGATAATTTGCTATTCCCTGTGTCGCCATGCGGACTGTATATATGTTCATGCGGTTTGTTCCCGCTCCCATCACGCCTCGAAGTCCGCCTGTTCCAAATTCCAGATTTGTATAGAATCTGTCCTCAATCTCTTCTGCATTATCTCTGATACTGATAAGCTCTTTCTTTGTGTACTCGTCAACCTGGTCACTGCCAAGCCACATCTCATATTTCTGTTCTGCATCCATACTTAGATCCCCCTTTTTTCCAAACTACTAATCCCTGTTATACCGATGTATATTCAACGCACATTCTCTTGTCTTATGCTTGTTTTATGCTTGTCATATGCCGTTTTTGTCGCAAAGCACTGTCTGACCAGCTTGTTTTCGCATATTTTGTTTAGTTCTTTTTTAGCTAATTTTACTTAATTAAATATTAGATTAATGTGTTTTTAATTTCAATATTTAATCTTGCGTTTTATATCACTTTATTGCGCAACGCAAAAAATTCTCCCCAGACAGCCTTTTGGTGCTGTCCGGGGAGAATTTTGTATCTTTTTCCAGAAAAACGCCGCTCTCTGCGATAATTTTATCGTTATCAATTACCCAGCAAATTACTCCGCCAATTATTCTGCAAGCTTATTGAGCTTCTCAACAAGTGCAGCCTGAAGAGACTCAAGCTTTGCATCGGCATCCTCAAGGCTTGTTCCCTTGATTCCATAGTAAAGTTTGATCTTTGGCTCCGTACCTGATGGCCGTACGCATGCCCACGCGCCATCCTCAAGGTCATAGTAGAGAACGTTGGACTGTGGAAGTCCTGACTCTGTTACTACTCCTGTGGCAAGATCTGTGATAGTATTCTTCTCGTAATCACGAACCTTGAGAACCTTGAGTGTATCTATCTGAGTGATGGACTCTGATCTAAGTGAAGACATGATCCTTCTTATCTTCTCTGCTCCCGTAACACCCTTGAGTGTTATTGTGTAGAGGCCTTCCTTGTAGTATCCGTACTTCTCATAGAGATCGAGCATGTGATCCCACAGAGTGATTCCCTGGCTCTTGCAGTATGCAGCAGCCTCGCAGAGACACATAACCGCAACCGGAGCATCCTTGTCTCTGGCATATGTTCCAACCAGGCATCCGTAGCTCTCCTCCATACCCATCACAAAATTGTATGAGTTATTCTGCTCGAAAAATTTTATCTGCTCACCGATGAACTTAAAGCCTGTGAGAACCTCGATGAGATTTACATTGTAATCTGCCGCCAAAGGGTCAGCCATATTTGTAGTTACAATAGTCTTGACCATCGCCGGATTCTTCGGCATAAGACCGCATTTTGCTCTCTCTCTGAACTGATACTCGGCGATTATAAGTCCTGACATATTTCCTGTAAATGGCATGTATCTGCCAGTCTTTGTATCAAGCGCGTATATTCCAAGACGGTCGGCGTCCGGGTCTGTCGCAAGAACGATGTCCGCATTTTTCTCCTTTGCCAGCTTAAGTGCAAGCTCAAATGCCTTTGGATCCTCCGGATTTGGATACTCAAGTGTTGTGAACTCAGGATCTGGAAGCTCCTGCTCAGGAACAATGTATACGTTCTTGAAACCAAGCTCGGACAGAACTCTCTTTACAGGCACAAGACCTGTTCCGTGGAACGGTGTGTACACGATTTTGATATTCTCCGACTGTTCCTTGATGATCTCCGGATGGATGATCTGCTTCTTGAGTTCCTCCATATATGCGTCATCTATCTCTGCACCTATGATGGTGAGAAGTCCCTTATCTAAGGCTTCTTGCCTATCCATAGTCTTTACTGCGTGGAAATCTGTCACAGCCTTGACTTCTGCAATGATCTCTCTGTCTTTTGGCGCCGTGATCTGTGCGCCATCCTCCCAGTACACCTTATAACCATTGTACTCAGGTGGGTTGTGACTTGCTGTTATAACGATGCCGGCTGTGCATCCAAGTTTTCTGACTGCATACGAAAGCTCCGGTGTAGGTCTGGGCGACTCAAAAAGATAAGCCTTGATTCCATTTGCACATAGGCAGAGAGCAGCCTCAGCGGCAAACTCCGGTGAATACTTTCTTGAATCATACGCTATTGCTACGCCCTTCTCCTGGGCATTCTGCTTTACTATAAAGTTTGCAAGTCCCTGTGTTGCCTTACGAACAGTGTAGAAATTCATTCTGTTTGTTCCGGCCCCGATAACCCCACGTAGTCCACCGGTTCCAAATACGAGATCACGGTAGAATCTGTCTTCGATCTCGGCGTCATCGCCAGCTATAGCTGCAAGTTCTTTCTTTGTGTCATCATCGAAATAATCATCTGTCATCCAAAAATCATATGTGTCTCTGTAACTCATTTTAAACTTCTCCTTTTATTCGATGTCTTCTAACTTTTAAGGAATCCCAGCGGATCTCCATCCGAGAGAAAATGTGTCATGAGGTATGCTCCCCTGAGGGATACCTGTTCCTCTGTCAAGATTCTCCTGACCTCAGCGCGGTCTGCCAGTATGACCTGAATGTCCTCTGTACTCTCCTTGCTGTCAAGATTTGGTGTTCCTGTCACCGTGCCAAATACTGCGCAGCTCATCTCATCTGTAAATCCCGGTCCCATATAGAACGGTCTTCTGTAGAGCTCTGCCCCGCCCTCATATACTTCAAGGGAAAGCCCAGTCTCTTCCTTCATCTCTCTGACCGCCGCCTGTGCAGGAGTCTCATCTCCATCCACAAGTCCCGCAGGAAGCTCATATATGTACGCATCAAGAGGATATCTGTACTGCTTTATGAGTGCAAGCTTTGGCTCATTCTCAGTCGTCACGCCATATATGACTATGCCCTCCGGTCTTACATCATGGGTCTTCAGCTTTATATTGTTTTCTTTGTTCCTTGAAGCAAAGTAATAATTGAAGTCTTTTCCATCTGTGTCAACCGCATCTATATGATAAAGATTGAGGAACGGATTATCCGTAAGTTTCTGCACATCTCTGTATTTCTCTTTCACTTCATCGCTTCCCTTCTATGTATTTTAATGTATTCAGCCGACCATACATTCGCAAAACCGCACGGTTCCCGTGCTCTTTCGCTGCTGCGCAGCTATTTTGCTCACTGTATGGGGCGGTGACTCTATTCGAGTCACCACAGGATAAGAACACCTGATTCTTACATGCAAGCATGTCGAATCCGCTGTTCTTATCCTGCACGGCTGAATATTTACCTTTATTCAAAATTAGCACAGTTTTCATAATATATCAAACTATTTTTTAGGTAATTTTATCATTTTTTAGCTATTTTT
>OJOA01001387.1_pt1 | contig 12155 bp, 8 predicted proteins | sample 1597991 | NCBI WGS metagenome assembly OJOA01 (sample SAMN01915207, study PRJEB22387) | human gut metagenome | isolation source: stool | host: Homo sapiens | place: USA | reverse complement strand
AACACATGAGTTTGTGGTTCCTAAGTCAATACCAATAATCTTTCCCATAATTATATATCTTTATTTATTTGTTTTCAATTAAACTGATTTCTTGGCGAATGGTTCACGAAGGATTTCTTTTTTTCTTTGGTGCACCAACCGCACGTCCTTCATAAAACAAACGGTATGCCAAAAATAAGAATGTGACAAAGGCTGACAAAATGACTGATTTATTTGTTATATGATACTTTTAGATGGATTTATATAAGGTAAGAATGTCAGAATTCCACCAAACAGAATACTTGTCAGCATCCTACCATAATGCCATAAATGCAATCGGCCTATTTTCTCGTTTATGAGAAAATAGGCCGACCATATCTATTTGAATGTATATGGATTATCGTTTCTTCAACACCAGCAATTCATTTCCATTTTCACCTAATAAGTATACTTTATTATCTTTCATGCTGAAACTTTTTGTTTCATTCAAAGCATTCAGCACAATAGTTTCAGTTTCCATATCAGGACACATCATCATGGTAGTAGCAACATTGTCAAATCTCAAAGAATTGGGTTTTCCGTCTTCCTGCGTTAACGCACCATTTATGGTGTTACAGCCCACATTACCGTAAATGCGGCTTTCATCCAAATTAAAACCGATAAAAGGGGTCACCTCAGCCGTACCTACAATTTTCTTTCCATTCACCAATTCAATAACCCATTCTCCTGAAAGATCAGACAGTGACACTTCCGGAGCCGCCTTCTTTTCCAAAGTCATCAACGGCTGACCATCTTGATTACATAGAGTTATCACACTAGGCTTGTCAGAAACCGTCTGGAAAGAAGTCACTTTATCCAATGCACCCAATACCATCTGCTCAGTCTTCATATCAGGGCACATCATGCGGGTACTTCCTATCTGTCCAAACTTCAATGTACCTGGCTTCAGAGAGTCGGCTTCAAAACTTCCCATCATACGGTTACATCCGCTATTTCCATAAATACGTTTCTGAGCTACATCAAAACCAATGAAAGGCATTCTCTCTGTAGATATCTTTTGTCCATCCACCTCTGTAATATTCCATTCCCCATCCAGAGAAGAAACAGACAACATATTCTTTCCACTACCACAAGATACAATCAATGCTCCGGCACAAATAGCCATCATTTCTAATACTAGTTTTTTCATATTATTTTTTTGTTAAATCTGTTAGTTTAGTGTGCAAAACTAACCATTTTATTTTTCACTATAGCAATTATACACAAAAATTTTATACCTTTGTATCAATTTATATATACTAACACTTAAAGCGATGAAAAAGTTTTTAACCATTTTAATTGGGGCAACAAGCTGTAGCTTATGCACTTATGCACAAAACGGATATATAGTCACGACTACTTCACAACAAACAAGTATTTCCGTAGAGTCTTTGGAAAAACAGTTTATAAACGATCATTTCAAGCATTACAACCTGTGTGACTGGACACCAGGCATGAAATTCATGGTGATACCGGAACGTAAAGACATCATTATTCCTCCTTTTAAATCGGCGGAAACCAACAAGGAGGTGGATACAGGAGAGTTAAAACATAAGATTTTTGAATATCTGGGTTCGGAAATTACCGAACGGGGCTTTGTACATTTTAACTTTGAATGTGAAGGGCAACAATATTATCACGAACTTAAAAACACCACTTTGGAACAATATTGCCTAAAGCCCAAAGCTGGTATCCCTACCCTTGCCTACCTGGGTGATGTGGACATAGCCAAAGAGTTGCTGGAAAGACAAACCTTATATATGCGTACCAACAAAGTACGTATAGATGACCCCAACAGCACATCGGGCTATAAAGAAGTCCCGATTGGTATGAATGAAGAAGTAACTGTAACAGCTGTCAGAGTGGGCAGCCGCGCATACCCTGTAAAAATCGTATTCCAAGACAAGAAAGGAAACACCTACTATCAGCCGGTAGCTATATCAAAGACTAATTGCGGCATGGCAGACAGTGATTTTATTATGGAAAATAAAAATAAATATTTTCCAAATTCATTTAGCTTCAGTGATGCAAATACAAAAAAATCAAAGAACCTGATGAGCAAATATGGGAAAAAACCTGTCTATCTGAAAGCGGAAACGGAATGTCTGGATGAAACAGATACTCCGGTGAGACTTCCCCGATATACACAATTCACCATCAAAAATATAATCTCACAAAACAACTCCCCTTACATCTTTTTAGAGCTGGAAGACATAGATGGAAAGAATTATAAGATAAAAGCTACATTCACCCATACGAGTGTAGTTGATGTGATTTTACAATCAGACAATTATTTTACGGTTCTATTCGGCATAGGTAACTTACGAGCCAAGTATCCGAATATCACAGAAGAAGTTTGGAACATGATAAGCCGCGGTAAGGTACGGAAAGGAATGACAACCGACGAATGTCGTTTGGCTTTGGGTAATCCCATACGCATTCATATAGTCACGGGTGGCCATGAAACATGGTCCTACGAAAGAAAAACAATAGATTTCACCAATAAGAAACTAGATCATATCAACTAATACCCAAAATATTTTGTTATCTTTGCCCTGTGAACGGTAATGTTTGCCGGGCATTTTATTTTAACAAGAATAAAAAACAGCAAATGGGTAAAGTATTAATTATCGGTGCAGGCGGTGTAGGTACTGTCGTAGCACACAAAGTGGCTCAGAATCCGGATGTATTCACTGACATCATGATCGCCAGCCGTACAAAATCAAAATGTGATGCAATCGTAAAAGCTATCGGCAATCCAGCTATTAAGACTGCACAGGTAGATGCGGACAATGTAGACGAACTGGTAGCCCTGTTTAATAGTTTCAAACCCGAAATCGTCATCAATGTAGCTCTGCCTTATCAAGATCTGACCATCATGGAAGCTTGTCTGAAGGCTGGAGTGAATTATCTGGATACAGCAAACTATGAACCGAAAGATGAAGCTCATTTCGAATACAGTTGGCAGTGGGCTTATAAGAAACGTTTTGAAAACGCAGGACTGACAGCTATACTGGGTTGTGGGTTCGACCCGGGAGTAAGTGGTATTTATACAGCCTACGCTGCAAAACATCATTTTGACGAGATGCACTATTTGGATATTGTGGACTGTAATGCCGGTAACCATCACAAAGCGTTTGCTACCAATTTTAATCCTGAAATCAATATCCGCGAAATTACTCAGAACGGACGTTATTATGAAGAAGGCAAATGGGTGACCACCAAGCCATTGGAATACCACAAGGATCTGACTTATCCCAATATCGGTCCTCGTGATTCCTACTTGCTGTATCATGAAGAGCTGGAATCATTAGTTAAGAATTTCCCGACTATCAAACGTGCTCGCTTTTGGATGACTTTCGGTCAGGAATATCTGACTCATCTGCGTGTCATCCAGAATATCGGTATGGCCCGTATTGACGAAATAGATTATAACGGAGCGAAAATTGTTCCGTTACAATTCCTAAAAGCCGTACTCCCCAATCCACAGGATCTAGGAGAAAATTATGAAGGCGAAACTTCTATCGGATGCCGCATCCGAGGCGTAAAGGATGGCAAAGAACGTACTTACTATGTTTACAACAACTGTAGCCATCAAGAAGCTTACAAAGAAACTGGAATGCAGGGAGTGAGCTATACAACAGGAGTTCCTGCCATGATTGGAGCCATGATGTTCCTGCAAGGATTGTGGAAACGTCCAGGAGTATGGAATGTAGAAGAGTTTGATCCCGATCCATTTATGGAACAACTGAACAAACAAGGGCTGCCTTGGCATGAAGTCTTTGATGGTGATTTAGAACTTTAAAAAGTGATTAACGGCCCATGGTAAGTAATTCATACCTGCGGCCACAATAACCATAAATCATTAACCACTAAAAAAATGAACATAGGAGATAAAGTCCCAGAAATATTAGGCTTGAACGAAAAAGGAGAAGAAATTCGTTTAAGTGATTACAAAGGAAAAAAGATAGTACTCTATTTTTATCCTAAAGATATGACATCGGGTTGTACTGCCCAGGCATGTAACTTGCGTGATAATTATGCGGAACTGCGCGCCCATGGTTATGAAGTAATCGGTGTCAGTGTGAATGATGCCAAATCGCATCAGAAATTTATTGAAAAGAACGAGCTACCCTTTACTCTTATTGCCGATACCGACAAGAAGTTGGTAGAACAATTCGGAGTATGGGGAGAAAAAAGTATGTACGGACGTAAATATATGGGTATATTCCGTACGACTTTCATCATCAACGAAGAAGGCGTGATTGAACGTATCATCTCTCCCAAAGAGGTGAAAACAAAAGAACACGCACAACAAATTTTATAAACCAACAGATTTATGGCAAAAAAAGATAACGAAGAAATTCCATTCTCAGCAGCTCCAGGTGCCGGAAATAGTGAAAAACTGAAAGCACTGCAAGCTGCAATGGATAAGATAGAGAAAACTTTTGGTAAAGGCTCTATCATGAAAATGGGTGATGACAACGTACAGGAAGTAGAAGTGATTCCTACCGGGTCTATCGCCTTGAACGCCGCATTAGGGGTAGGCGGCTATCCCAAAGGTAGAATCATAGAAATTTATGGTCCCGAATCATCCGGTAAGACTACATTGGCTATCCATGCCATTGCTGAAGCTCAGAAGGCAGGCGGCATTGCAGCTTTCATTGATGCCGAACATGCTTTCGACCGTTTCTATGCGGCCAAACTGGGAGTGGATGTAGATAACTTATGGATATCACAACCCGATAACGGTGAGCAGGCACTTGAAATTGCTGAGCAGCTAATACGATCATCCGCTATTGATATCATTGTTATCGACTCTGTCGCGGCATTGACTCCGAAAGCTGAAATTGAAGGAGATATGGGTGATAACAAAGTAGGTTTACAGGCACGTTTGATGTCTCAGGCTTTGCGCAAGCTTACGTCAGCCATCAGCAAGACCAATACAACTTGTATTTTTATCAACCAGTTGCGTGAAAAAATCGGTATCATGTTTGGTAACCCTGAAACAACTACCGGTGGTAATGCTCTGAAATTCTACGCTTCCGTACGTTTGGATATCCGTCGCTCCACTCAACTGAAAGATGGTGAAGAAGTAATCGGCAACCAGACTAAAGTAAAAGTGGTGAAAAACAAAGTGGCACCTCCTTTCCGTAAAGCCGAATTCGATATCATGTTTGGTGAAGGTATCTCAAGAGCTGGTGAAATCATTGATTTGGGTGCTGATTTAGGCATCATCAAGAAAAGCGGTTCATGGTACAGCTACAACGAAACCAAACTGGGACAAGGACGTGACGCTTCCAAACAAGTGATTCAGGATAACCCCGAACTGGCGGAAGAACTGGAAGGTTTGATTTTCGCAGCACTGAAAGAGCAAGAATAAACCGTTCTCACATATATGCAATATATTACATTCATGACCAGTATATACAAAAACAATACATGTTAATAAAAAAACCGTTTTAACCATAATAATAAGGTTAAAACGGTTTTATCCTTAAACATTATTTCCAATCACAATTTTTCAACTTTTATAAAAGACTTGTATCCCATATTTTACAAAAAGCATCTACTTTTTCAATTCAAATCCTAACATCAGCCCGTCATAAGCTTCAGCTACACTGTTAAGAGTGGCAGCTGTAGAATTTACTTTGGAAGCCGCTCCAGTAATCACCTTTAGAATAGACATCAACTTATCGGCATTAAACACAAGACTCATACTATTGCCTGTCACTGTCACATAAGCTACCGTCTGTATGCCCAACTTACTTTTCATAATAATCGTCTTAGCTTCCTCATCAAAAACATAAGTGCCGCTTACCGTACGTCTTTTCAATATATATGAATAAGTACCATCCTCCTTGAAAATATACTTAATACTAGTCAAACCAATCTTATCATATATAGTCTGTAATTTTTCTTCCACTTCTTTGGCCGCTACCTCTCCACCAGCCTTTGCCAGTAACTGATCACTCTCGAACTGACATTCAGGAGCCTGATAAGACCAAGTCCCCACAATAGAATGAGCCGTAGTAGCCTTGTTACCAATTGCCGCCTTTGCCACTCCTGTCAATATAGATTTCAAATCCTGCGCCTCAGCATGAACAGAACACATACATAATAACAAAACAACTCCCCACCATTTAAAAACATTCTTTTTCTTCATATACTTAATTACTTATAATATTCAACGACAAAGATAAAACAAAGAGACGAAAAGATAAATAACATCACATTGTAATTTAACAAAATATGCTACGTTATGAAATAGAACATATATAATAGGAAACAAACGATAAAGGACAAGTTACAGCCTTATCACCACATACTTGTCCTTTATTTCAAGAAAATACCTTTTAACAATCTCTTACCTCATCACAGTTATATTACAATAGATAATTCAATCATTCTTATTTCCATTCACTATGTTGCTCCAACATCGGATTCGTATCAATCTCACCTTGCGGAATAGGCCAAACCAAATCTTGCGCACCACGAAGATTACCCCGCGAAACTACTCCAAAGCCATAGAATGACTGGTCTTTCTGCATACGCTTTTGAGCATTTTCAAATTCTCCCCAACGGTAAAGATCTGCAAAACGCAAATCTTCAAAAGCCAATTCCACACGGCGTTCGTGACGTACAATGGCGCGCAATTCTTCTTTATTCAAATTAGTTCCTTCCACTACTTCTACCGCTGGCATACCAACACGAGCACGAACTTCATTAATATATCCTGTTATTTCGGCTTGTGGATAACCACCTTTCTCAATCATAGCTTCAGCAAGTGACAAAAGTACCTCTGCATAACGGATAACATAGAAGTCAAGACTACCGTCATATTCATTAACTGTATCTTCTGGAGTGTACCATTTACGAATACAACAAGTAGAACTTGCCGGCAAATTATTAGTAAACAGTTTTCCGTTCCATTCCATACCAGGTAACATCAATGTACCTTTCATACGAGGATCACGATTCTCATAACGTCCCATATCCGGATTAGCCTTCGTATGGGCTCCTTGAACAAGGCTTCCTTTAAATAAAGGTGACTTATCGATGGGCAACCCATCTATACAATAAAAATCATCACACAAGTTCATAGAACCTTCAATAGCATTCATTGGAGCAGACCAACAAACCCCAAAGCAACTTCCTTCACCTAATCCCGGACCTTTAAAATGGACACTCAACAATACTTCTGCTGCCGTTTCATTTTGCTCTTTAAACAAATCAGCATAATTGGCAGCATAATCAGTTCCGTCACCCGACTTAAAAAGCTGCACTTTTCCTACTACATTTTTATAAGCCGTTATTGCCTCGTCCCAACGTTGATTAAAAAGAGCAATTCGTCCCATAATGGCATAACCTGCTTCTTGGGACATACGTCCTTTTTGCGCTTTCCCTATAACTGGTATTTTAGGAATCCAAGTCTTCAAATCTTCCAGCAAGGACGAAATAATCTGGCTACGTTCCGCCTTGGGAGCCTGTGCTTCAGCCAAAGTTAAAGGTTTCGTCAGATAAGGGACATCACGGAATACGGAGGTCAGATTGCAATACATCAAAGCTCGTAATGCTATTGCTTCCGCCTTGTATGCATCTATCTTTTCAGCCTCCATCGGAATACGTTCCACATTCTCTACCAACATATTACAACGCTTAATCACTTCATAATTAGCATTCCAGTACATAGAAAAGCATTCATCGGTAGTGGAAGAAGCACATTTCGAGATAGAACTTCCCAGCATCCAATCACCCCATGTGTGGTCTCCATTATCCGTACTGGTTTCACGTCCTAGAAATCCAAACTTCCAGCCATCAATATTGTCATCATATAAATTCTGGCTCTGCATGGCATCATAGCAAGCTGTCAAAGCCATCAATGCATCCGATTCGGTCTGCCAATAAGTGGTTTGAGAAGGCTGATTCGGAGAATCCGTCTGCAAAAAACTATCTGAACATGCACTGGTAACCAATAACACTCCAGAAAAAAATAAAACTCTGCATATATTTTTTGTACTCTTTACCATAATGTATATCCTCCTTATAAATTAGAATTGAATATTTAGCCCAAATGAATAAGTGCGCATATTGGGATGTACGTCATTTCTAGCATCACCCGATGTTTTTTCCGGATCCCAGTTTTTCAAAGACGTAAATGTCAAAAGGTTGCTTCCGGCAAAATAAACACGGACACTGGAAACACCCATCTTAGCAAGTCCAGGCTGACGGAATGTATAGCCGAATTCCAAGTTCTTCAAACGTAAGTAACTGGAATTTTCTAACCAGAATGAAGAATAAGAATCATTCATAGTATTACCCAATGCCGGCATAGAAGCATTTACGTTGCCGGCAGAATAACGATCCAACCAACGTTCGGTTAAGTTACCGCGAATATCGGTAGAAGTTTCCCAACTGTAACGGTAAATACCTCCCACTCCTTGCCAAAAAGTAGACAAGTCAAAACTCTTCCAAGAAGCTCCTAAATTGAAGCTATAAGAATATTTAGGAAAAGGATTGCCAATAATATCACGATCATCAGCAGTAATATTACCATCATCATTCAAATCAGCATACATAATATCGCCCAATTTAGGAGCCACACCATTTTGTTTAATGACTTCCCCTTTTGAATTAGTACGCTGTAAATCAGCTTCTGTACGGTACATACCAATCGCTTTATATCCAAAATAAGCGCCAATAGGATTGCCAATACGATTGATCGTTTGCCCACTTATTGTTTCTTCCAAACCGCCCATTTCCAGAATTTCGTTCTTCACGTGTGACAAATTGAAACCTACATTCCAAACCCAATCGCCTTTACTATCCGAGTAATTCACATTCCATTCCCAACCACGATTGCGGACGGCACCCACATTCTGATAAGGAGCATTAAGAGAACCTAAGAATATGCCTGGCATAGCTAATTGCATCAAGATATCAGAAGTTTTCTTATCAAACCATTCAAAAGTAGTCTGTATCCTATTATTAAAGAATCCAAGATCAAGGGCCACATTGATGGAGCGGGTCGTTTCCCATTTGATGTCTTCATTTGGAACAGAAGTCTGTACCATACCAGCCTGTTTGTCCCCACCTTGGTCAAAGAAATAACTTCCGCTTGCGCCCAAAGTAGCCGCATAAGCATAATTACCGATTTCCTGGTTACCCAACTTACCCCATGATAAACGCAACTTTCCAAGGGAGAAGTTTTTATAGTCTTTCATTAATTCTTCATTCGAAAACACCCATCCTCCTGATACGGAAGGAAATGTAGCGTAACGATTGGCTTTAGGCATACGTGATGAACCATCGTGGCGAATATTGAACTCAAACAAATAACGGTCATCATAACCGTAATTCACACGACCAAAAAATGACTGGAGTTTATATTCTTCCGAATTGCCTTTTGCACCCGGATTAATTGTTCCTCCATCAAGTTCATAAATATTTTCTGTAGGAAAGCCCTGTATGGAAGCAGTCGTTTTATAAAAGCGCGAGCCAATAACAGAGTGCCCTAACAACACATTAACATTATGTTTATCAAATTGTTTGTTATAAGTCAACAGGTTCTCACTCGTCCATGTTGCATTGCGATACCAATAATCCTCCTCCTTATTCGTTTCCCCTGCCGCTTTTCTAATATTTCCTTCTGCATCATAACGGGCAGGAGATTTGGGAGAATAAGATTTCGTTGCATTTAAATCAAAAGCATAAGCAAAACTGGTCTGGAACTTCAATCCGTCCCATAAATCAATACCTGCAAAAACCTTACCGTTAAAACGCCAATACTCATTGCTGCGGTGCCCTAAAGACATTGACTCTACAGGATTCTTCATCAGTTCGGCACTCAATGACGAACCATCTACATAGCCGTAGTGTCCGTTAGAATACATCACCGGCACAGTAGGACGAGTAAACCAGGATACATAACGCATGATTCCACCTTCGCCGGAAGGTGCGACAGCAGGAGTAGTCACATTATTCTTATTACCGGATAAGTTCAATCCAAAAGTAAAACGTTTGTAACGAGTATCAATATTCGAACGAAAAGAAAAGCGTTCTACTCCTGTCTTCATCATGATACCATCTTGATTGGAATAGGCCACCGAAGTCATAAAACGGGTATTTTCATTACCTCCTGATACAGACAGATGATGCTGGTGCATACTAGCATTACGCAATACAGCATCCAGCCAATTGGTATTTGCATAATGATCCGGATCTGATCCGTCTTGCAACTTTTGCAAAGCTTCCGGTGAAAAAGTTCCAGTGCTCACTTCGTTTTTCATCAAAGCCCAATTATAACCATCCACATAATCGGGAACAATACCTGGGGTCTGCAAAGTATAACTACCTGAATACGAAACCTTCACTTTGCTTGATGCCTGTCCCCGCTTAGTAGTGATCAAAATAACGCCATTAGCAGCACGCACACCATAAATAGCTGCCGATGCCGCATCCTTCAATACAGAAATGCTCTCAATATCGGCAGAAGGGATTTCTGCAATTTGTGAAATACTACCTTCCACCCCGTCAATCAACACCATCGGATTATTATTCCCAAAGGTACCAATACCACGAATCCTGATTTCTGGATTATCATTACCAGCTTGTGCACCGTTCTGAGTTAGTATTAAACCTGGCAAACGTCCCTGTAGCAAAGTAGTTGTATTAGCCACCGGAATATCTTGAATATCTTTTGCTGATACGGAAACAACAGATCCTGTCAAATTCACTTTCTTCTGAGTAGCGTATCCTACCACCACCACTTCGTCCAGCTTTTTGGAGTCTTCTTCCAAAATAATTTTAAAATTATTTTTACTTCCTACCGGCAGGATCACATCCTGATATCCCAAAAAGCTAATCACTAAAGACTGGGAAGGTTGCACCTTCAACTGAAAAGCACCGTCTATATCAGTCACCACTCCCTGCATAGTACCCTGTACCATTACACTAGCTCCTATAATAGACTCACCGGATGAATCATACACCTTACCTGTCACTATACGTTCCTGTGCGTATACCATAAATGAAAATATCATCAGGACGCCTGCCAAAACCACGCGAAATAATTTTTGCCTTTGTCTTTTCATAATTTCAATTTAATTAAGTTAATAGGTTACTTATAATTTGTATTACAACAACAAATATCAGAATAGCTTTATTTCCATTGATAATGACGTACCCAGTCCACTTCCATCTCCACTGGTAAATCCGTAGAGTCCACTGGTCCTACCCAAGTACCTCCTAATTGCATATCAATCAACAAATATTGGGGAATATCAAAAGGAAATTGACCTTCTTGTTCCGTTTCGATACGAGGATAAACAAAATGTCGTTTTCCATTCACATGAAACACCAAACTGTCCGGCCAAAAATCTACCCCATATACATTAAAGTCCTCAGGATTAATGGATGTAGTGCCTCCATGTTTCGGATTATTCTCTATCCCCAATGTATAAGTATAGTGCGAATGCACGGTTTGATAAACAATAGAATCATAATTCAAACGTTCCATAATATCTACCTCTCCTCCCATAGGCCAAACATATTTATCAATTTCATAAGGCAAAGTCCATATAGCCGGCCATGCTCCTCTCGCCCCATGCAATCTAGCTCTTACTTCGATGCGTCCCCGATGAAAAGCATGCTTGTCTTTTGTCCACAATCCCCCAGTCAGATACTTCGCCGTATCTACATCCATATTATCATTCACAATTCCCTTTAATATTAAACAACCATCACGCATTTCATAACAACGATTATCAAATGACTGAGTATTTTGCCAATCAGGTCTTCCGCGAGGTATGCGGCTCCATATTGTGGTATCAGGTTCCGCACCATCAAAATTATCTTCCCACACTAATTCCCATTTCGGTGTATGAGTACAAGCAAGCATACCACATACCGACAATAATAAAAGTATAACATTTTTCATACTACATTAATTTTGGTTCACAAAACTTATTTTAAAAATTTAACTGTGCAAACTTAGTCTATTTATCAACTAAAGAGATCAGAAATTGTATAAATCAAGTCCATTTCTGTCTAATAAGGGGATATTTCTCAATTTTTATTTCTAAAATAATCCGTATTTTAATTATTTTGCTTCTCTACCGCGTTATCCCTGCTCATTC
>OJOA01001386.1_pt1 | contig 12156 bp, 9 predicted proteins | sample 1597991 | NCBI WGS metagenome assembly OJOA01 (sample SAMN01915207, study PRJEB22387) | human gut metagenome | isolation source: stool | host: Homo sapiens | place: USA | reverse complement strand
CCTCGGTCATCGCCTGGCGCGTGCCGGAGCATGCCATCGGCGGTTGGCGCATTGCCGCCAGCCACAGCGATTCCCCGTGCTGGAAAATTAAAAACGAGAAGGTCGAAAACGACGGCTGCTCCCGCCTGAGCGTCGAAGGTTACGGCGGCATGATCATGTCCACCTGGCTGGACCGCCCGCTGACCGTCGGCGGGCGCGCCCTCGTCAAGACCGAGGACGGCATCGAGAGCCGCCTTGTGTACCTTGACCGCGACCTGCTCGTCATCCCGTCGCTGGCCATCCACTTTCAGCGGGACATCAACAAGGGCCACACCTTCAACCCGCAGGTCGATATGCAGCCGCTGTGGGGCCCCGCGGGCAGCCGCACCCTGACCGACCTCGTCGCCGAGTCCCTCGGCGTGGAGGCCGCCGACATTCTGGACAGCGATCTGCAGCTCGTCACCCGCCAGGCCCCGACCCAGATCGGCCCCGACGGTGAATTTTTCATGGCCCCGCGCATTGACGATCTGGAATGCGCCGCCACAACGCTGCTGGGCTTTCTGGATGCGTCCGAGGAGACCGACAGCGCCTGCGCCCCGGTCTGGGCGATGTTCGACAACGAGGAGGTCGGTTCCTCGAGCCGGATGGGTGCCGCGAGCAGCTACCTGCGCGACGTGCTGGACCGCATCCTTGAGGCCGTGCCCCACAGCGCACAGGCCAGCCACCGCGCTATGGCCAACAGCTTTATGCTGAGCGCCGACAACGCCCACGCGACCCACCCGAACTTCCCGCAGAAGTCCGACCCCTGTGCGCCCGTGCGGCTGGGCGGCGGCGTGGTGCTCAAGTACAACGCCAGCCAGAAGTACACGACGAACGCCGTCAGCGGCGCGATCTTCCGCGCCATCTGCCGGAAGGCCGGCGTGCCGGTGCAGGTGTTCACGAACCGCGCCGACGAGGCCGGCGGCAGCACGCTGGGCAATTTGCAGAGCCACACGCTGCCCATCCCGATGGCAGACATCGGCTGCGCCCAGTTCGCGATGCACAGTGCCGTTGAGACGGCCAGCGTCGCCGACGCCGAGGCCATGACAAAGGCCGTGGCCGCCTTCTACCGTGTCCATCTGCGTGCCCTTGGCGACGGCACCTACACGCTGGAATGAGCACGGGACGCTACGCGCCCAGCCCCAGCGGGCGGATGCACCTGGGCAACCTGATGTGCTGCCTGCTGGCCTGGCTGAGCGCCAAAAGCAAGGGCGGGCAGGTGCTGCTGCGCATTGAGGATCTGGACACCCAGCGCTGCCCCCGCAGCTATGCGGACGCCATTGTGGACGATTTGGCGTGGCTCGGCCTTGCCGCCGACGGCCCGACGCCGCCGGTCTACCAGAGTGACCGCGACGAAATTTATCAGCGGTACTTCGACGAATTGTCCCGCCGTGGGCTGGTCTATCCCTGCTTTTGCAGCCGCAGTCAGCTGCACGCGGCCAGCGCGCCCCACCGCAGCGACGGGCAGGTCATCTACGCCGGGACCTGCCGCGGCCTGACGCCCGCTGAAATTGCCGAGCGCTCCAAGACCCGCGCCCCCGCCTGGCGCGTGCAGGTGCCCGACGAGGTCATCGCCTTTGAGGACGGCCACATGGGGCACTATGAAGAAAACCTCGCCCGCGACTGCGGGGATTTTTTCCTGCGGCGGGCCGACGGTGTGTTTGCCTACCAGCTGGCCGTCGTTGTGGACGACGCGCTGATGGGCGTCGATGAGGTCGTGCGCGGCAGCGACCTCTTGTCCAGCACACCGCGCCAGCTCTGGCTTTACCGGGAGCTGGGCCTGACCCCGCCGAAATTCTACCATCTGCCGCTGCTTTTGGCCTCCGATGGCCGCCGCCTCTCAAAGCGCGACGGCGACCAGAGTCTCGAGAACCTGCGGGAGAAATACACCCCCGAGGAGATCATCGGCAAGCTGGCCTTTGCCTGCGGCCTGCAAGCCTCCCCCGCCCCTACAACGCCCCAGGCCCTGGCCCGCACCTTCGATTGGTCCCAGGTCCCAAAAAGCGACATCGTTCTGCCGGAAAATCTGTTTTAATAAGATAAAAGATAATAGATAAAAGATAATAAAGCAGGTGGACTGCGTCGCTTTCGCTCCGCTAAAAAGTGTCCCGTAGGGGCGCATTCTATATGCGCCCGGACAGTGCCCTCTCCGCACAGTGCCACGGGCGGATATAGAATCCGCCCCTACGATTTTGTTTTTGCCCTTGGGCAAAAACTCCACCGTTTTTATTATCTATTATCTTTTATCTATTCTCTAAAAAGGAGTCCTTCCCCATGCAACGCTACGAAATCACCGGCATGAGCTGCGCGGCCTGCGCAAGCCATGTGGAAAAAGCCGTTGCGGCGGTGCCGGGTGTGGCATCCGTCGCCGTAAGCCTGCTGACCAACTCGATGCAGGTAGACTACGCCCCCGACGCCGACCCCGATGCCACCGCCCGGCGCATCCTCCGCGCCGTGGACGCTGCCGGGTACGGCGCGTCCCTCGCCTCCGCCGAGAGCGAAAGCGCCGAGCTCGAGGACACCGAGACTCCCAAGCTCAAAAAGCGTCTGATTGCCAGCCTCTGCTTCCTTGTCCCGCTTATGTACGTCTCGATGGGCCACATGATCGGCCTGCCGCTGGGCAGTGTGTTCCACGGCGGCGGCTGGCACGCCATCCTGTACGCGGGCACCCAGCTGGTGCTGACCCTGCCCGTCTGCTGGATCAACCGCGCGTTTTTCCTCTCGGGCTGGAAGGGCATCAAGACCCGCGCGCCCGGCATGGATACCCTCGTCGCCCTCGGCGCCGGCGCGTCGCTGGCCTACGGCGTGTTCGCCATCGTCATGATCTGCATCGGCCTGTCCACCGGCAACGACGACCTGGTCATGCAGTACCGCCACGACCTTTATTTTGAGTCGGCGGCCATGATTTTAACGCTCATCACCGTCGGCAAAACGCTGGAAGCCTACAGCAAGGGCAAAACCACCGACGCACTGAAAAGCCTGATGAAGCTGGCCCCCCAGACCGCCTGCGTCCTGCGCGGCGGCGAGCAGGTCACAGTCCCGGTCAGTGAGGTCAACGTCGGCGACCTCTTTTTAGTCCGCCCCGGTGAGAGCATCCCCGTGGACGGCACCGTCACCGAGGGCATCTCCACTGTCAACGAGGCCGCCCTGACCGGCGAGAGCATGCCGGTGGACAAGTTCCCCGGCTCCCCCGTCAGCGCCGCGACCATCAACCAGAACGGCGCGCTGACCTGCCGTGCCGAGCGCGTCGGCCAGGACACGACGCTGTCCCAGGTCATCCGCCTGGTGCGCGACGCCGCCGCGACGAAGGCCCCGCTGGCCAAGACCGCGGACAGGGTCTCCGGCATCTTCGTGCCCACCGTCATCTGTATCGCCGCGGCCACGTTTGTCATCTGGCTGCTGCTGGGCCAGACCTTTACATTTGCGCTGGCCCGCGGCATCAGCGTGCTGGTCATCAGCTGCCCCTGTGCCCTGGGCCTGGCGACGCCCGTCGCCATCATGGTCGGCAGCGGCGTGGGTGCCAAAAACGGCATCCTGTTCAAGACCGCCGCCAGCCTCGAAACCACCGGCTACACCGACGCCGTGCTGCTGGATAAGACCGGCACCGTCACCACCGGTGAGCCCAACGTTGTAAAAATCTGCGGCACCCGCAACGTGCCCGAGAAATTCCTGCTCAGCATGGCCGCCGGTCTGGAGCTTCGCAGTGAGCACCCGCTGGCCCGCGCCATCCTGCAGCGCGCCGAGAAGGACCATCTGTCCTACGCCACTGTGACCGACTTTGAGGCCGTGCCCGGCAAGGGTCTGCGCGGCAAGGTCGCGGGCAAGGTCATTGCGGGCGGCAATGCCGATTTCATCCGCGAGACCTGCGCCCTGCCCGACGACCTGCAGCAGGCGGGCGACGAGATGAGCGCCGACGGCATCACGCCGCTCTACTTCTCGCTGGCCGGTAAGGCCGCAGGCGTCATCGGCGTGTCCGACGTCGTGAAGGAGTCCTCCGCCGCAGCCATCGCCCAGATGCAAACGCTCGGCCTGCAGGTCGTGATGCTGACCGGCGACAACGCCGCTACGGCCCGCCACATCGGCGCGGCTGTCGGCCTCGACGCCGACCATGTCATTGCGGGCGTCCTGCCCGCGGGCAAGGAAGCCGAGGTCCGCGCACTGCAAAAGCAGGGCCGCGTCGCCATGGTCGGTGACGGCATCAACGACGCCCCTGCCCTGACCCGCGCCGAGACCGGCATTGCCATCGGTGCCGGTGCGGACGTCGCACTGGACGCCGCCGACGTTGTGCTGGTGCGCAGTGACCTGGCCGATGTGCCCGCCGCGGTGCGCCTGTCCCGCGCGGTGGTGCGCAACATCCATCAGAACCTGTTCTGGGCGTTCTTCTACAACGCCATCTGCATCCCGCTGGCGGCGGGCGTGTTCACGGGCTTCGGCATCACGCTGAACCCGATGATCGCCTCCGCGGCCATGAGCCTGTCCAGCGTCTGCGTCGTCACAAATGCCCTGCGGCTGAACACCTTTGACCCGCGCAGCGCCGCCCACGATGCCCCGCCGAAGCGCAGAGCCCCGGTCCGCGCGTCTGCGCCCGAAATCCCCTGCCCCACCGGCAGCTGCCCCGTGCAGCCTGCCCCGGAAAATAAAACCACCCAAACGGAGGGAACTGCCATGAAAAAGACGATTCACATTGAAGGCATGATGTGCGGCCACTGCGAGGCCACCGTGAAGAAGGCATTGGAGGCCCTGGACGGCGTGCAGAGCGCCGAGGTCAGCCACGAGAAGGGCACTGCCGTTGTGTCCCTGACCCACGATGTGGCCGACGCCGACCTCAAGACCGCTGTCGAGGCCAGGGATTACACCGTCACTGGCATCGACGCATGAGCGCCATCCGCCGCCGCTGGCGCTTCACCGGCACAGTGCAGGGCGTAGGCTTCCGCTATTATGCCCGCGCCGCAGCCCTGCATCTGGGTCTGACCGGCTGGGTCGCCAACAACTGGGACGGCAGCGTCACGCTGGAGGCCCAGGGCGAGCGTGCCGCCCTCGACGCCCTTGTCCCCCTCATCGAGCGCAGCAACCGCTGGGCCCGCATCGGGAACGTTGAAGTCACTCCCCTGCCCGTAAAGGAACACGAATACGGGTTTGAGGAGCGGAGCGGAGAGTAATTTTCAGAGAGGAGATAGGAGTTAGGAGAAAGGAGAGAACCCTGCTGTGGGAAAATCTCCTATCTTCTCACTCCTATCTCCTCTCTTTTTGGCTTGCACTTGTCTGTTATTGCAGGTATAATACTATTATATCAACATCAAAAGGGGTTTTCACATTGCCCGGTACTTTATATCTTGTCGCCACACCTATCGGCAATCTGGATGACATGCCGCCGCGTGTGGCGGCTACCTTCGGCCTGGCGGACTTTGTCGCGGCTGAGGACACCCGCGTCACGCTGCGGCTGCTCAACCATCTGGGCCTCAAAAAGCCGATGGTCAGCTACTATGAGCACGCGCTCCACCACGGCGAGGCCATCCTGAACCGCATCGAGGCCGGGGAGAATTGCGCCCTGTGCAGCGATGCCGGTATGCCCTGCATCAGCGACCCCGGCGAACAGATCGTCCGCGAGGCCCACGAGCGCGGCATCAGGGTCGTGCCCATCCCGGCGGCATCGGCCTGCGTCACAGCGCTGGCGGCCAGCGGCCAGCCCACGGCCCGCTTTGTGTTCGAGGGCTTTCTGCCTGTCCCCAAGCGGGACCGCCGCGAACGGCTGGGCTTTTTGCAGAACGAGACCCGCACGATGATCTTCTACGAGGCCCCGCACAAGCTGCGCGGCACGCTGGACGACCTGGCCGCCGCCTTCGGTGCGGACCGCTCGGTCTCGCTCTGCCGTGAGCTGACCAAGCTGCACGAAGAGATCAAAAAGACGACTCTCGGCGAGGCCGTGGCCTTTTATAAGGACAACGACCCCCGCGGCGAGTATGTGCTGGTTCTGGCCGGTGCCGACCCTACCGCCGTCGAGCAGGCCGCCGCGCCGACCCTGGAAGAAGCCGTCGCCGCCGCCCGCGCCCTGCAAGCGGGCGGTCTGCCCCCCGCCGCCGCCGCCAAACAGGCCGCCGCCGGGACACCGTTTAGTAAGGGTGAAATATATAAAGAGCTTATAAAATAAAAAGCCTTCCCCCTTGGGGCTGCGCCCGCAGGCGCGTGTCGGAGCGCAACTGCCGTAGGCGGCCCTTAGCGCGGAGACTGAAGGTGGCCGAGGCCTCGCCCGAGGCCGGATGAGGGGCACCCCTGCGTCATCGCCCATTCACGGCCATGCCTCCGCAAGCTCTCCCCTCATCAGCCGCCTGCGGCGGCAGCTTCTCCCCAAGGGAGAAGCCTTTTTCAACAGGAGCTTTCTATGTGTAAAATTTTAGTCGTATCCGATGTCCACGGCCGCCTGCGGGACCTGCGCTGGGTGCTGGCGCATGAGACCGCCGATGCCATGTTCTATCTGGGCGATGGTCTGTATGACCTGAACGCCGCCCTTGAGATGTGCAAACCGCCGATCCCCTATCCCATCTACCGGGTGGCCGGCAACTGCGATGTCAACTACAGCGAGCCGTCTGAGGGGCTGGCCCCCTTCGGCGGGGTGCTTTTCTTCTACACCCACGGCCACCACTACGGCGTCAAGATGGGCAGTGAACGCCTGGCCGAGTGTGCCGGTGAGCGCGGCGCAGATGTGGCGCTGTTCGGCCACACCCACCGGCGCGAGCTGGTGCGCGGCGTCGGCACGGCGGCCACGGTGTTCAACCCCGGCAGTCTGCGCGACGGCGGCAGCTACGGCGTCATTACGATTGAAAACGGCAAATGCAGCTTTACCTGGAAGAGGGTGCCTGAATTTTGAACGAGAGCGTTATTTACCTGCCCGAGGTAGACAGCACCAACCTTTGGGCCAAGCATAATCTGGACAAGTTCGGTCCCATCGGCGCGGTCTACACCACCCACCAGACCGCCGGGCGGGGCCGCCTTGGCCGCAGCTGGCTTGATGCGCCCCACAAGGGCCTGTACTACACCGCCGTCATCAGGACCGATCTGGTCCAACCTGCCACGCTGCCGCTGTTTGCCAGTCTGGCCGTCTGCGACGCCCTGCGCGAGCGCTACCGCATCGACTGCCAGATCAAGTGGCCGAACGACCTTTTGCTGAACGGCAAAAAAATCGTCGGCATCCTGTGCGAGGTCGGCTCCGACGGCCACAGCATCGTGGTGGGCATCGGCATCAATCTGGCCCAGCCGCAGGAGTACTTCGACGCCGCGGGTCTGCCCCACGGCACCAGCCTGGCTCTGCAGGGCGTGCCCGTGGACATGGACACCGACCCGGAGTGGCTGGCTCAATACATGACCGACTTCGGCTTTGACCGCGCGCTCTACACCTACGAGGCCGAGGGCTTCGCCCCCTATCGCGAGCGCTACAAGGCGCTCTGCGTCAATCTGGGCCGCCACGTCACCTACGACGGCGGCGCCGGAACCGCCGTTGACGTGGACGACGAGGGCCGTCTCATCGTCCGCGACGAGACCGGCGACACCCGCGTCTTTACCGGCGAGGTCAGCGTAAAGGGAATTTACGGAGCGGTGTAATCATTGCCGCCCCGTAGGGGCCGGGCATGCCCGGCCCGCAGCTTTCCCGCCGGCATCCGCCCACTGTGCACCTCCGGGCCGCACATGTGCGGCCCCTACTGCTCTATAAAAAACACAGAGCGTCCCTCCCATCCCGGGAAGAACGCTCTGTTTTTTTAATTCATCTTCAGATATTTCCGTACCGGCAGCGACACGGCACCGGCAACGACGCAGCAGAGGACCCACTCAAAAATAGCCTGCACGCCGACCAGCAGCACAATGAACATAAACGCATTCTGTGCGCCCAGCGTGTTGGCCAGGTTCTGCACATAGTCACAGTTATAGAAGATCAGTACCAGAAAGCCCATGAAGAACACGGTGTTCAGCACCGGCGCGGACAAGCCGCCCAGGAAGCAGGCCAGCTTCTCATTCTTGGGCATAGCCTTGCGCAGCGCGTTGAAGATCAGCGCGGTGCACAGTCCCATCAGCACACGGGCCACAAAGCAGACCACAAAGGTGCCCGCAGGGCTGACCTGGAACAGGGCTGCGCCCATGGCGGACTTGCCCTCAACAGCCTGAATAAAGCTGGTTGCGCCAAAGACACCGCCCAGAATAGCACCTGCCATAGGGTTCATCGTCATAGCGCCGATGGCCACGGGCACGGTGAGCAGCGACGCCGACAGCGGGCCGATCTGCAGATAGCCCAGCGGCGTGTAGTTCAACACAAGCAGAATGGCCACCAGCAGCGCAAGCTGGGTGAGCCAACGGACGTTGGTACGGTTTTTCATATTCAATTTTCCTCCTGCTGCCGTCTCCTACAAATCGGGAGTACAGCGCAAATGTACGTTCCTATCGGACCGCCGAAACCAAGTATACAGCAAACAGCAGGAAAACGCAAGCAAAAAATCGGCTGCCAAAAGGCTTCTCCCCACGGGGGAAGGCGTATAAATTACAGCTTTCCCTCGATCAGCAAGTCTCTGACTTCCAGCAGATCCTCACATTTTCTGTCATACAGCTGCGCGATCTCCTCCGTCGGCTGCATCAGATCCGGCACCATCACGGTCACACAGCCCGCGGCGCGGCCCGCGCGCACGCCGTTAAAGCTGTCCTCCAGCACCAGGCAGTCATGCGGGTCAAGGTGCAGCTTTTTCGCCGCGACCAAAAATGTGTCGGGTGCGGGCTTGCTGTGGGCGACCTCCGTACCGGAGACAACATCGTGGAAATACCGCGCCGTGCCGGTGGTCTGCAAATTCATCTCGATCATATTCCGCGGGCTCGAGCTGGCCACAATGCGCGGCAGGCCCATGTCCTCCAGTGTGGCCAGCAGCTCCTTCAGACCTTTTTTGCAGGGTACGCCCCGGGCAAAGCGCTCGTCCGCCAGCTGCCAGATCTTGTCCAGCACCTTCTGCGGGTCGCCGGGGATGTACTCGGCCACATGGCGGCGCAGGTTGTCCCCCGCCAGGCCGCGTCCCCCGGCCTTAAACTTCTCCATATCCGCGGGCAGCGGCAGACCCAGCGCGGCGCACGCGGGTTCCCACAGGGTATCCCACAGGCGCTCGGTGTCAAACATCAGCCCGTCCATATCAAAAATAACGCCTTTTACCATCGGTGTCATCCTTTCGCAGTACAGTATACAGTTATTGTACCGCAGTCTGCACAAATAAGCAAGCGGACGAGCCGTCCCCGTCCGCCTTGTCTTACGTTTCCAGATACCCCCGCACCTTGTCCAGCGCCTCGCGGCCCTCGCGGTGGCCGCGGTTGTACAGGTCCAGCAGCTTGTTCTCGTCGCCCTCAAACCGGCCTATCGTGATCGGCTCCTGCGGGCGCACGCAGCAGATGCGCCCGTCCGCCTCCAGCTCATCCAGCTGATCCATCAGGGTGTTGTAGCGCAGCTCCTGGGTCAGCATATCGGCCAGAAACAGCGGCTTATCGCTGTAAAAGTCGTCGTACAGGTCCACCATCTTCTGGCCGGGCATCGCCTTGCGGAAGCCCTTCTGCCGCGTCGTGATGACAACGATCTTTTCAAAGCCCTCGTTCAGCGCCCAGTTCAGCGCGATTGGGCAGGAGCATCCGCCGTCGAGGTACGGCTGACCATCCAGTACGACAGGCACAGATGCCAGCGGCAGGCTGGCCGACGCGCGCACGGCCTCGTCGAACGGAAAATCCGTCTTTCCCTTCTCAAAGTAGGCGGGCTTGCCGGTCTCGACGTTCGTCGCCACCGCAAAGACCCGCATACCGCCGTGGGCGAAGGTCTCCTCGTCGAAGGGCACTTCCTTTTTGACGTCGTTCAGCATAAATTTCAGGCCAAACAGACTGCCGCCGCGCAGCGCCGCCTTGGGGCCGAAGTACCGGCTGTCGTGGCGGTAGCGCAGGTTGATGCTGGCGGACCGCCCCGGCTGGTGGGACGCATAGTTCAGTGCGTTCAGTGACCCGGCAGAAACTCCGGCCACCGCCGGGAAATAGACGTCGTTCTCCATAAAGGTATCCAGCACGCCCGCCGTGAACAACCCGCGCAGCGAGCCGCCCTCCAACAGCAGGATCGAATTGTCCGGTATCGTGATTTTGCTCATAAACAGCACCCCCTATTTAGCTATTTTACCGTATAAAATCCGCAGGTGCAAGCAAAAAAGCGCCGCAGTTTTACACATCGGGCAAATTGTGCTAAAATAGAGAAAACGCTCCGAGAGGATGATTGCTATGGTATCCCTTCGCGGTCTCACACTGACCGCCGCCCGGCCGCGCATCATTGTTCCGCTGTTTGCCCGCGATCCGGCAGCGCTCTGCCCTTTGGCGAAAGCTGCCAGCGCCGACCCCGCCGCCGAGCTGGTCGAGCTGCGTCTGGACCCGCTGCCCGCGGATGAATTTCTGAACGCGCTGGCGCTTGTGCGCGGCATCGTGGACAAGCCGCTGGTCGTCACGATCCGCACCCGGGCCGAGGGCGGTGAGCTTGCCCTGACGCCCGACGCCTACGCCGCGCACTGCCGTGCCCTGCTGGCACGCGGCGGCGTGGACGTGCTGGACATTGAGTGGCGGCCCTGCGGCGCGTTCCGCGCCGAGCTGCGCGACGCCGCCCACGCCGCCGGGGCCGCAGCGCTTTTCAGCGAGCATCACTTTGACGCCACGCCCGCCACGGATGCCATGGCGGACACCCTGACCGGCATGGCCGACGCGGGAGCCGACATTGCCAAGCTGGCCGTTATGCCCCGCTGTGCCGCCGACGCCGCCCGCCTGCTGGAGGCCACGGCCCGCGCCGCCGACGCCCGCCCGGACACGCCGCTCATCACAATGAGCATGGGCCCGCTGGGTGCCGTCACCCGCTTCTGCGGCGGTGCCTTCGGCAGCTGCGCGACCTTCGGTGTGACCTCCGGCACCTCCGCCAGCGCCCCCGGCCAGCCGCCCGCGGATGTACTAAAGGCAAAGCTGATAACCGCGCCCCTGTAATGCCCCTGTAATGCGCCTGTAATGCGCCTCTGTAGGGGCCGGACATGTCCGGCCCGCGGCCTTCCCGCAAGCACCCGTCCGCCGTACACCGCCGGGCCGGGCATGCCCGGCCCCTACGGCACTGCTACAATAAAAAACGCCTGTTTGCCCTTTGCATCGTAGGGTGGGGTCTTGACCGCTCCCTACAAAGCAATGGCAAACAGGCGTTTTCCTGTTCTCAAAACAAAACGCGCGGCCCCCTTTGCCTAGGGGCCGCGCGGAATGTGCTAATGTAGCTTACTCAGCCTGGATAGCACCGGTGGGGCAAACGCCCTCGCAAGCGCCGCAGTCAACGCAGGAAGCTGCATCGACAACAGCCTTGTCCTCCATGGTGATTGCGCCAACGGGGCAGGTGTCAACACATGCACCGCAAGCAACGCACTCGCTGGAAACGGTATGAGCCATCGTGAACTCCTTATCTCCGTGCTGAATCTATAGTTTGTACCCTCCCGGCCCTGCACGGCTGCTCCCCGGGATGGCACACAGTCGGTTTGCTCTGCCTACTGCGTTGTATTTAGTGTATCACATTACGACTGATTTGGCAAGTGCCATATCTTGAATTTTTTCAACAGTAAGCCGCAACTAACTGCTGCTGTAGTCCGTTATTTGTCCTCTTTATCAGCGGGGAGTGGTGTGCGCTTGCCGCCGCGGACATAGACGCATTCGTCGCGCTTATAGATGCGCGGCGCCAGGATTTCCACGTTGGAGCGCACCTTCAGTGTGCCCGCCACCACGTTCACTTCAATGACCGTGCCCTCGCCGTCCGGCGTGCGGACGATGCTGCCCACCTGCGGCGTGATCGAGTTCAGGTATTCATAGCTCTTCTGTTCATAAGCCAAACAGCACATCAGGCGTCCGCACGACCCACTGATCTTGGCGGGGTTCAGGCTCAGCCCCTGCTCCTTCGCCATCTTGATGGACACGGGCTGGAAGTTTTTCAAAAACCGGCTGCAGCAGAACGGCTGACCGCAAAGCCCCAGGCCGCCCAGCATCTTGCTCTCATCGCGCACGCCGATCTGGCGCAGCTCGATGCGGGTGTGGAACTGGGACGCCAGGTCCTTGACCAGCTCGCGGAAGTCCACG
>OJOA01001381.1_pt1 | contig 12176 bp, 9 predicted proteins | sample 1597991 | NCBI WGS metagenome assembly OJOA01 (sample SAMN01915207, study PRJEB22387) | human gut metagenome | isolation source: stool | host: Homo sapiens | place: USA | reverse complement strand
TCGATTAATATGGCGCTCTTTACGGGCGCCTTTTTTGTTGCTCAAGTATCGTTGACAAAGGGGATAATGCTTATTCCGGGCGATAGTCGGCCACCGATTCCGGTGATACTCGGCCACCCGTGTTAGAGTTGCAAAGATATCAATATTTCTTTCTCATGCTGTCTCCCCGGAGTTCAAAGCGCAGAGATTTGTGTACCAGCCTGTCCAGACAGGCCTCTGCAAGCATCTCGTTGCTGAAGACTCCGTACCAGTCTGCGACGGGAAGCTGGCTGGAGATTATGAGTGATTTCTTATGGTACCTGTCATCAATGATCTGTTCAAAGTCATTCTGCTGCTGACCTTCCAGCCTAAGCATGCCGAAGTCATCGATGATTATCAGATCGAGCCGTTCGATTTTTTCGAAGAACTTGAGCTCATGCCCTTCAATGCGGGCCAGTTTAAGCTCATCCAGCAGTCTGCTTACAGTATAGTACTTCACCTTGTATCCCAGTCTGCAGGCACCTTCCCCCAGGGCACATGCAAGGAAGGACTTGCCTGTTCCGGTGGGGCCGCTGATTATGATGGTGGCTCCTGCCTTGAGGTATTCTCCTGTGGCAAGCTGATTGACTGCTCCGGCCGGTATTCCTCTGGCATCACTGGCTTCCAGTTCCTCAATGCATGCGTGCTGCTTGAAGTTGGCGCTCCTGATCAGCCTGGCTATCCTGTTGTTGCGTCGGCTGTCCAGTTCGCTTTGAAGCAGCAGTTCAAGGCCGTCGGAGAATGACAGCCTGTCTGTCTGATGTGTCTCGTTCAGTGTTCTCCAGCACGATGCCATTCCTGGCATGTGCAGTTTTGTGAAAGCGGATGATATATTGTCCATGTCGGTATTGTCATGTTATTGAAAGAAAAGATTTCCGCGCATATTCGCATGGTCTGTGGGGTCCGGCGCGGTTGCGGACTTCCTGACCTGTGATGACATCTGCACCGTCCTGATTACATTTTCCAGGCGTTTGCCTGTAAAGAGACGGTTCTCGGTGCAGATATCGCATGCCTCATCAAAGATATCGCAGGGATGGTTCCTCTGGAGTCTGAGCATCATGTCGCATGTCCTGTAGTAGTATTCAGGAGGATATGTGGCGCTTGTACTTGAGAACATCGCATCGAACAGTCTGAACAGACTCTCTGATACGCTCTTTGCCCGGGTCTTGTAGTATGAGGCGGAACGTCTGGTGAACGCCAGCGTATTCGATGCCAGGTGCTCATCCTGTGATGTATAACCGTAACTACGGTCTCTCCTGTGAGTGGCTACACACTCGCCACGTACGTATATTTTCACCAGTGATGAAGTGAAGATGATCTTGGCCTTGTTCCCGATAAGTGTATGCGGCACGGAGTAGTAGTGCTTGTCGCAGCTGAGATAGACGTGTCCGTTCTGCTGGACTGTCACTTCTGCGTATCTTTTCATCTGGTATGGCGTGGCGGGCAACGGACGCAGTTCCGGCTTCTCTATCGCATGGAAGTGTTCCTCCCGTGTATAGGGGCGCTGCTGCATGCGGGTCTGATTATGGCGTGTAAGATATTCGGCTACAGCGGAGTTCAGCTCTGCCAAAGAGAAGAACTGCCGGTTGCGGAGTCTGGCGTATATCCTGTGATATATTACCTGCACCTGGTTCTCTACCTTCGCTTTATGAGTGGGTCTTACCGGCTGGCATGGTATTGTCACGAAGCCGTAATGATTCCCCATGTCCTCCATCGCTTTGTTCAGTACAGGTTCATACCTGTCCGACTTGATTACCGCTGCCTTTAGATTGTCCGGGACTATTATTCTCGGCACACCGCCATAGAACTCCAGTGCCTTTGCCAGTGCGTACAGGAAGTCCTCCGTCTTTTGAGACGGAACGCAGATGGCGAACGTATAGTCGGTACATGCCATAGTGCTTATAAAGGTCTGTACTCTTATCAGTTCTCCAGTCTCCACATCCACATAGCCAAGAGTGTCTCCGGCGAAGTCCACGAAGAGCTCTTTCCCGGGGTCATGCTGAAGAACCGAAGTCGGTGTCTTCCGTGCCTTCAGGTTCTGCGACAGATGGAAGTAGAACTGCGACTTCTCATACCCGTCCGGATGAGTCCGCTTGTATTCCTCCCATACAAGCTGTCTGGTGACATGTTTGTGCGAGAGCTGTTCCACAAACTCCGGCAGCAGTTCAAGAAAAGTCTCCATCCTGCTGTCTGTATATGCCGGGTTGCCGGGATGGAACCGCTTCTCTAGAACCGGGTCGTCCAGTCTCAGCAGTGCGTCTATGTCCAGGGAATCCAGTTCTGCCATTCGTACATACTCGTTCGTCTTGTCCCTGCTTATTTTGAGCTCCTTGGCTATCTGCCTGTTGGAGAGGCCCAGTTTCTTTAATTGAAGAAGTTGTTTGATCCTGCTCATGTCAATTGTTTTTCCTGCCATATCCTTTACCTGTTATTCCCATGGCAAAGGTATGGGATTCGACAAATGTGTGGCCGACTATACTCCGGAATGGATGTGTCTGAAATGCCGTCTTCTGGCAGAAATTGAATGGTGGCCGACAATTCTCCGGAAAATGAGAGCCCGACCGCTGCTTTTTTGCATTTTTTGCTCATTTTTTACCTATTTTTTTATAGGTGAGCGAGCATCTTTTTGACCTTTTTAGGCTGGAATTACTGGCCGACCTTGCTCCGGAATATGCAGGGGATAATAAAGGGCGGATAGTCGAACTTAAAACTACGATATTTCTATTGGGTTATCCAGAATAGTTTTATGGTCGGCTTCTTTTCTTTTTTTATGGCATTATTTATATTTTTGTAAAAAAATTTATGCTTAAAAAAGGAATATACGAACATATTATAAATCAAGAGACTGAGAAGCAGATAAATGATTCGGAGGAGGCTGGATTGGTGTGCCTTAAGCAGCCGGTTGATGATGCCGAATCTCCTCAGATTTTAGCTAATTATCTGGCAAAAGCTATATGTCAGAAGTTGGAAGACACTGAGGCGCAGCAAGACCGTGTGAATCTCATCAATAGAATTATGATTGACGCCGGGCTGATGGATGATAAACAGATTACTGCCCCTTCGGATCTGCTCGCAGAAGTGATGAGTCAGGAACAGGCCCTTATGCAGGCCGAAAGTAATTCAAAAACTGTTCGTCCTATTTCCGGATTCCGAGTCAGCAATCTTTTCACGGGTGGAAGCAGTACGATATCTTTAGGGGAGGAAATTCGCCGAGAGATTGCGAGCGCAGATGAATTGTGCTTTATCGTATCTTTCCTTAAAGTTTCTGGTGTCCGTATATTATTGGATGAATTAAATAAATTCTGCCGTCGGGAAGGTACACGTTTCCGCATCATAACCACCACATATTGCGGCGCAACTCAGGCCAAGGCAATAGAACAGTTGGCAGCACTTCCCAATACGGAGATACGTATATCATACAACACTGATATTGAGCGCCTGCACGCCAAGTCGTATATCTTTATCAGAAATTCGGGCATGCATACTGCATATATAGGTTCATCCAATCTGTCAAAGTCTGCACAGACAGAGGGTCTGGAGTGGAATATGCGTGTTACAAGTTTCGAGAACCCGCACATTATCAAAACGGCATTGGCCACATTTGAGATGTATTGGAACAGTCCGAACTTTGAGGACTTCCGCATAGGCGGCATTGAGAAATTCAACAAAGAGATAAATCGCAATGTTTTCCATTCAGAAGGTACTGAGTATGTCTATCAGCATTATACCCTGCTTCCACACCAGAAACAGATTCTTGACAAATTGCGGGTCGAGAGAGAAGATAGAGGCAACTGTAGGAACCTCGTTGTAGCGGCAACTGGTACTGGTAAAACCGTAATATCGGCATTCGATTATCAGGCGTTCGTCAGGACTCATTCAAGGGCCCGGATTCTGTTCACGGCTCATCGCGAAGAGATTCTAAGGCAATCATTAAACACGTACCGAAGTGTATTGCAGGATGCCAATTTCGGTACATTATGGGTTGGCAGCAAGTGCCCGCAGGATTCGACTGAGTATGAGCATCTTTTTGTCTCTATTTCGATGTTTAACTCTCGTTTCGAGGAGTTTTTCGCTCAATTGGAATCGGACTATTACGACTATATTGTTATCGATGAGGCCCATCACAGTCAAGCTGACAGTTATCGGAAATTGTTCGGACACTTCGCGCCTCAGATTCTAATTGGTCTTACAGCGACGCCGGAACGCATGGACGGACGCGACCTGCGCCCCGATTTCGGAGGACGTATTAGTGCTGAAATACGTCTGCCACAAGCTTTGCAAGCCGGACTGCTTACACCATTTCAGTACCTGTGCATATCCGATGACACGGATTTGAGCGATGACAGTTTGTGGAGCGGCCAGAAGTACAATATTGAGCGTTTGGCTGATAAACTTTGTGCCAAAAGTCGTGCAAAGCTGATCGTTGATGCTCTGCATAAATACTTAGCGGACGAGTACACATGCCGGGCATTATGTTTCTGCGTAAATAAGCGTCATGCAGACTTTATGGCCGAGCAACTCAGATTATATGGTTTTAACGCAGAGAGTCTTACATCAGACACTCCAGCTAAAGAGAGAAAGCGGCTGGCAAATTCGCTGCGCGAAGGCACTCTGCACTATCTATGTGTAGTCGATATTTTTAATGAGGGTGTTGACATTCCGGAGGTTGATACCGTTCTTTTCCTGCGTCCTACTGAGAGTCTGACGATTTTCCTGCAACAGTTAGGCCGTGGTTTGCGTCTGTCTGTCGGTAAAACAGAGCTTACTGTGCTTGACTTTGTTGCTCAGGCAAACCGGAAGTACGACTTTGCAAGCCGTTTTAGAGCGCTTACTCTCCATCCTGAAAAGAATATACAGAAACAGATAAAAGAGGGTTTTACTCTTTTGCCGCTGGGCTGCAGTATCGTGATGGAGAAAAAAGCACGGCAATATATTCTTGACAATATAACAAGCGCCATATACAACAAAACACGTATTGTCAAGGAGATAAACGCATACCATTCTATTCCCACAATATCCCAGTTCCTGGAAAGCAACAACCAGGACATTCGAATCCTATATCAAGGCACAAATTGCTGGTCATCGCTTAAACGCGCCGCTGGACGCATACAGTATGAAGATGATGCGGTTACAAAGCGTTTGGAAAAAGGAATGTCGAATTTACTTCATCATAATACCGTGTCGTTCCTGCGGTTTGTGGAACGGTTCATCAAGGGTGAAGATAGTATAAGCTACGAGCCAAATTACAACCAGTATGCACTGATTCTTTACTATGATTTATTCCAGGATCGCATCGGCAAGGCCGGCTTTAAATCTATTGATGAGGCATTGGCATTGATTCATGAGCAACAATACTCTTGCTTCAAACAGGAGATTGGGGAAATCATATCATATTTATTGGCCAATCTGAATATTAAGACGACGCCTGTTGGGGACGATATAATTCCAGGATTGGAGTTATACGGTTGCTATACCCGCGAGGAAATCTTTACATTGGCAGGAAGGCAAACTGCCGACCGGAAAATGCAGGGTACCGCATCCGGTGTTTTTAACTTGCCGGAACACAATGCAACCATACTGTTCGTAACGCTTAATAAATCCGAGAAAGACTTTTCGCCATCGACACAGTATAATGACTACCTGATCAATGAAGAATATTTCCATTGGCAATCACAGAACACCGACTCTCACACAAATAACGGAGGCCGCCGCTATACGGAACAGTCTCGGACTAAGAACAAGATACTCCTCTTTGTCCGTGAAGAGAAAAAGGATGGTTTCGGCAACACATCACCATTCCATTGTTTCGGCCTGGTAGATTACGTCTCCTCACATGATGATTACCCGATGAATGTGACTTGGAGATTGCGGAAGCCGGCTATGGCGCAGTATCTTAAAGCTATTTAACGATAATGGCTAACACCGGACACACTGTTTGAAACACTACCTTAAAAGCGTCCTACATCGGCGTCAGATCCGGCAGAGGTCCTGGTTTCAATTCCAAATGGTACGATTAAAAGCCACCGGCAAACTCGTCGGAGGAACGAGGGTCTACTAGTTTCAATTCCAAATGGTACGATTAAAAGCTCGTTCCATGGCAAATCGCTGTTAGCCTCTTCCGTGTTTCAATTCCAAATGGTACGATTAAAAGCAGTTTAACTTTAGTTGTCTTTGCCATCTGGAAAGGCGATTTATTTCTTTTTCGGCAATTTTGAGGATGACTTCTCAATTTTCTTGTGTTCGGAAGCTACCCTGCGCTCCAGCTTCTTTATATCCTCAGCAGGCGGCAACTCTTCAGGACGAATGCCGCGCTGCCCGAGCATATCCCGAACGCTCTGATTGTTCTGCATGTGCTCTTTCGTAATGGCGTTTTCCCCATATAAATCATTGCTCTCCACATTGTAGTTGGTCATTTCCGTAGCAAGGTTCTTCGCTGCGATGGTAAGTGTCGGGAGGAAGTCTGCCAATGGACTATTGTCCTTAACTCCCAGCCGTCTTTTCATGTCCTCAGTCGTGTGCCCGCCAAACAGAACGGCATCTCCTTTTGAGCGGATTCTGCCAAACCCCTTGTCATCTACACCTCTTTCATAGATGTTCTGTGACAACTGCTTCTCCGAAGCTCTCAGTCTATCGCGTGACTCCAGACGCGCAACATAATTGATGCGTTCCTCAATCAGCTCTGCCTTTCTGGTCTGAACGGCAAAATAGCTCTGCGTAAACGCCACCTCTTCCTTTTTCGGGTCACCATTTTGGGCAATCAGATAACACGCATATCGGGTAAGCATAAAGTCCTTGATTTCCCGTTCGGACCCACTTCCAAGTTTGACCATTTTCGTGACCTCGCGAAAATGGTCGTCCACACTTATATTCTGACTGTTACAAGATTCTACCGCTCTATTGATTGCCGTAAGGAAATTCTCCCATCTGGCATATCCAAGCACCTTCTGCAAGTCACGGGCAAACCAAACCTCCACCTGCTCCTGGCCATTGTCACTTTCAATATAGGTAGCAATAGAATCAAATGCTCCTTTGTACTGTATTATACTCTGTTTGTCCATAGCAAAGAAACCTTTAATTCAACAAAATTACCGAATATTCTCCAACAATCTGTCATGTTCCCCATTTTCTTCGTATACCTACTGCACGAATCACTTGCGAAACTTAAGTAAGTTGCCTTTAAAACACCTGCCTCCGCAGCCACTCCCCCATAAAGCGGTCATAAATGATGTAGCCGTCGGCAGTCTGATAGACCAGCTCGTTTTCCAGCAACTTCTTCATTGCTGCACTCACGCTGCTTGCTGCCCGAAGTCCGTAGGTGCTGATAAAGTCTCCGGCCAGAACCTCCTTGACGCAGCCCTCCTTGGCGATAGCTTTCAGCAGGCGCACCTGACCGGAAGTGTATGCTTTCAGCAGGTCTGCGTATATGTAGCTGTACTCGGCCAATATCTGTTCTGTGGCGTATGAAACCAGCTCCATGTCCACATCCCGGTCGTACCCGTACAGGCGATTGAGGAGACACTGCACATACCAGGTATGCCCCTCGTATTTTTCATATATCGTATTGAAAACCTCTTGAGGCAATTTCACACCGTGTGCGGCAAAATGCCCTGTCGCGAAACCTGCGTATTCATCCTGCTGTATCGGTCCGATTGTGAGCAGTTGGGTACTTTGATAGAACGGCCTTTTCGACGAGGTGAACATCTCCTGCATCAGATGCTGCCTGCTGCCGGCAAAGATAAAGTTCACGTTGGGCAGGAACTGGATATGGGAACGCAGCAGTGCTTCGACGCCTTTCTCCTGATATTCTGCGATCTGCTGGAATTCGTCTATGGCAACATAGCACCGTTTCTCCGACGAGCCCAGATACTCGAATATCTCTTTCAAGGTGTTCTCTTCCTCGGCTGGAGCCACATCTACCGTCACCTTGGGGACACCAGTCAATTCGTCAAAAGTAAACACGGGCCGGCAACTGCGCACAAACCGGCTTATACGGCTCAATGCTTTTTGCGGGGCGGAATCCAACTGTCCCAGCACTGTCCCGGCAAACAACCGCACAAAATCACCTAATGACTGAGTTGAGTATATATCCAAATAAAAAGTGACAATATCAGGCTGCAGTTCTTTCAGGCGGTAAAAGACATGACGGATCAGCCCGGTCTTTCCCATACGGCGGGGAGCCGTCAATGTCACATTGCGTCCATTTTGGAGAGCCTCGAGAATGGATCCGGCCTCTTGCTCCCTGTCGCAAAAGAACTCCGGGCCGTAATATCCTGAAATGAGGAATGGATTATTGGGTTTCATGTTATTTTAATTATCGCGTTACGAAGTTATCGTAACGCAAATATCGTAATAAAATATAAGATTACAAAACAATCTGCTTAATTTTTGCTGCGTCGTCCATAAAAGTTGGGATGCACCTTTTCGTGGAGATATCTTTATCCACTGCTTTTTTAAGCCAATCAAAACCGGTAAACACATAGGGTCTTTTCATAGCCTATTCCTTCTTGAATGCCCTTTCCATTTTCTTGAGACTCAAATCCTGCAATGCCTTTCCCATCGCGTCTTCCTTTGCAAGCAGCAGAATATCATCATCCAGCTGAAGCGCATAGAGAACCCTGAGATAAATGCCGATCGCCAATGTCGGTGCGCCTTTTTCTATGCGTGAGACTGTAAAAGGCAAACAGGTTGCACGTTCCGCCACTTGAGCGATGCTCAGATTCCTGCGCAGCCGGGCCATCCTGATCTGCTCACCGACTATCTGCATTTTCTGCTCCAGCTTTCTTGCAATTTAGTGCCCATTGTACTTTTTGTCATGGATCAATATATCATATAATATGCGAAAGTAGTACTTTTTGTTTATTTTATGAATGATTGTGTATTAAGAAATTGCTTCGGAAATATATCAAAGATAGTGCGTGACTTTGTTCAAATTCTTCCCTTTAATATCAATCAATATCCGTTTCGTCATAATCAGTAAGTACTGCCGTTATACTATTCAAACTTCACCATATCCGCCAGCTGGACAAAATAATCGTTTGACCAGATGTCGAGTTCCTTAGGATTCCTGACAAACGGAAGGACATCGTTCTTTACCTGATTGATATTCGCCGATGCTAATCTGTCTTTCAATTGAGCCATGAATGCCTCCCGCCCGATCTCTTCATTATTGAACTGGCGGACACGCTCTGTGAGATGGGCAAAATCAAGAGGCACATTGTGGCGTACATACCATTCAAAATCATACCAGTCACGACCTTTCATCCTGTTTTTCCAGCCTCTGTACACCAATGCGTGCATCTTCCCGGCAAACAAATCCGGCAAAGTGAAACAGCGTGTCATGAAGGAGTGAGGCTGTAAAAGCAGCTTTTGCTCAGTCTTGAAATTCAACGGTGGCTGGGTATCAACTTCAATTTTGATTTTTATGAATTTATCGGTCTGGAAAGACACGTCATATACATCCGTATTGTCTTTCAGGAAAGCGGATTCCACCTTACCAAAATTCTTTTTGTCTTTCTTTTTAATCTCCACCTCTCGACCGACAATGGCAAATTCATCTATTATCGGCTGGAAGTATTTCGTGAAATCGAACTTGTCATCGGGAGTCAGGAGGGAAAAATCCATATCCTCGCTGAAGCGTTGGAGACCATGAAAAATTCTGAGGCAGGTACCGCCATAGAAAGCGGCAACATCGAAGAAACCGCCATTGTAGAGTCCGGCAAGTATCACCTGCTGGTTTACTTCAAATATGGCATTACGCCTTTCTTGTTCCGTTGTCGCACCATATGCAGAGAGCATATTGTCATAAATCTCATTCTTCATTTCTTCAGCAATTTAAGTAGAGTACGGATTGAATCGGCCTTTTTGCCGACCTTGATATATTCCTCAAACAACCGGGCATCCATCTGCATAAAATCCTCCCTTTCCATCCGGATATCCTCTTCCAGATAAATTTCGGCTTCTTTCAGATAACGCAAATTCACTTTTGAAGAATTAGCAATCAGATCACACAGAGCCTTTTCCGGCGTAGCCATCACAAACGCATAGTCATCTTTCTTGATGCTTGTCAGCCCAACAGAGAATGCCGCCTTCGAGATATGCGTATATTCAAACCTGCCAAACGGCGTGTCAAAGTTCTTGGCATACTTCAAAGTCATGGATTGCTTGGTATAAACCTCTTCCGGTATCAGCCCATAATAGCGCAGAGCCGATGACATGGAAACATACGAGGGGGCATACAGATGATTGGCGATCAATTCTGTCGAAAGGGTTTTCCCCGTTATTTCCGGACTGCACACATAAAGCCCCTTCTTGAGTCGTATTATTTGTTTGTCACGCTCAAGCAACCTGAGTTTCTGGCTTCCGCCCCTGATATGAGGGAACAGGGACTCCAAAACAGAAGCTGTAACAGGGATATTTCCTAATTGTTGCAATGGATTGTTCATGGCACAAATGTAGTAATTATTTTAATATCAAAGTATGTTTAATATATTTTTCTACTTAAAATATTGCTATACATGCAACCGTGATTTTTAGTGAATACCCATAGATACAAAGGAAATTACACTTTCCACTATATGCCAATTAAAGCAAAGTCTAAATATAAGGGAAGGAATTATCTTGTAAACCGCAATTCGTATTAAAACTAAAAGTACAGGTTCTCTTCTTCCGGCACCTTATTCTCCAGGAACATAACATAGTAGATCGGTAGATAAAGAATATTTCCTTTTGTCTTTATTTCCCTTTCGTTTGAAAGGACAATAGATGAAACAATATGGTAGTCCTGAATTGACATCAGGTTGTCCAATGCACTATGAACCGTATAATCCTTACCGGATTTAACCTCGATTGGCAGCACACTCATGGTGCTACTGTCATCAACGAGGAAGTCTACCTCTCCTTTCTGCTTATTGTCGTAGTAGAACAATTTTTCGTAATGTGCTTTCAGTTCCTGGGCAACAGCGCTTTCATAGACAGAGCCAAGGTTAATGCTGGCAATGTCGTTCAGTATTGGCTGGATATTGTAATGATACAACTGGGAAGTGAGCATGCCTACATCGTTCATGTACAGTTTCAACAAATTTTTCTGCTGGGATTCTGCCAAGGGATATTTCGGATTGCTGATTGCATGTGATGGTATCGTAATACCTGAATTGATCAGATACTCAAACTCCTCCACATAATTGCTGAACCTGTCCCCTTTCCGGTCCAATATATCTTTTGCCACAATCCGCTTCTTCTTGTTCTCCATCTGAGAAGGAATCATATCATAGATGCGGCGGATATACAGTTTCTTGGCAGTGTCCTCTTCATAACGGGAAGCATCGACGCCATACAATTCTCTGATGGCCTCCTGAACCTCCCTCACTTTGACGATATTATGACTGTTCAAATATTCATTGACCGCATCCGGCATACCTCCCACGAGCAGGTATCTTTTGAAAAGACTCAGTACCTTATCGTGAACCTCCGGGGTTAAAGGCTGTTTCTGCTCAAATGATTGTCTCAGATGCGCAATCGCATCATCGCCGAAATCATTTGCAATCAAGAATTCTTCAAAGTCCAGCTGGTACATTTTCTTGGGAATAATACTTCCGACTGGAACCGAAACGGTCTTTTTCAATGCAATTCCCAACAGACTTCCGCTGCATATAAACCGATACCGGTGTTCTTGCCTCAAGAACTTGAGCATCGTCAGAAATTGCGGATAGTGCTGAATCTCATCAATGAATACCAACGTGTTTTCATATTTGTCCAACTTAGACCCAGCGACCATACTTAAGTTCAGGTAAAACTCTTCCGTTGTGCGGACATTCTTGAATATCTTGTCGCCCGCATCGTCTTCCACGAAGTTTATCTCCACATAGTTGCCATAGAGCTCTGTCCCTACATCTCTTATGATGTAAGACTTGCCTATCTGCCGCGCTCCTTCAATCAGGAGAATCTTGTCCTCGTTAGACCTGAGGTGGTCAGCTATATATGATCGGATCTTTCTGTACAGCATTGCTTATACACTTTTCTAAAAGATTTGATAGTGCAAATATACACTTTTCCATGGAAATAACTCTTGTGGTTCTACACATTTTCTACCCTTCCGTGTCTACTTTGTACCAGCATGAAAAAGTAGACACAGAAAAAATAATTCAGTTAAACATTTTTTC
>OJOA01001371.1_pt1 | contig 12224 bp, 10 predicted proteins | sample 1597991 | NCBI WGS metagenome assembly OJOA01 (sample SAMN01915207, study PRJEB22387) | human gut metagenome | isolation source: stool | host: Homo sapiens | place: USA | reverse complement strand
TTTTTTCACTTCTTCGGGCTATTTTACCCGCCCGCATCAACAGCCAGATGTAGAGGATCACTACAAAGGCGCCTCCCAGTAATCCTAATTCTTCTATGACGATGGCGAAGATGAAGTCTGAGAACGCTTGTGACAGGAAATCCCGTTGTACACTGTTACCCGGCATCTTTCCTATGATATTGCTGGAGGCTATAGCAATATTGGCGTGTGCTATCTGGGCATCCTTGTCTATATCATATTTGGCAGCAGGAACGGCTTCTTTATCCTCGAAGAAACCTTTAATGCGGTTCTGCCAGGTTTCTACACGGTGCATCATGGGAACTTTGTTCAGTTTATGTGTAGGCATAACCATCACTATGCCTACGAAAAGTATCACCACGACTCCGACAGTTCCCATTAACTTGGCCAACTGTTTCCAAGGTACCCGGCCGATCACCATCATTAAAAAGACTACTCCGAACAGCAATGCTGCGGTAGAACCGTTTTCGGGAGCAATCAGAATGAAAACAACTCCGGTGATCCACATTATATATTTGAATGCTTTCGGATTGGCGTTGTCTTCTTCCTGAAACTTGGATAGAATAAAGGCGGTGACAATAATCACAGCCATTTTTGCCAGTTCGGAAGGCTGGAACTGGATGCCGAAAAAGGTCATCCAACGGGCTGCGCCATTGACACGGTCTCCGGTAATCAATCCCATACCCATTACAAATATCAGCAAAACAGCCGATATAGGCAGCAGGAAGAAGGGAAGTACACGGAAATATTTGCAGGGGATGTTATGTACCAGCACCACAATGCACACACCTACCATCAGGATGACACTGTGCTGGGTGATAGGCCCCCAATGATCCCCACTTTTGTAGGTAAGTGTGCTGGCGGCACTAAATACCTCGACGATAGAGATCAGGCAAAGAAACAGGAAAATAATCCAGATTACTTTGTCGCCCTTGAACAAGTCTTTTATCAGATCCATTATCTATATACCTTAATATTATATTACAGGTTTCTTACACATTCCTTGAACTGCTCGCCACGGTCTTCGTAACTTTTAAAAAGGTCGAAGCTGGCGCAGCAAGGACTTAATAATACGGTTTCACCTTTCTTGGCCATCCGGTAAGCAGCATCTACGGCATCCTTCATGCTTTGTACATCGGCTACAGGCAGGCCGAACTTGTCAAAGAAAGCATGCAATTTCTCATTGTGTAATCCCATGTAGATCAATCCGGTACATTTTTCTTTTACCAAGTCGGCAATTTCGTTATAATCGTTGCCTTTGTCTTTTCCACCCAATATCAGGATGGTTTTGGTTTTCATGCTTTGCAAAGCATACCAGCAGGAATTCACATTGGTAGCTTTGGAGTCATTGATGTAATCTACTCCTCTTACCCGGCAGACTTTTTCAAGGCGGTGTTCCACTCCCTTGAAATCACCCAAGGCCTCGCGGATGCATTCTTTGCGGATACCCGCCAGGTTGGCAGAGATACCGGCCGCCATGGAGTTAAAGAGATTATGGGTTCCGGTCAGTGCCAGTTCTTCCTGTTCCATGTTGAAAGCGATTGGTTCTGTAAAATAAACCTTGTCCTGTTCCACATATGCGGCGGTTCCTTCCTCTTTCCTTTCGGCAAAAGGGTAGTAATGGCCATGAATGCCATATTTATGTAATTCACGCTGGATGATGGGGTCATCGTTCCAGAAGATGAAGGCATCGTCCGGAGTCTGGTTCTGGATAATGCGGAATTTTGCATCCACATAGTTTTGCATCTGGTGATCGTAACGGTCCAGATGATCCGGCGTGATGTTCATCAATACGGCAATGTTGGCATGGAACTTGTACATGTTGTCTAATTGGAAGCTGCTTAACTCGATTACATAATAATCATAGTTGTATTCTGCTACCTGATATGCCAGACTTTGACCGATATTTCCGGCTAGTCCCACATTCATACCTGCTTTCTTGAAGATATGATAAATCAGCGAAGTCGTTGTTGTTTTTCCATTACTTCCTGTAATGCAAATCATTTTGGCATTGGTATAACGTCCCGCAAATTCTATTTCGGAGATGATAGGGGTGCCTTGTGACTTTAACTTAAGAATCATCGGGGCATCATTCGGAATACCCGGACTTTTGATTACTTCATCCGCATTCAGAATGAGAGATTCGGTATGTTTGCCTTCTTCCCATTCGATGCCTCGCTCGTTCAGCATGTTTTTGTATGAGTCCTTAATCGTGGACATGTCTGAAACGAAGGTGTCGAAACCTTGTTTCTTTGCCAGAACTGCTGCTCCCGCACCGCTTTCTCCAGCTCCTAGTATGACAATTCTTTTAGCCATAATCTTCGTTTATCTTATCTTTAATGTAATAATCGTAATTGCAGCGAGTACGATGGTGACAATCCAAAAGCGTACCGTGATTTTTGATTCATGGAATACGCTGTTGGGTTTCATGAACAGATAACTGCAATTGGGGTCTAACTGTGCTAATGTAGTACGGAAATGGTCGTGGATAGGTGCACGTTTGAATACGCGTTGCAAATGCCCTTTCTTTTTTCCGCTTTTGAAATATCTCACCTGTAGAATAACCGAAAGGTTTTCTACCAAGAAGATTCCACAGAGAATAGGTATAAGCAACTCTTTATGAATGATGATTGCAAATACCGCTATGATACCACCAATGGTCAAGCTGCCGGTATCGCCCATAAATACTTGGGCGGGAAAAGCATTGTACCAAAGGAAACCGATCAGCGCGCCGATAAAGGCGCAGATAAAGATTACCAGTTCTTCACTGCCGGGAATATACATGATATTAAGGTATCCTGCATATTCGATGTGGCTGGATACGTATGCCAATATGCCCAAGGTAAGACCGATGATAGCAGAATTTCCGGCTGCCATCCCGTCCATCCCGTCATTCAGGTTGGCGCCGTTAGATACGGCAGTAACTACGAAAATGGTAACTAATACGAAAATAATCCAACCTACAGTTTGGGCATTATCTCCCAGGAAGCCTACGAAATCAGCATAATCCAAATTATTATTCTTGAAGAAAGGAATCGTAGTTTTAGTGGATTTCTGATCTTGTTCTTTGTGCACCACTTCTACAATTTCTCCCCCTCTTTGTATTTCTACGTTCTCACGGATAACAACGCTCGGACTTAAATATAAGGTGAGTCCCACAATGAGTCCTAAACCTACTTGGCCGATGATCTTGAATTTGCCGTGCAACCCTTCTTTGTCTTTACGGAAAACCTTGATATAGTCATCCAAAAAGCCTAATGTGCCTAGCCAAATGGTGGTAATTAACATTAATATCATGTAAATATTATGCAGTTTCCCCAATAAAAGGCAAGGTATGAGAATTGCGACAATAATAATTATACCTCCCATCGTCGGCACACCAACTTTTTTCACATTAAAAGGGTCTATAGATGCGTCACGTTGGGTTTCGGTTATTTGTTTACGTTTGAGCAGGTTGATGAAATATTCACCGAAGATAGCCGAGATCAACAATGATAAAATGATTGCCATCAATGAACGGAATGAAACGTAACCGAACATACCGGCTCCGGGAAAATCGAACTTTTCTAAATATTGAAATAAATAATATAACATCTTTTGGTTGGTTTATTCATTAGCAAAAATATCTCTTAATACTTCTTTATCGTCGAAATGGTGCTTTATACCTTTGATTTCCTGATAATTCTCGTGTCCTTTCCCGGCAACTAAAATGACATCTTTAGCTTGGGCTAGCATACAAGCTGTACGGATTGCTTCTTTACGGTCGGCTATGCTTATCACTTTACGCATATCCTCTTTAGTCAGTCCTGCCAGCATATCATTGATGATTTCCTGCGGCTCTTCAAAACGGGGATTGTCAGAGGTGATAATGACCTTATCGCTTTGCTTTACCGCTTCTTGTGCCATCAAGGGGCGTTTGCCTTTATCGCGGTTGCCGCCGGCGCCTACTACCGTAATTACATGACCTTTGCCATTCAGGACCTCGTGAATGGCATTCAGCACATTTTCCAAGGCATCCGGAGTATGGGCATAGTCCACAATGGCGGTGTATCCCTTGGGTGAGCGCAGTGAGTCAAAACGCCCGGCAACGGGGCGAAGAGTACTCAATGCCAGCAATACCTCTTCTGTCTTTTTCCCAAGCAGGCAGGCTGCTCCATAGACTGCCAGCAGGTTGGAAGCATTGAAACGTCCGATGAACTGTACATTGACTTCCACATTATTTATATCAAGCAGCATTCCTTCGAATCCATCTTCCAGCACTTTTCCTTTAAAATCACTCAAACTGCGCAGCGAATAGGTGTGTACCTTTGCTTTGGTATTTTGAGTCATGACCAATCCGTTTTTGTCATCCAGATTGGTTAAGGCAAAGGCTGTTTTAGGCAGACCGTCAAAGAATGCTTTTTTGGCTTTCAGATAGTTCTCTACAGTTTTATGGTAGTCCAGATGGTCACGGGTAAGGTTAGTAAATATACCGCCTGCAAATTTTAAACCACCAATCCGTTTTTGTGCGACTGAATGTGAGCTTACTTCCATAAAGGCATATTTGCATCCTTCATCTGCCATGCGCCCCAGCAGTTTGTTTAGTGTAATAGGGTCAGGGGTGGTATGGTCAGTTGGAATGGCTTCCTCATCTATATAATTGCATACAGTGGAAATGAGTCCTGTTTTATATCCGAATTTACGGAACATATTATATAATAAGGTAGCAATAGTAGTTTTTCCGTTGGTGCCTGTAACACCGACCAGTTCCAATTTCGAGGTGGGGTCACCGTAAAACGTAGTTGCTAGTTTCCCGACAACGTCTTCCGTGTCGTTCACTTTTATGTAGGTAACATTTTCAATTAATGTCTCAGGAAGGTTTTCACATACCACTGTACGGGCTCCTTTTTCTATTGCTTTTTGAATATAAGTATGTCCGTCAGTCTGCGTCCCTTTTACAGCAATGAAAATATGACCAGGCTCTATCAGGCGTGAGTCCATGTTTATTCCCGAAATCTCTTGGGCCATATCACCTATGATTTCATTGACTGTTATTCCTTTAATAATCTTTTCCAGTTTCATATTCTTCCTGTTACACTGTTAATTTAATCGTAATTGTATGGTCTGTCCTTTGCGCAAAGTGTTGCCGGCCGGGATACTTTGTGACTTCACTTTACCGATGCCGGTAATGCGGGCTTTCAATCCCATGCTTTCAAGTAGATAGACAGCATCCTTTGCGCCCATACCAATAACACTTGGTACAAGTTTATTGTTAATGTCTTTTTTGTTGAATAATACATTGTCCGGATTACTAGTCACATTTCCCCATACCGGTTTGCCTTCGGTTGATTGTTCCGAAACTCCGGATGAATTTACATTTATCCGGTTCAGTACATAATGCGCCGCACTTATATCCCCGTTTTTCACATCCGGAATAAGGATAGAAGTTGAGTCTTTTGCTTCTTTCAAATCTTGTGCCAGATGTTTGGCAAATACGCGTTCGGCAATTTTACTGAACACGCTGCCGGCCATCAAACCACCCGAGGCGGGGAGTCCAGGTTTCTGGATGGCTACAATGCAACTGTATTTAGGCGCTTCTGAAGGAAAATATCCACAGAAACTTACCAAATAACGGCGTGTGCCATTCGTGTACCCGGCTTTTCCTTGTGAAACCTGTGCAGTACCGGTTTTCCCGGATACATGGAATTGCTTGGATCCTGCTTTCTTTCCCAGCCCTTCGCTGACAACTTTTTCCAAAATTGTTTGTATCTCGCTGATAGCCTTGGGGGAAGCGATGGCCGGGTTGAGTATTTCAGGAGCAATATCTTCCACCACCTGCCCGTCTTTGACTATTGATTTCACAAAACGAGGCTTGACCATTACTCCGTTATTGGCTATAGCATTATAAAATGCCAGTGTATTGATGGGGGGAATTTGGGTTTCATAGCCAATAGACATCCATGCCAGTGCAGTACGTGACCAATTGCTCAAGTCTTTGTTGGGGATGCGGATGTTCGGCTTGCCGGCACCGGGAATATCGAGATCTAACGGAGTGGCAATGCCTACTCGATGCAGTCCGCGTACAAACTTTTCCGGATTATCATGATAATGATCATCGATCAACCGTGATACACCGATGTTTGAGGACACCATCAATGATTTTGTTGTGTTGATAGTGCCGTAGCCTCCACGATGCCAGTTGTGGTCTTTCATATAGCGACCGTGCATCATATAGACTCCGTTACCGGTTTCTACCACCGTTTCCGGAGTGATGACTCCGTCGTCCAGTGCTACCAGTATGGATGCGGTTTTGAAAGTAGAGCCTGGCTCCATCATGTCTGAGATGGCGTTATTGCGTATTTCTCTGTAAATGCCGTCATTACATTTGGTCATGTTGACGATAGCTTTGATGTCTCCCGTCTGCACTTCCATCAGAATAGCGACGCCTACAGTGGCGTTGATTTCTTTCAATTCATCTACCAATGCTTTTTCTGCGATGTCTTGCATACCTACATCAATGGTTGTAATGATATCACAGCCATCTACAGGAGGGATGTCTACAATGTTCAGGTATTTGTTCATTACCTTTTGACGATGAGTGATACCGTTTCTGCCTTTTAATATGGAATCGTATGAAAGTTCCAGCCCGTTCTTTGCACCTTGTTCTATATCAGGAAACATATCTCCCAATGTACGCATAGCCAGTGAGCCGAAAGGCTTTTTCCGCTGATTGAATGCCTGTTCATGGAATCCGCCTTTGTATTTGTTCAGATTAAATACGGGCAGACGTTTTGCTTCTTTATATTGTATATAAGAAATGCGTTTGGGGTAGAGTAGCCAACTGCGGCTCTCTTTTTTTCTTCCGTTTTTGATGTGCTGCTTGAAAAAGGCGGCACTTTTATCAGGGAATATTTCATGTAATCCTTTGCAGATTGTGTCAAGATTTGCATAAAGAACTGAGTCTTTGATATGTTGTAGCTTCAGCCGTGTCTTTTCCTCTTCTTCGGTTTCGCCCTTCCTCTTATTTATCATGAAGTCCATGTAAATCTTATATTCGGGAAGGCTGCTTGCCATCAGCTGGCCGTCGGATGAGATGATGTTGCCACGGGTAGGACGTACGGTGACGTTTTCTTTTACAAAACGGTCGGCTACGTCTTTCCAGTATTGACGCTCGGCAAACATGATGACACCGGCTTTGCAGATAATGGCAATGCCTATCAACACCATGACCAGGATGATGAAGGAGAAGCGGAGCATTATGTTTTTTTGGTTGGGCATCATGGGCTTAGTCTTTCTTTATTAAATAAGGACGGTTGGTAGCCGTTTGTAAGGGGCTGTCTTCCGTCGAAATATATTCTTCAATACGTGATTGGCGGCTCTTTTCCATCAGTTCGGAAGAACGTGTCAATGCATCGTATTTGATATCGATCAAATCTTTTTTCAACTTATCAATTTCAATGAGTTCCTGTTGACTGCTATAACGGTTGTCTATGTATAGTACAGTCAGGATCATGATGAGAATTAGCAAACGGGTTTGTCTTTTGAAGAAGTCGTTTGCAAGGATATCTCCTCCCAATATGCTGCGGATAGACATGTGCTTGGGCGAAGCAGATTGTCCGTCTTTAGGTTGTTGTGCATTTTGTTTCAGTTCTTCTTCCATCTCGTTATCTCTTTTCTGCAATTCTCAACTTGGCGCTTCGGGAGCGCGGATTGCATGTCACTTCTTCGTTGCCGGCAACAATAACTTTGCTGTTGACTAATTTGAAAGGTGTCTGTACATTACCAAAGAAATCCTGTTCGGCCTTGCCTTCTATGTTTCCGGTTTTCATGATATTTTTTACCATGCGGTCCTCTAAGGAATGATAGGTGATTACTACCAGTCTGCCTCCCGGTTTCAGTGCTTTGGTTGCTGCATAAAGCATTTCTTTCAATGCTTCCATTTCCTGATTTACCTCTATGCGTAGAGCTTGGAACACCTTTGCGAGCTCTTTCTTTTCACGTTCCCGCCCGAAAAGCGGTTTGATGACTTCGAGGAAATCACCGATGGTGACAATTTGTTTTACACCTCGTGCTTTAACGATGGCTGATGCCAGTTTGCGGCTGTTCTTCAATTCACCATATAAATAGAAAATATTAGCCAAACGTTCTTCGTCATAGGTGTTCACTACATCAGCAGCTGTCATACCTGCGCGTTTGTTCATCCGCATGTCTAATTTGCCCTCGAAGCGGAATGAGAATCCACGTTCGGAGTCGTCAAAGTGATGTGAGGAAACGCCCAGATCGGCCAAAATGGCATCCACCCCTTCCACGCCATAATAACGTAGGAAGTTGGGAAGGTAGCGGAAGTTACTACGCACAAAAGTGAAGCGGCTGTCGTTTACAATATTCTTCTCGGCATCTTCATCTTGGTCAAAACTATATAGATGCGCGGTGCTATCCAGCCGGCTTAGAATTTCCTTGGAATGTCCTCCGCCACCGAAAGTGGCGTCTACATAAATACCTCCGGGTTGAATGTTCATTCCGTCTACGCTCTCGTTTAATAATACCGGTATATGATATATCTGTTTTGCTTCACTCATTCTATTTCTACGTTGTTATTAGTTCCCATAATTTCTTCCAATTCTTTTCCAAAGTCCTCCGGCGTGATGAAGGGTTTGTCTGCTAGTTCTTTAGACCAGATTTCTATAGTGTCGTCCAATCCGATAAAGCGTACATCTTGCTGTATTTTAGCTAATTTCAAATATCGTTTTGGAATCAGAAAGCGCCCGTTTCCATCCAATGTGATAACTTCTACATCCGAAACGAACTGACGGAAAATCATTTGGTGTTTGGAATTCCAACGATTGAGCTTACAACGTAGTTCATTCATTTGTTCGTTCCACACATTTTCGGGGTAAAGAACCAGACAGTCTTGGTAGGTGTCTTTGCGTAAAATCAAGCATTCTTGGGAGGCAGCTTGTAACTGCTTCCTAAATACGGCAGGCAGGAACACTCTGCCTTTTGCGTCCGTCTTTGCTTCAGAATTCCCAAGAAATCGCATATCTACACCTTATTATATTGTTCAAGGTGTAAAATTACACAATTCCCCACAATTCCCCACAATATTTTAAGAAAATATTTCGAGAAGTTTTCAACAGGCTGTTAATGTAGCTAGTAGCTTGGTAAACAGTACGTTTAAATTTAATGATTTTATGATAAAAAATAATGGAAAGAGTTGGCTGTCGGAGGTTGAAAAACGAAACCAAACTATTGCACATTCGTTTTTATTTTGCGCAAAAATGAAAGAATTTGTATAGTTTCATACACAAAAACTCTTAATTTCTTTAGAGATTAAGAGTTTTTTCTGTCATAAATTGCCAATATAAAAAAAGATAAGTTACTTTTGCATGGAAAAGAACGTTTGCAAAATGACTGACGACTCTATATTTTTAATCGACATAGAAAAGATATTGAAAACGAAAGCCGGGAAAAAATATAAATATATTCCCCGTTTTGTCGTTTCGTACCTGAAGCGTATTGTGCATCAGGATGAACTGAATGTCTTTTTAAAAGACTCCAAAAATAAAGTCGGAGTTGACTTTCTGGAAGCTTGTATGGAGTTCCTAGATGCAAAAGTGGAGATAAAAGGTTTGGAAAACTTGCCTGAAAACGGTAAATGTACTTTTGTTAGCAATCACCCGCTGGGAGGACAGGATGGAGTTGCTTTGGGGTATATATTGGGAAAACATTACAATGGTAATGTACGCTATTTGGTCAATGATTTGTTGATGAATTTGCATGGTTTGGCTCCTTTGTGTATTCCTATCAATAAAACAGGCTCGCAATCCAGGGATTTCCCGAAGATGGTAGAGGCAGGGTTTGCCTCGGATAATCATATCATTATGTTTCCTGCGGGGTTATGTTCCCGTAGACAGGGTGGGGAAATCAAGGATTTGGAATGGAAAAAGACATTTGTCACTAAAAGTATTGAAACGCATCGTGATGTGGTACCTTTGCACTTTGAGGGCCGGAACTCAGACTTTTTTTATAATTTGGCAAATATATGTAAGGCACTTGGCATTAAGTTTAATATTGCTATGCTTTACTTGGCAGATGAAATGTTGAAAAATCGTCATAAAACCTTTACCTTGACCATTGGAAAACCCATTCCTTGGCAAACTTTCGACAAGACAAAGACCCCGGCTCAGTGGGCGCAGTTTGTAAAAGATGTAGTCTACAAGCTATAATGGACAAAAGAGAGAATAAAAGATATGGAAGAAATTATTGCACCGATTAGCAAAGAGATTCTGAAGGCGGAACTTTCCGAGGATAAACGCCTGAGGTTTACGAATAAAAGTCATAATGAAATTTATGTCATTACGCATCAGGATTCGCCAAATGTGATGAAGGAGATTGGCCGATTAAGGGAAATAGCCTTTCGTGCTGCAGGTGGCGGAACAGGAAAGGCGATGGATATCGATGAATATGACGTGATGGAAAATCCCTATAAGCAATTAGTTGTATGGAATCCTGAAGCGGAGGAGATTTTGGGAGGCTATCGTTATCTCTTGGGGGATGAGGTGCAATTTGATGAACATGGAAAGCCTTTGCTGGCTACTGCTCACATGTTTAATTTCTCGGAAGTTTTTTTGAAAAAATATTTGCCTTATACGGTGGAGTTGGGGCGTTCGTTCGTTACATTAGAGTACCAGTCAACCCGTGCCGGTTCCAAGGGATTGTTTGCTTTGGATAATTTGTGGGATGGTTTGGGTGCATTAACCGTGATTAAGCCTAATGTGAAATATTTTTTTGGTAAGATGACTATGTATCCTAGTTATCATCGTCAGGGGCGTGATATGATATTATACTTCCTGAATAAACATTTTGGTGATAAAGATAAGTTGATAACTCCGATGAAACCGCTGGAAATAGAAACAGATAAGAAAATGTTGGAAAATCTTTTCTGTTATGATTCTTTTAAAGAAGACTACAAGATTTTGAATACGGAAGTGCGTAAGCTGGGATATAATATTCCTCCTTTGGTCAACGCATACATGAGTCTGTCTCCTACGATGCGTATGTTTGGAACAGCGATTAATTATGGATTCGGAGATGTGGAGGAAACCGGAATTCTGATTGCAGTCAATGAAATTCTGGAAGACAAACGGGTACGTCATATCGAATCGTTTGTAAAGCAACATCCTGAAGCTATGAAAATAACTTCAGGCGCTCATCCCATACTGACCAAATAATCGGACTAATAGTAGTATTTGGGGAAACATTGTCAGGTGCAGATAAAATTTACAGGATTCATCTTGCTCGCATCTGACAATGTTTTTATTATACTGCCGGCAGACTGTTGCCTTTGATTTTCCGGTAGAGGTCGAGCGCATATACGTCTGTCATGCCCGATATGTAATCCAGCACAGCTTGAATTTTTCCATATAAAGTAGGTGCGTTGACATTGTACTGTCCGGATACGCGATTGATCAGTAGTTGTGAATACGCTTTTTCCGGAGAGCGCACTGCATTGATCATCAGGTCAATCAAGGTACTGATAACTCTGAACCCTGCCAATTCTATGTCCAGTACATCACTGGAACGATAGATTCTTTGCAAGGCAATTGCAGAACAATTCTCATAGGCCTCTTTCAATGGACTGCAAATGTGCTTTATCAGTGCGCCTTCAAACTCCCCGGCTAATATCTTTTTTTCATTTTCAGTAAATACTCTTGTGCATTCCTTTATTAGTGCACCGATGACCGAAGAACGTAAATAAGCTATCTGTTCATTGACGTCTGTTACAATCCGGCAAACTTCTTCAATGCGTTTTTTTCTTTTCTCATCAAAGAACAGCATATACAGTCCTTTGGTTTCATCATGTGTCAGAAGTTTTAATTTATGCGCGTCTTCTATGTCCATCATCTGATAACAAATATCATCCGCGGCTTCTACCAGGTAGACTAACGGATGGCGTGCGTAGCGTAAAGGCTCATCCGGCTTGCTGAGCTGGATGATGCCTAATTCTCTGGCTATTTTCTGATAATCAGCCTCTTCGCTTAAGAAGAAACCGAATTTTGATTTCTTTCCTGCCAATTGTGAGGAAAAAGGATATTTTACGATGGACGCCAATGTGGAGTAGGTCATTACGAATCCTCCTTTCCGTCTTCCTTCAAATTGGTGGGTAAGGATGCGGAATGCATTGGCATTTCCTTCGAAGTGGGTTAAATCATCCCATTCCATCGGTG
>OJOA01001353.1_pt1 | contig 12396 bp, 10 predicted proteins | sample 1597991 | NCBI WGS metagenome assembly OJOA01 (sample SAMN01915207, study PRJEB22387) | human gut metagenome | isolation source: stool | host: Homo sapiens | place: USA | reverse complement strand
GCTGTCAAGTCCCTTGTCCTGATCCCTTTGGTTGTCTCCCTCTTTCATATTGACATGTGCATTCATTCGAATAGCGAAACCGAGAAGTGCTGTCCGACAAAAAGAACTATCGGTAGCTTGCTATCATTGTCAGAACTGAACGATATAATAGAAGTATATCAAATACAAGACTTTTTTATAAATCGAGGCTGTCGGCACGCATAAGCCGACAGCCTTTTATATTTACACACCGCCGTGTGTACCCTCTTTCCCGTAAGTCTTTTTCTTGTTCTTGGTATACGGTACCCCGTCACTGTCCGGCACGGCATAGGGATAAACATTACGGTATTCATCAGCCGCCGTTTTGCTCGTCGGGTCGGAAGGAATAAGCCCCGTGCAGTCCGATGAGGAACAGCATCCGCAGAAATTATCGAGAATTATTTCTTCCGTTTCACTGCGTTCCTCAGGCGTTTCTGGGACAGGCTTTTTCATAAGCCTGTTTTGCTTTTTTAAATTGTTATTATCCATTGTTGTTCCTTTCATAATGTAAAATCGGTTGCCGTTTTAAAACGGCACAGCGTTGCGTGAGTTGCGTGAATAGTATGCGTAAAAATCCGCATCATTATTACGACAGAAGTTATCACAAATTCTAAAAAATGTAAATGCACAAATTCGTACACATAAATTAATAATAATTTGTGCAAATTTTATTAAAAAATCTCTTGACAAAGTGCTGAAAGTGTGTTATAGTGTGTTTAGCACTCAGAGAGGTAGAGTGCTAGCAGATAAAAATTATGAGTGCTAACCGGCCGGAAACAGCGGAGTACCGCTGAAAGAAGGGAAAAGGAATATGGAAAACCGTACACTCAGAATCCTTGAAGCGATAGTTGACGAATATATACGCACCGGCGAGGCGGTCGGCTCAAAGCTGATAGCCGAAAAGCTGGATAATGCAGTTTCCAGTGCAACTATAAGAAATGAGATGGCGGCTCTTGAACAGCAGGGCTATCTTGAGCATACGCACACAAGCTCGGGACGACTTCCGACATATCAGGGACTGAGGCTTTATATAGAAAAGGTGATGTCGCCCGCACAGTTACCCGATGAAGAAAAAGAGGAGATAGACCGTATATTTGATAATATCGGCGGAGCGACCGATGACGAGATAATCGACAATGCGTCAAGGGCTCTTGCGGATATTACGAAATGTGCGATAGTTTCTACCAACACCGTAAACAAGTTTTCGGTAATAACAAAGGTAGACGTTATCCCCACAGGCAAAAGAATGTATGTTCTTCTTCTGATAACCTCCGAGGGCAATATCAGGAACAGGGTATGCAGGCTGAGCTTTGATCTTACAAACGAGCAGATGGATTTCTTCACGCAGTTTGTAAACAAGAACCTCAAAGGCGTAAACCTGGATGAGCTGTCCGATGAATATATAGATAAACTGACGCAGGCAATGGGCGGATATATGATGACGTTATCGCCGCTTCTCAAAGCGGTAGTCGATATATCGGCTGAAATGCAGCAGCAGGTAGAGTTCAGCGGAGAAAAGAATCTGCTGACCTGTTCTGATTTCTCGAACACTCAGATAGCAACGATACTTGACGGCAAGAACGAGCTTTGCAGCTGGCTTGACGATACGTTCTCAGGCATACAGATAAAGTTCGGAGCCGAAAGCGATACATTCGCCGTTACCAATTCCAGTCTGATAGCGGCAAGCTTCAATAAGGACGGACGAAAGGCAGGTTCTTTCGGAGTTATAGGTCCTGTAAGACTGGATTACAAAAAGTTAATCCCGTATATTGAATATTTCTCGTCAAAGGTCACCGATGCACTGTCGGCAGGCAATGACGAAGAAGAAAAGAACGAAGAAAAGGAGGCGGATTCAGTTTGAGTAAGAAGGAAAAGGAAACCAAGGAAGAAACTCAGCAGACCGCAGACACAGCCACCGAAAAGGTAGCTGAAACAACCGGAGAGGTGACAGAAGAAAAGGCTGAAGCAAAAGCCGAAGAAATCAAGGTAGATCCTAAGGATCTCGAAATTGCCGACCTTAAGGATAAGCTGCTCAGGACTATGGCGGAATTCGATAACTACAGAAAGCGTACCGCCAAGGAAAGAATGGAGCTTTCCCCCGAGATTACGGCAAGAAACTTAACGGAGTTTTTACCCGTTATGGACAATCTCGACAGAGCGCTTGCGGCGGAGTGCAAAGACCCCGACTACAAGAAGGGCGTTGAGATGATACACGAGAGCTTTGTTACGGCTCTTCAGAACTTAGGCGTTGAGGTGATTGAATCGGACGGCGCACAGTTCAATCCTTCGTATCATCAGGCTGTACAGCAGGTTGAGGATGACAGCAAGGAAGAAGGCACTATAGCCGCCACATTCCAGAAAGGCTATAAAATAGGAGAAAAGGTTCTCCGTTTTGCGATGGTAGCAGTCGTAAAGTAAAAAGCAATCAAATGGGCTTAAGCCCGAAGAATAAACGGTTCTGTAAGAACCTTACGGTAAGGAGATAATTATCATGGGAAAAATAATAGGTATTGACTTAGGTACAACAAATTCATGTGTAGCAGTTATCGAAGGCGGCGAGCCTACTGTTATCACAAACAGCGAGGGTTCAAGAACAACTCCTTCAGTTGTTGCTTTCACTAAGGACGGCGAGCGTCTTGTAGGTCAGCTCGCAAAGAACCAGGCAGTTACAAACCCCGACAGAACGGTCATTTCGATCAAGCGTCACATGGGCAGTGACTACAAGGTAGACATTGACGGCAAGAAGTACACACCTCAGGAGATTTCAGCTATGATTCTTCAGAAGCTGAAGACAGAGGCTGAGGGTTATCTCGGTGAAAAGGTAACAGATGCTGTTATCACTGTTCCCGCATACTTCACAGATTCACAGCGTCAGGCAACAAAGGACGCAGGTCAGATAGCAGGCCTTAACGTTCAGCGTATCATCAACGAGCCTACAGCCGCAGCTTTAGCTTACGGCATTGATAAGGAAAACGAGCAGAAGATAGTTGTATACGACCTCGGCGGCGGTACATTCGATGTATCCGTTATCGAAATAGGCGACGGCGTACAGGAGGTTCTTGCCACAGCAGGTAACAACCACTTAGGCGGCGATGACTTCGACCAGCGTCTTATCGACTACTTTGTAGCAGAATTCAAGAAGAGCGACGGTATCGACCTTAAGAACGATAAGTTCGCTATGCAGAGATTAAAGGACGAAGCAGAAAAGGCAAAGATTGCACTTTCAAATGCTCCTTCGGTAAACGTAAATATTCCTTATATCACAGCAGACGCTACAGGCCCCAAGCACCTGAACGTTCAGCTCACAAGAGCAAAGTTCAATGAGCTGACAGCCGACCTTGTTGAAGCAACAATGGGTCCCTTCAAGCAGGCAATCAGCGATTCCGGTCTTTCAATGAACGAGATCGACAAGGTACTGTTAGTCGGCGGTTCTACAAGAATCCCCGCTGTACAGGAAGCCGTTAAGAAATATACAGGCAAGGATCCCTTCAAGGGAATCAACCCCGATGAGTGCGTTGCTATGGGTGCGGCTCTGCAGGGCGGCGTTCTCAACAAGGAAGTAACAGGTCTGTTACTGCTTGATGTAACTCCTCTGTCACTCGGTATCGAAACAGCAGGCGGTGTCTGCACAAGAATGATTGAGAGAAACAAGACCATTCCTACAAAGCACAGCCAGATATTCTCGACTTATTCGGATAACCAGCCCTCAGTTGATATAAACATCTTACAGGGTGAACGTGAATTTGCCAAGGATAACAAGTCTATCGGTACATTCAGACTTGACGGTATCGCTCCCGCTCCCCGTGGTATCCCCCAGATCGAAGTAACCTTCGATATAGATGCCAACGGTATCGTAAACGTATCCGCTAAGGATCTCGGCACAGGTAAGGAACAGCACATCAGCATCACTGCTTCAACAAATATGAGCAAGGACGATATTGATAAGGCTGTCAAGGAAGCTGAAGCATTTGCCGCTGAGGATAAGAAGAAGAAGGAAGAGGTTGAGGCTCGTAACGCCGCAGATCAGATGGTTTACCAGACTGAAAAGTCGATGAACGAATTCGGCGACAAGGTTACACAGGCTGATAAGGATTCCGTAAATCCCAAGCTCGACGCTCTTAAGGAAGCTCTCAAGGGTACAGACGTTGAGGCTATCAAGAAGGCTCAGGAAGAGCTTCAGACAGCATTCTACGCAGTAGCCGAGAGAATCTACAAGGAACAAGGCGCTGCAGCACAGCAGGCTGAGGCTGCTCAGACAGATGTTCAGGGCGAAGGCACAAATGCCGCAGGCGGTTCGGATGATAATGTGGTTGACGCTGATTACACAGATGCCAACTAATCAATAACATTGCGTATGAGCCGGGAACTCTCGGCTCATATTGCTGATTTTGCAATACTTTATAAAACGGCAGATAATTCTGTCGGGAAGGTTAGACCATTATGGCAGAAAAAAGAGATTATTACGAAGTGCTCGGTTTGCAGAAAGGTGCGACCGACGATGAAATAAAAAAAGCCTACCGTAAGCTCGCCAAGCAGTATCACCCCGACCTTAACCCCGATAATCCTGAGGCTGAAGCCAAGTTCAAGGAGATAAACGAGGCAAACGACGTTCTCTCCGACCCGCAGAAACGTGCAAAGTATGACCAGTTCGGCCACGCAGGTGTAGATCCGTCATACGGCGGCGGTGCAGGCGGATTCGGCGGCGGATTCGGCGGATTTTCCGGCGGATTCTCGTCAGCGGACGGCATAGACCTCGGCGATATTTTCGACTCTATATTCGGCGGTGGCGGCGGACAGCGTTCCAACCCCAATGCACCAAGACAAGGCTCGGATATAGCCATAAGCCTTGACATAAGCTTTATGGAAGCGTGCAAGGGTCTGTCGCACGAGGTTGAGATAAACCGTGCCGAAACCTGTGACAGCTGTCACGGCTCCGGTGCAAAGGCAGGCACAACTCCCAAGACCTGCCCCGATTGTCACGGAAGCGGTCAGGTAAGAGTACAGCAGAGAAGTATGTTCGGTATGATGTCCTCCACACGTCCGTGCTCACGTTGCGGCGGTAAGGGCAAGATAATAGAAACTCCCTGTCCCACCTGTAACGGTCAGGGCAGAGTACAGCGCCGTAAGAAAGTCGTTATCAATGTACCCGCAGGTATAGATAACGGTCAGACGCTCTGCGTAAGAGGCGAGGGTAACTGCGGTACAAACGGCGGCCCCAAGGGCGATCTTAATGTACGCATTACGGTACGCAAAGACCCGATATTCGAACGTAAGGGCTTCGATGTATGGTGCGAGATACCGATAACATATTCACAGGCGGTTCTCGGTGACGAGCTTACAGTGCCTACAATAGACGGCAACGTTAAGTACAGCATACCCGAGGGTACACAGCCGGGTACTGTTTTCAGGCTGAGAGGCAAGGGTATAAAGAAGCTCCAGCGTGAAGGCAGGGGCGACCAGATGGTAAGGGTAGTTATCGAAGTACCCAAGAAGCTGAACAAGAAGCAGAAGGACGCATTACTAAGCTTTGAAAAGGAGCTTACTCCGTCAAACTACGAAAAGCGTACCAGCTTCTTTGATAAGATAAAGAAGTTCGGCGACGATCTTAAAAAGAATTTCCAGTAATTAATATAAGCTGTCATGCGGTAAGACGTGTGACAGCTTTTCTTTTGCCCGCAAGACAAAAAAATCCCCGTTGCTTGTCATTTTCTTCCGGACACGGACATATAATTCTTCAGATGAAAAAGCGAGGAGGATTTATTATGTTCGTTATGACTATGACCAAGCGTAAACTTATCCGTGCGGTCATGTTTGTGTTAGTGCTGATTACCGGCATCGCTATAGGTGTATTCGCCATACTCTCGTCTATAGATACCGGTGCGGAAAACGTAAAGCTGCCGATATATAACGTAAAACGCACCGACAACAAAATCAGCATTACGTTTGACTGTGCGTGGGGAAACAGCAACACCGACAAGCTGATCTCGATACTTGCCGAAGCCGATGCGAAGGCTACATTCTTTGTAACGGGAGAATTTGCCGATAAGTATGCAGACGATATAAAGAAGCTCAGCGATGCAGGCCACGAGATAGCAAACCACAGCGACAAGCATCCGCATATCAAGGGTATGAACGTAAACGACCTCATAGCCGATACGAAGGAATGCTCACGCAAGATAAAGATGATAACGGGCAATGCTCCTACGCTTTATCGTGCGCCCTACGGAGAATATGACGACAAGGCGGTAACTACGCTTTTCGGAATGGGAATGAGCGTCATTCAGTGGAACAAGGACAGTATAGACTGGGATAAGCCGACCCCCGAAACAATAATCGAGCGTACAACAAAGAACATTTCGGGCGGATCAATACTGCTTTTCCATAACGACCTTGAAAACACGACTCAGGCACTGCCGACCGTGCTTAAAAGTCTAAAGGAACAGGGCTTTGAGCTTTGCACCGTGAGCGAGCTTTTGCTTGAGGGAGATTATACTATCGACTCAAACGGAACTATGATGCCGAAAAGCAAAACAACGGTAAATCAGATAATTTACAGTGATAATTATGATGCAAATCTGGCATTTGAAACGCTTGCCGAAAAGCTGAGCATAAGCGATATAAACGCTTTGCAGAGCAAGGACGTTTCGATTGAAACCGCCCGTAAATTAGCGTCATATCTTACGCAAGAGCAGATAGCGGCACTGAAGGCACTGCCCGAAGAAAGCCTTTACAACGGCTTTATAAAGCTGAAAGAGGTAGTATATGCCCGTGAAAACGCCGTTCCGGGAAGCTCGACCGAGCCGATAATCAAAGACTGAAAAATAATATTTCACCGCACGGTAAAAACGCTGTGCGGTATTATTTTTGCGCCACAGTTGACCGACAGTTAAAAATCGTGTAATATAATATAAGAAAATTATTTCGGAGGAATTTTAATATGAAAGCCTTACTGATAGTGAATCCCGTTTCGGGAAAAAGGAGAATAACCGGTGAGCTTGTAGAGATAATCAGCCGTCTTGAAAAGGGCGGATATGTAACTACCGTACACGTTACCGAAAGACGAGGCGACGCTACCGAAACCGCAAGGATACACGGCGGCGAATATGATGTGATTGTCTGCTGCGGCGGCGACGGAACGCTCAGCGAAACGGCAAACGGTATGATAAAGGGCGGTCACAAGACAAAAATCGGGTACATTCCGTCCGGCACAACAAATGATTTTGCATACGGCATAGGACTTTCGTCAGATATTATGACAGCGGCTGACGATATTGTAAGCGGAGCGCCCAAAGCGTTTGATGCAGGAAGATTCAACGAGCGTGAATTTATGTATATAGCCTCTTTCGGCGCATTTACTCAAAGTTCTTACGGCACACCGCAGAATCTCAAAAACGCATTCGGTCATTTTGCGTACATCTTAAGCGGAATAAAGGAGCTTGCCGAGATAAAGCCGTATCATATGAGCGTATATGATTCGGACGGAATACTGCACGAGGGCGATTATATATTCGGTGCGGCTTGCAATGCAACATCTGTCGGCGGAATAATCAAGCTTGACGAGAATCTTGTAGATCTGAGTGACGGAGTTTTTGAAGTGATGCTTGTACGTTGCCCGAAAACACCTGTCCAGATAAGCCTTATGGCAAAGGCTCTTCTCAGCGGAAATTACGATAATGAATTTCTTGATTTCTTCCACACAAAACAGCTTGACATCCACAGTGATGAGGCTCTGCCGTGGTCGCTTGACGGAGAAGAGGCAGACGGAGGAAAAGATACTCATATCGAGGTATTGCACGAGTCGGTGAATATTATTCTTCCTAAGAAAAGAGGATAGGCAACGGTATGATAGAGTATATTCACGAGCCTACAGACTTACAGTGCGGTCAGGCTGTGCTTGCTATGGTACTCGGAAAGACGGTAGAAGAGATAGTTATATTTCTTCAAAATGACCGTGAAACCACCCTTGCCGAGATGAAAAGAACGTTCAGAGAGCACGGCGTTCATATATCCGATGAGCGTATAGCGGTACAGAAAAAGGAACAGCTGCCTCCCCTTTGCCTGCTCAGCCTTGAAACGCCACGTTGCTGGCACTGGTCGCTGTACGCAGACGGCACATTCTACGACCCCGAACACGGGGTTATGAGTGATTTCCCCCGTGCAAACAGAAAATATTATTGGAAACTGGAAAAGCAGTCCGTTTTATAGGACACAACCTCTGTTATAATATAAACATAACGAGGGAGCGAAAAGCTCCGGACAATAATCACATTCTTTCGTTTTGCGGTCATCGGCTACGGTGACTGCAAATCAAAAACTATCATCAGTCCGTTTTATCGGACAGCGAAGATGTTACAATATAAACATAACAAAGGAGCGTTCGCTCCGAATTGTTACCTACCTTATCTTTCTGCAACGGCAGTGACGCTGTTACCGCCGTTGCCCCGACAATGAACATTCTTTGCGGAATGTTGAAATAAAACCGATATTTTTCCTCTTTCTCCCTTCTGTGTTTGGCTGTCTTGGCTTTCCCGGTCATTGCAGAATTGCCCGGAATATCGGTATCGGTTATTCCGGGCAGATCTGCAATACGAAAATTACTTATCAAGTCCGTTTTATCGGACAGCGAAGATGTTACAATATAATCATAACGAAGGAGCATTCGCTCCGGTATACATTGTTTACCTTCCTTTTCAAACGGCGGTCTGCAAAATACAGACTGCCAACCGAAATTTACAGTCCGCTGCGGCGGATATGAACGTTAAAGGCTGATGGCCTGACAACCCATCGTGAAAGGTCTTTATCTGTTCACTGTTTACATAGTTCTGTGCTGTTTTTCCTCATTTTTCGGCACAGATGTTTTCTCCTTTTTAACTTCCCGTATCATATTTACTGATACGGGAAACGGAAGATACGCTGTCTGTTAAATCATTCGGGCAAGCGTTTTCGATAAACCTCTTTCAGTATTTTGGTTACCATCCATTTTATGTATTTGGCAAACAGGCTGTTGAAAAACCTCTTGTAAATATTAAAAATGGGGTCGCAGGGGCGAAGCCCCCGACAGGGTCTAGGGGCGGTAGCCCCAGTAATATAGCCCCTTTCCTGGGGAAAGGGGCTTGGGGATTCGGCAAGGATGCCGAGATAGAACGCCCAAAGGCTTTGCAAGGACGCAAAGCCCACAAAGCGTTCTTAAAGGGATTAGAGAATTTCCTCTATTTTTATAAAAATAGACTTTTTCAACAAGCTGAGATTTTTACTGTCAAAAAACAAAACCGTTGCAACAACCGCACGGCTTTGCTTTTCTCAAAAATGTACAAAATCGACCTGATAATTTGTCTATTTTGTGCATTTTGCTTAAATCAGATTGACTTTTGTGGTAAAAACTTGTATAATGAATTTGGTAATCTGTGTAATTCGGAGGACTTTATATGAGCTTTTTTGATAAAGACGGAAACAGCCGACACGACTGGAATATATTTCTCGACAACTTCCCCACTATAGGTGTTTTCAAGCTGCCGCACGATTCGAATAAGGCGTATTACGATAAAAACGTCGCCTCTATGCTCCATATAGAAGGCGATAATATGAGCAAGGACAGCTTCTACGCACTGCTTGACAGCCTTAACGAAAATCAGATAGAAGGCTACAAGAACATATATATGTATACCGCCGGCGGCGAAACAAGCTATATAAAAATCAAAATCGTATATGACACGGATTATATGCTCGGCTTCGTGCAGGACGTAACACAGATAATGGAGGCTCGTTCACACAAGGATAACGCTAAGGAATATGATATGCTCACAGGTATGTATACCCGTGACTACTTCATAAAACGTGTACGCAGTATGCTCTCAGAGATCAGCGGTACCGCCCAGTGCTGTATGGCGGCGATACACATCAACGGCATAGAGCGTGTAGACAGCGAGCTGAACTACGATAAAACCGCACTGTGCGTTGCAACTGCGGCAAATGCGATAAAACGCTTTGCTTCCGATAACGTTATAATCGGCGTAAAAAGCTATAAGGATTTTCTCGTATTTTTCATGCAGATGACAAAGTCCGAAATATCCGACATTATGAAAAAGATGTACGATGCCGTTTCACGTTGCAAGCTGACCGATGAATTCGGCAACACCATCGAAACACGGAGCGAAGCGTATACGATAACCGCAGGCTACTGCTGGTATCCCTCGCAGGCGGCTACTATAGATATGATGATAAACTATGCCGATTTTGCCCTTTTCAGAGCAAAGGCACTCGGCAGTATAAAAAGAGAGTTCTCAGCGGAAGAATATGTAGCCGAATGCAACAGCTATTCGGATTCAAAGCTCCTGACAGGACTTATCGACGAAAACAATTTCAGCTACTGCTTCCAGCCGATAGTGTCTACCGTTGACGGCTCCGTTTACGCTTACGAGGCGCTAATGCGCCCGAAAAATTCGTCACCTCTCGAGGTACTCAGGATAGCAAGAGAACACGGCAGGCTTTATGATATCGAACGGCTCACATTCGAAAACGTTCTGGAGATAATCTCCGCAAACCGTGCCCGTTTCGGCGAAAAGAAGATATTCATAAACTCAATACCCGACAGTATGATTACGGAGTACGATTTCAACAGGCTCTGCGAAAAATACGGAAATATCATGCCACAGCTTGTTATCGAGTTTACCGAGCAGGCAGACCTTACAGGCGACAAGATAGCAAGCCTGCGTTACCTTTTCAAGTCAAAGGGCTGTATGATAGCCATTGACGATTACGGAAGCGGATACTCCAACACTGCCGCTGTGCTGAGCCTTCAGCCCGATGTCATAAAAGTAGACCGCTCCCTTATAACCGACATCAACACAAACGTAAAGAAACAGCACTTCCTCACAGGCATCATTGATTTCGCAAGGCTGAACAATATAAAGGTGCTTGCGGAGGGTGTCGAAACCTATGACGAAATGAGCGTCACCATACGCAGAGGTGTAGATTTCATTCAGGGCTTCTATACCGCAAAGCCGCAGAAGAAGATCGTTCCCGATATACCCGATGCTGTCGCCGAGCAGATGCGTATGCTCAATATGTGCCGCCCCGAAATAAAAAAGGCTCGTGATTACATCGTCCACGACGGTTGCGAGGAGCATCTCGATATAGAAAAACTGCTGTCAGACAGATATACCGGCGTAATTGTAGAAAACGCTACAGTGCATCTTACGACAAACGGCTGTGATGTTATGTCGTTTGTTATCAAGACCGCAGAAGGCTCAAAGTCACACATAATACTCGAAAACGCCAACATAAAAGGCGCTCTGCGCCAGTGCATACGTCTTGGCAAAAATTCCGACACCACGCTTGAAATTAAAGGAACCGATTCGCTGAGCTATGACGGAATATCCGTTCCCGACTCATCAAAGCTTCTTATAACCGGCAACGGCAATCTCTACATTGACTCCTACCGTAATGACGGTTGCTGTATCGGCAGCAGCTATAACGATACCTTCGGTGAGATTACGATAGATATTAACGGAAATGTTGAACTGCGGGCAAACGGCGACCACGGCATATGTATCGGCGGCGGCGTTTCCCCCTGCGAAACACCCATAAAGCTGCTCGGCGGCAATATCAAAATATCCTCCACCGGTAAGGATTGCATCGGCGCAGGCTCCTATGACGGAAGCTGCGGCATAGAAACCGGCAACGCTACGATAGATATAAGCTGTTCGGGCGATAACGCACTCGCTGTCGGCTCTCTTTGCGGATATACCGATATAAAAGCAGACGGCACAACGTTCCTTATCCGCTCGCTCGGAGAACGTGCAGGCTGTATAGGCTCTCTGGCGGCGCTTGACGGCAGCACTCCGTCAAGGATAAATATCAAAAACTCCACCCTTGACCTGTTGCTCAAGGCGCTGTGCGGCTCGGCCGTAGGCTGTCGCAAAACAGCGTGCGACACCGTTATATCCGACTCAGACATCACCGTACACGTTGAAGGCGACGCTGTCGCAGGCATAGGAAGCGCAGAAGGAATAGGCTCTCTGCTTATAAAGAACAGCGATATAAAATCAAATTTATCATCAGGCATTTACTCGCTCGATATAGGCTTTATGAACAAAGGCTGTATCATAAACAACTCCACCGTAAATTCTCATCTTATCAATGACCCCGATTATCACGAGCCGTCAAGACTTATGCAACAAAATTAACATTATCATTCTGTAAAAAACCGATTATTGAATCCGCACCGTTAAACATATCGCCATCACCGCCAAAAACATTATACTAACCGACAAGGAATTAATAATTTCGTGACCTTATCAATGCAACCGCACTGACATTGACTCTTCAAAAAACGCCACTAACCTGAGATATATGTACTAACCTGCGGACGTGTAGCGT
>OJOA01001351.1_pt1 | contig 12399 bp, 8 predicted proteins | sample 1597991 | NCBI WGS metagenome assembly OJOA01 (sample SAMN01915207, study PRJEB22387) | human gut metagenome | isolation source: stool | host: Homo sapiens | place: USA | reverse complement strand
CCCGGTAGATGAAAAAGGCACCCGGCAGATTGTCAGAAATATCCGATAATGAAAAACCAAGCTGTGTCCGTTTCGAATTGTGGAAATCCGGCCGGTAGGCCAGAGCACCATGTTTTCCCTGTAATTTTACCTCATAGAGTGCAATGTCGGCATAACGGAGAATGTCAGAGACTTTTTCTGCGTTGGCGGGGTATTCCGCATAGCCCAGGGAAGTGCTGTAATTGTGTTCGACGCCTTTGGCTGAAAAAGAGCGAGAAGCCTTGCTGAAAGCGTCTATCATTGGGGCAGCCTCTTCTGCACTGCAATCTTTCAGGATAATACAGAACTCATCACCGCCATTTCTGGCAATAATGGAATTATCCGGAAAAGCCTGCACTAAGGATTGTGAAAGCTGCAATAGAACCTGATCACCGATAGTATGACCATAGACATCATTGATGAATTTGAAATTATCCACGTCAAGTAATATACCGACACAGTTTTTCTGCTTGTTTCCCTCCAGATACTCCTCCAGCTGCAAATTAAATCCGTTACGATTTAAGAGACCGGTCATAGAATCCGTCAGAGAGAGTCTGCGGAACTTTTTGCGTTGCTCGTCAACGAATAGTATAGATATCGTTAGAACCACCAGTAGTAGAATCACTGCAATGCCACATAATACTATCAGTTGTAAAAGTGTGTCATTCTTCCAGCCACCGGTGGGCATGACTTCCAGCCTCCAGCTACAGCCTCCCAGAGTAAAATCATAAGAGACGGGATCCATCAGAGTCTCCTCCGACTGGTCTACCACGGTATATTCATCGGTCAGAGGTGAGATGGTCTTCGATAGCCGGTATTGATAACCGAAATCGGTTAAGGCATCAGCGGAATGCTGAAAAATATCAGGAACCTTGATGATAACCATAGTCATGCCCCAAAAATATGGAGTACCCTTCTCATCCTGTAAAAAAACTGGATTACGGATTGAAAGGACGTGTCCTCCCTGCTCCAGTTCGAAAGGACCATGTATGATAAGCGCATCATTAGCAATGCTGTATTTTACGGTCTCTCCGCGGTATTTGTCATGGATCAGGTCTATTTTACCTGCTTCGTTGCCTTCGGCGGGATAGATATCTGTTACGATGCCCCCGGGAGCCACTTGGATGCTCCGGACGTAATCTGTCATCATTCTGCCCGCAATGGTATCAAATTTGTCGATTCTGCCGTCCGTACTGATCAGAATCTGCTCCAGTGTATCCGTGATATTGATACCGGCATTCAGATCTGCGATCATGTTATCACCGTAGGTTACAGCATTTAGTTCCGCAAGAGTGCGGATGTGCCTGAAGTCGTCCTGCTGTACCGCATGAGCGATCATATATAAGACAATACTGCCGATAAGAAGTATCCATAACGGCAGCAGCCATTTGGTATGAGAAAATTTAATTTTCTTCCGTGTCATAGTGTTATGCTTCCTTCGTATGTGTTGGCAAAATAAATCCAATTTAATTATAGCATTTTGACGTTTTTTTGTATAGACATGAGAAGATATTTCATTCCGCTTCGGTCCGTGCTAAACATGTGCCATTGGCACATGGCACCCTACCCTCTACTCGCATATCGAGGGATTATCATCCCACTTTTATGCTCATATCGGGGCGGGTCATAAGTATTTTAGTATCATAAAAAAGAATAGAAATGTGGTACAATACTTAGGGAAAGATAATTAGTTACGAAAGAATATGTTAGGAAGCATGCATAAAAAATTATTGGGAATATCAGCTGGACAAGGAGAAGGGCAATAAGGTAATATATTATTGCATGCCGGAACGGAAAAGGAGGATTCCTCCGACGGAAGGAATCGTCTGCGGAATGGAGATTAGTATGGAATATATATCAGATGCACAGGCAAAACAGATGATCTTAGAGGTAGGCCGCAGAATGTATCAGGGCGGCTTCGTGGCAGCGAACGACGGAAATATTTCCTGTAAAGTCGGAGATAATGAGATCTGGGCAACACCTACGGGAGTTTCTAAGGGATTTATGACAGAGGACATGCTGGTCAAGCTGGATCTGGACGGGAATGTGTTGGAGGGAACGCACAAGCCTTCCAGCGAGATCAAGATGCACCTCAGAGTATTCAAGGAGAACCCGAAGGTACAGGGCGTGGTACATGCACATCCTCTGACAGCGACGGCGTTTGCCTGTGCGGGCATCAGTCTGGAGGAGCCGGTGCTGATGGAAGGGGTTCTGTCCTTGGGCTGTGTGCCGCTAGTGCATTTTGCCCTGCCCGGCACAGAGGAAGTGCCGGAAGCGGTGGCACCCTATTGCCGGGAATACAATGCTGTACTGTTAGCAAACCATGGCGCACTGACCTGGGGAGATAACCTCATGCAGGCATATTACCGCATGGAGACCACGGAATATTATGCGAAGATCCTGATGATGAACAACTTTATCTTAGGGAAGAAGACGTTGTTGTCCCAGGGACAGATCGACGATATTATCAAGATCCGTGCAGGATGGGGCATCACCACGGGTGGCAGACCCATCGGACCGGAGAGCGCGCAGAATCTGGAGGATATCTGTATCTCCCGGAAAAATAAATAAGCTATAGGGAAAACAAATGGCTGTGAAGAGGTGATTTGTTTTCCCGGGCATATTAGTGCGATAGCACGAATTTGTGAATTTATACATGAGTTTATAATAGAAGGCAGTGTTAGAGACTTCTGCGAAAGCAGCCTCCAACAGGACCTTTTTTTTGTGCGTTATTTGTGTAATTGCATAGAAGCAGGCAGGGGGAAAGCTCCTATAGGACACAGATTTTTCACAGAGCGAACACTTTTTCAATACAAAATCCAACTATACTTGAGAAAACAATGGAATTTGGACGGAATAGCAATCGGAGGTTCGCCGTGAAGAACAAAGAGATCAAACAGATAATTTTTTCCCGAAAGAAAAACAAAAAATGGATCATCATTGCGCTGGTACTGGTACTTACGCTGGGTGGAGGTTCTGTGGCAGCAGTGGTGATATTACATAGAAACGGCAATCAATCAGAATTTTCCATGCCGGGGAATATGGCGGGGCTGACCTTCACGGAGGATATGACTGCTGCGTCAGGTGTTACCAATGTCGGTATCACGGAAGAGACCTTCGATGTGGAAAATCTGACGGCAGAGCTAGAGATCGGGGAAGTCTATGCGGTCTCCGGGGAAGAGGTAACGGCAGGAGATAAGATTTTAAAGCTTACGGAGGACAGTGTGGAGGAAGCCAGAAAGGAACTGGAGAGAGCGCTGGAGGATGCGGAGCTTGCGTATCGTACCGGAGCCATTGAACATGAGCAGAACCTGATCACCGCGGAGTACACAAGAGACAGTGCTATCCTTACCGGACAGCAGGCGAAGGAAGTCTATGATGAGACGGTAGCAAGTCTGCAGAGTGCTGTGACCAGGGCGGAAGAGGAATTGCAGGATGCCGAGGATGAGATAGCGGAATATGAGACATACGTTAATGACGGTTCCTATAAGAGTTATTTCAAGGTAGATGAATATCAGGCAATCTATGATGAGAACTTGAAAGCCCTGACGGATAAACTGGATGAGTGGGGAATTGGCTGGTCCCAGATCACCGGCGGGTCAGCCGGATCTGTGCAAGCAGGTGGAACCGCAGGCAATGTGCTGGGCAGCAGTGGACAGGACAGCAATTCCTCGAATGTGAAAACTTTGGCATCCCTATACAGCATTTTGGAACAGAACCTGAAGGATCTGGAAGAAGCACAGGAAAAATATGAGGATGCAGTCACCAATGCTTCTTTTAACTTACAGACATTGCAGTTAAAGCTTCCCAGCCTTCAGCAGGCAGTCACGGAGGCGAAGGAAAATTATGAGATCCAGCTGGCGCAGGCAAAGCTGACTTACGAGACTTCCTTGTCCAGTGCGGAACGTGCAGAGAGCGATTACAATACCACAGTGGAAAAGGCAGAATCCGACCTGGCATCTTTGAAAAGTACTTATGAAGATGCCAAAGAGAATCTGGAACTGTTTGAAAGCAGCGTAGGTGACGGATATTTCTATGCGTCCGAGGATGGTACGATCCTGCGGACCATGGTACGGGCGGAGCAGACTCTGACTTCCGATGCAGTCGTATTCGTTTACAGCAATCCGAAGGAGCTGACCGTCACCGTATCGGTAGATCAGTCGGATATTGCAAAACTGACCGTAGGCGACAGTGCTTATGTGCAGTCCTCTGCGGGCAGCGGATTTACCGGAGTGATCACAGCTATCGATCCGGTATCCTCGTCTGACAGCCGTACCAGTGTTACATACAGTGTGACGGTACAGATCAACGTAGAAGATGAGGAGGACAGCTTAAGTGCCAACGAATCCGTTACCGTAGTCTTCGGCATGACGGAGGAAGAGATCAAGCAGTTACAGCAGAGACAGAGCATGCAGGGAGGACAGACACAGTCATGAAATTGAAAAGACCACATTTTGAAAAACTGAAATCCCTCACGAAGAAGCAGAAAAAGTTGATCCTGGCGGGGATCGCACTGCTTATGCTGATCCTGGCAGCCTGTTATACCGTGTTCATTGCACCGTTACTTCAGAAAGAACAGTGGATCTACAAAGAAGAGACGGTGGAGCGTGGTACATTAAAGGTAGGTGTGACGGAGAGCGGCTCTCTGGAATACAACACAAAATCCATAGATTACGATCTGGATCTGGATGTCAGTGATGATGACGAGGATGACAGCGACGAGGATGACGATGATACCGTACAGAAATATCTGAAGATAGAGGAGATCTACGCCGCCAGCGGGCAGCGTGTCACCGAAGGCGAGGAACTTCTGAAATTCACGGAAGACAGCGTGGTGGCGGTTCGGGCACTGTTGCAGAATGCGGTAGTGGAGGCGAAGGCAGACTATGCGGAGGCAGAGAGTACTTATGAATTGTCCCTGCTGGAAGCCCAGACTGATTATGATACGCAGAAGATCAGTGCTTCCTATGCGGCATCCATCCGCAATACTTCCGGTACGAGCGTGACGGACAATGTGGCATCTCTGCAGGTGCAGCTGGAGCAGAAGCAGGCGAATCCCGCATCTTTGCAGGAGAAACTGACGCAAGCACAGGAAGATTATCAGGATGCGTTGGAGACCTACGAAGCGGCAAAGGAAGGCTATGAAGGTGTCGGAACCGATAATACAGTGAATTTCATGACGATCCAGAACGGTTATCTCAGCGCACGAACAAAATATCTACAGGCAAAATCAGCATTGACACAGGCAGAAACTGCGGTAACAGATAATGAAAATGCCATCACTGAACTTACCAACCAGCTGGCGGCAGCACAGGCAAAACAGAAAATCGACAAGCTGGATACAGAAGAGACCTATCAGGAAGCGGTGATCATCGGGCAGAACGCCCAGACTACCTACAATGCTACCGTGGAAGATCTGAAGGAGACCTTACACGAAGCGGAAGAGACGAAAGAAAAACGGGAAGAACAGTTACAGGCCTTTGAAGATTTCGTCGGAAGTGATGGTATTCTCTATGCCACAGAAGATGGTGTGATCACAGAGGTCAGCTACGAAGCGGGAGACCGTCTGACGACGACAGGAGCTCTGTTTTCCTATACAACGTCGGATGACATGAGAATCTCCGTGGATGTGACCCAGGAGGATATCGTGGACCTGCAGGTAGGAGATGCGGTAGATATCACCTTTACGGCATACCCGGAGGATTCCTATACTGGAAGCATTCTCTCCATCAATACCACGGCTACTTCCGATTACAGTAATACCGTAAGCTACACTGTGGAGATCAGCGTGGAAGGTGAACTGGAGCAGCTCTACGGTGGCATGACCGCAGATGTGATCTTCGTTACCGAAGAAAAGGAAGATGTCCTCTATGTATCCCGTAAGGCGATCGTAGAAGAGAACGGCAAGACCTATGTCTATCGTAAGGCAGCACTGGGCGGCAGGGAACTGGCGGAGGTAGAGACCGGTATCACTAACGGTGTGGACATCGAGATCTTGTCAGGACTGGAAGAGGGCGATACCATCTACCTGGCAAGTAAAGTCAGTTCCGAGGCAGAAGTCAAGAGCACGGAGGAGACTGCCGATTCCGGCAGCAGTTCTGATACCGCAATCGGCAGTGATACGGAGTTCGAGATGCCGGAGGATATGCAGATGCCGGGAGGCGGTGACATGCCCCAAGGTGGTCCCGGAGGCAGCGGTTCCGGCAGTTTCGGCGTCGGAATGCCGGGCGGTCCCGGAGGACAATAAATCAGGCGGATGGAACAAATGTTGAGAAACAGACAGGAATGATTGGGAACAGTTATGAAGCAGAATGAAAATGGGAAAAAGATCAAGGAAACTATAAAAAATCGGATGAGCTGGATCGGATCATGGAAAAGCTGGTCGAAAAGACGCAAGCTCACCACAGGTGTCTGTGGTGTCTGTGTGATCGCTGTAGTGGCTGGTGCCATTGGTCTCTCCGGTGGTTCCGATACGAAAGTCATCTATAAAGAGACCACCGTAAAATACGGGACACTGGTCAAAGGTGTGACGGAGACCGGCTCCGTGGACATCGGTACGGTAGATCAGACCTTTGATCTGGATATGAGTGCCCTGCAGAGAACGGATACTTCCGGCAGCAGTTCCTCCGGCGGCTCCTCCGATAGTACTGCCGGCAGCAGCTCTGGTTCCGGTGGATTTGGCGGCATGAGTGCTTCCGGCGGCGGAGCCCAGGGAGGCTTAGACATGTTTGGGCAGATCTTCAATATGGGAGGCAGCAGCTCTGGCAGCAACGGTGATGATTCTACCCTGACCGTGGCGGAGGTAGTGGTCTCCGTTGGGCAGCAGGTGTCCGAGGGAGATCCCCTGTACCTGCTGGAAGAAGACAGCGTCTCCGACCTGGAAGACGAACTGCAGTCTAATGTTGAGAAAGCAAAAGCGGATCTGGAGGCGGTGGAAGCCGACCAGACCCTGTCAAAACAACAGGCAAAATACACTTATGACAGCAGCACTGCTTACGGCAGTTATATTGATACCGAGTACAGCACTACATTGCAGGAGCTTCAGAATATGGTAGATTCTGCGGAGAGCACTCTGGAGCAGGCGAAGAGCAGCCTGGAAGATTACCGGGCACAGCTGGAGGAAGTAACGGCAGCCTATGAGGATGCGGCACAGGTATTGTCGAACTGTAAATACAGCCTGAACAGTACAAACGCAGCCGATGATACTTACGGATATGTCTATTATGCGCAACTGACGGAGCAGGCACAGTCCACGGCAGATTCACTGGAGCAGCAGAAGGAAGAGCTGGAACAGAGAGTAGAGCAGGCGGAGGAAAATGTAACCACTGCCGAAACCGCCTACAATAAGGCAAAACGGGAACTGGAGCAGGGGAAACTGACCGCAGCTGAGACCCAAAAACTGCGGACACTGGCTTACAATACCGCACAGGAGACCTATGACATTGCACTGGGGTATCTTGCGCAGGAATTGTCCGATCAGCAGGAAACCTATAATGAGACACTGGAAAAATGGAATGAGTTCAGCACTTATATCGATGGTAATGCAGTATGTGCAAGATACAACGGTGTCATCACCGGCGTGGAGCTGGAGGCCGGAGACAAGATCAGTACCGGAACCTCTCTGGTTACCTTATACGATATGGACGAAGTGACCATGACGGTAACAGTGGATGAAGATGACATGACGGATATCTCTCTGGGATCTGCGGCGAATATTGCATTGACGGCATATCCGGAAGATACCTTTACGGCAAAGGTGACGGCTATCGGAGATGCGACATCGGATTCCAGTGGAAATATAACTTATGACGTAACTGTCACATTAGAAGGGGATGTCTCCGGACTGTTCCAGGGCATGACAGGAGATGTGACTTTCGTTACGGAACAAACGGAAGAAGTGCTGTATGTCTCACGCAGAGCCATTATCACAGAGGATGACAAGACTTATGTAAAAGTGAAGACTGCAGAGGGCAGCATTGTGAAAAAGAAAATAACGACAGGACTGTCAGATGGTTCTAACGTGGAGATCTCCGGAGATATTGCAGAAGGAGATACCGTATTGATCGAAAGCAGCATTACGAAGTAGAGCGGAGACCTGTGGGAAAGTAAGGTCAATGGAAGGGAAGAAGTAGAATATGAGATTATCCGAAATATTGCGTCTGGTGTGGCTGAACCTGTCACAGAATAAATTCAAAGTGATCCTGACTTCCATCGGTATCGTTGTGGGATCCGCCACCATAATGCTGGTGCTGGCGATAGGTACCGGTGGAAAAGAAGAAGTGGCGGAGCAGTTCAAGAACCTGAATGCCGGAGCCATTGATATTTCCTGCGACAGCAGTGACAGCGGTGGTTTTAGCTTTGAAATGCCGGGCGGTGGAGGAAGCGTTACCGTCACAAATATGGGCGGAGGCCCCGGAGGAGGTTCCGGCGGCGGTATGTCCGGTGGTCCCGGCGGGGGAATGGATTTCGGCGGATTTTTCGGATTCGGACAGGAGGAAGAGAGCGAAGCCGTGACATTGACCAGTGAAGACGGTGATGATCTGGCAACTTTTGTATCGGGAATCTCTGCAACTACGATCTCTTATTCCACTACAGCATCGGTGGAGGGAGGCGATATGACCTCTGCTTCCTATTACACCATTGCCGGTGTGGAAGACAATTATGCCGCCATCAGTAATCTGGAAATGGCCATCGGGGATTTCCTCACAGAAGAAAACAACGAGAGCAAGGAAAAGGTGTGCGTACTGGGTGCCACCGTGGCAAAGGAAATTTTTGGAAGCGCCTACGATGCCTATGACGGTACAGTCTATATTGATGGCCGTCCCTATATAGTGTCAGGGGTACTATCCGAGATGGGAACTGTGGCATCCGGCATCAGCCCGGATACGGCGATCTATGTACCTTACGAAACCGACATCAAATACATTACCGGTACGAGCATTAGTCCAACCATTACCGTGGTCGCAGAAGATGTGAATCAGGTGGACACTGTAATGACAGGAGTGGAGAGTGCCTTAAAAGAAACTTATCCCAACACCACATTTACCATCAGCGATGCCGGAAGCAAGATGGAGGCAGCCTCTGCTTCCAACGAGACACTGACATTACTGTTAATCTCCATGGCGGTGATCGTATTTATTGTCGGCGGTATCGGCATTATGAATGTATTGTTTGTATCCATCAAGGAGCGTACCAACGAGATCGGTATTTTGAAAGCGCTGGGCTGTTCCCGGAAGGATATCCTGTTGGAGTTTTTATTGGAAGCAAGCTTTACCAGTCTGGTAGGGGCCGTACTGGGGGTGCTGGTGGCTCTTGGAATTACGCCATTCGTGCAGCTGTTCAACGTGAGAGTGTCCCTGTCGGTACAGGGTGCAGTATTGTCGCTGTTGTTTGGTGTCCTCACCGGAAGTATCTTCGGCTTCTATCCGGCGTATAAGGCATCGAGACTGATCCCCGTAGAAGCTTTAAATCAGGAGTAGTGTGAAAAATAAATTTTCACACGCAAATTTGTGCCAAAGGCCCAAAGTTTGCAGGTTATGAAAGGCGTAAGGATTATGATGGAAAACGCAATGATCACCATGAAAAATATAAATAAAGGCTATATGCTGGGAGAGGAGCGTCTGCCGATCCTGAAGGACATCAATTTTCAGGTGAATAAGGGAGAATATGTGGCAATCTTAGGCCCTTCCGGTTCCGGTAAGACTACGTTAATGAATATGATCGGCTGTATGGATGTGATGGACAGTGGGGAATATTATCTGGATGGTATGGCAATCCACGAGACCAAAGAGGACGATCTGACCATGGTGCGCAACCAAAAGATCGGGTTCATTTTTCAGAACTATCAGCTGATCCCGACCTATAATGTCATGCAGAATATTATCATGCCCCTGCTGATGCGAGGCATGACGCATGAGGAAGCAGAAGAAAAGTGTAAAAATACTATCAAACTGCTGGGGCTGGATCACCGTATCGGACATAAGCCCAACGAATTGTCCGGCGGACAGAAGCAGAGAGTATCCATTGCCAGAGCACTGGTGGGACAGCCGGCGATCCTTCTGGCGGATGAGCCTACCGGTGCTCTGGATCAGACCAGCGGTAGAGAAGTACTGAAGCTGTTCCGGGAACTGAACGATATGGGCAACACAATCGTCATGATCACCCACGACCTGGGCGTAGCACAGTCAGCGAAACGTATTGTGCGTATCGTGGATGGGCAGCTACAGGAATAATTACAATTTACGAGATATCAAATGTTGTCTCCGTTCCAGCCCCAATATTTTACGGTCTGATACTTTACATAGACATGATCCGGAGCGATGTTCATGATCTCATGAAAGATATTGCAGATCTCTGCGGTCAGTGCAGAAAAAGCAGCGGCGTCTTCTCCACCGAAAACACTGACCTCTACCATGGCCAGCGGTTCGCTGTTGCTGCCACGAAAATATAAGTTATAATTCGGCTCAAAGCCAAGCATCAGCCAACTCTCAGATTTGCCGGGAACAATAGAGATGGCCTGTCCCAATCGGGTTTTCAGAGCCTGTTCCTGTTCAGGGGAGACGGGAGTACTGATTTTGGAATTAATAAAAGGCATAAGATATCCTCCTTGAAAAAATTTTATCTGTCTCTATAGTAAATCCTAAAAAGACGGGAAGCAAGTTACTTTTTGTTTTCTTTTGACGGCTTTGGTATTTGATTTTCTTAGTCTGAGCATAAAAGAGTCCCATTTTGCAAAAACTCTTGGTAACAGAATGCGAAAGGCAGGAAAGAGGAATGCAGATGCGGGACGATCTTGGAATTATAACAAAACTGGAAAACGGCAAGGCTTATCTGGAATTTGTCCTGCCGGAAACTATAGGGCGTTTGCAGTCCGCATTACAGATTGAGATCTGGGAAGGTGCGGAGGGCGAACGCCTTGTTTTTCATGGGGAATACTCATCAGAAGAAGCGGATTCCATGACGGCGTTGCTGCTGCGGCCGCATCTCTGGGACGGCATGCGGGATCCCTATGTCTATCTGGTGAAGGCGCAGGGAAGATTCAGAAGCGTGGAGTATGGAGAAAAGATGGGTGGTATGGAGAAGGAGGAAAAGTTAGATCCTGCTGAGGATATAACCGGGGAAGTGGAAATGTATTGGCGGCAGGAACTGACCATTTATGACGTGCGTGTCGTAGAAAAAAAGGGAATTCTACTCAATGAAAAAGAGTTCCTGCCACATGAAGTAGTCTACCGGCTTCCCCCGCAGATCAGTGATGCCGGGACGAGGGTGGAGCAGGTACGAAGAGATCTGGAACGGCTGGTCCAGATGGGGGTAAATGTGATCCGGCTGGAAGGAACCGGGACCGGGGCAGAGGGGGTGAACTGCTCCGAAGTGAGAACGTTTTACAGCCTGTGCAGAAAGCGTGGATTCCTCACTGGGGACCTGTGGATAAGACCGGAAAATCTCCCAGTGTACCGTGGATTACCCGGAGAAACGACATGCCAAGCACTCCTGGCGGCGGACGGCAGGACACTGACAGAGCGATACTACTATTATCAGGCAAAATGGAGCAGCGAACCGGTGCTCTATCCGGTACTTTCTACCCTGCATCGTCAGGAGAACGGATTACTTTCTCTGACAATTTACAGCAATCAGAAAAAAGTGGTGCTCTATGTAGATGGAGTACTTTTTTTATTCCAGTCGGCCGCATCCGGTGATCCGGAGTTCATTTTTGAAGATATTCCTGTGGCGAAGCTGCCGCTGCATCTGGCGGTGGAGGCAGGAAATTTAAGCATTTCTCTGACCGTGTCGAAGATTTAAGGGTTGTGGTTTCACACAATTTTCACAAATGTTTCACCTTTTCATGACATTTGAAACATATACTGATACAAGGGTGTAAAGGTTAACCGCTGTTCATGCTTGCATGATAAAGCGGTTGAATTTTACACCCGTAAAACATGAGGAAGTAGCGATTTGTGTAACAAATCAGCGGATTCCGAATGTTTTTCGGATTGCGAGAGCAGCTTGCTGCGAAGCAATTCGGGGATATCATCATAGATATCAGGTGGGGGATCACACCATATCAGGGAGGCAAATATGATAGAAGTAAGCAATCTTACAAAAAAATATGGTGACCATATTGCCGTAGACCATCTCTCTTTTCGTGTGGAAAAGGGACAGATTTACGGCTTTCTTGGTCCTAACGGCGCAGGTAAATCCACGACCATGAACATCATCACGACCATGACGATCATGACGACCATTGCGGCTGTGACCACGATCAGGATCACGAGCATCATCATGACCATGATGATCACTGTGGCTGCGGACATGACCATGTCCATCATCTTCACCATCACGCAGATGAAGTGTTCACCAGCTGGGGCAAGGAAACGCCTCGCA
>OJOA01001334.1_pt1 | contig 12512 bp, 10 predicted proteins | sample 1597991 | NCBI WGS metagenome assembly OJOA01 (sample SAMN01915207, study PRJEB22387) | human gut metagenome | isolation source: stool | host: Homo sapiens | place: USA | reverse complement strand
TAAAAGGAGGATTTTATGCATTTTTCTATTGATCGAAAATATTTTTATGACAAGCTATCTATTGTTTCTAGAGCTATTAGTGTCTTTTCTCCATTACCTGCACTATCAGGTATTTGTATTGATTTAAAAGATGGTTCAATGATTTTAACTGGTAGTGATTCAAATATATCCATTCGTACTGTAATTGTTCCTGGTGAATTGAATAATTTAGATATTGAAGAAGAAGGATCTATTATTATTGATTCTAAGTATTTATTAGAAATTGTTCGTAAATTGGATTGTAAAAATATTGAAATTGAAGTCATTGACTACTCTTTAGTTCGTATTTCTAGTGATAATGGTCAATTTAACTTAAATGGTATTCGTTCTAATGAATATCCTGATATTGATTTTACACAACCTAATCATCATTTTGTATTAAAGGCAACAGATTTAAAATCAATCGTTTCTCAGACTGCATTTGCGTGCAGCGACAAAGATCAACGTCCAGTATTAACGGGGGTAAATTTCAATTCACAAGGTAATATGTTGTATTGTTCTGGAACAGACTCATATCGTTTAGCTAGAAAAACAATTGAATTGAATTCAAGTCAAGATTTTAATATCACAATTCCTAGTAAATCTTTAACTGAGGTTGTTCGTTCTGTTTCAGATGATGATACAATCGATATTTATGCAGATTCTAAAAAAGCACAGTTTGTATTTGATAAAACAATTATCCAAACTCGTTTGATTGATGGAACTTTCCCAGATGTACAAAGAATTATTCCTACAAGCTGTGTATCTAAGATGTTGGTGGATTCATATGAAATTGCAGGTACAATTGATCGTACTAACTTCATTCGTAATGATAAAGTACATTTAATTAAATTGGAATGTTCAACTGCAGAAACTCATGTTAAGACGTATTCAAGTGAAATTGGAAACTCTGATGAAGTATTGACTAAGTGTGAATATGAAGGAGAAGATATTTCATTGACATGTAATGGTACATATATGTTGGATGCGATCAAGGCATTGGGATGCGAAAAAGTATTAATTGAATTTTCTGGATTTATGAAGCCTATCAAGGTATCAAATCCGGAAGATGCTTCAGTCTTAATGATTTTAGTGCCAATTCGTAGTTATGATTAAAGAAAATGCCGTTTAAACTCGTTTTAAACGGTTTCTTTTTATATCGGTATCTCTGTACGCATAGCTATTTATGTCGTTTTATGATATAATTATAGTGCGAAAAGAGGTATTTTCATGGAATTTGAACTTAAAGATGAGTATATTACATTAGCACAATTGCTAAAAGCTTGCGATGTTGTCTATAGTGGTGGACAGGCCAAGGAATATTTAGCAAACATGGAAGTATTAGTAAACGGCGTTAATGAAAATCGTCGTGGAAAAAAGATCTACCATGGAGATATTGTAGAAACTAATGGAATAAGGATTGAAGTGAAATGAATGTTGAAAAACTGACATGTTTTCATTTCCGTAATTATGAAACCATGTCTTTTTCTTTTACACCAAAATGCATTCATTTTTTATATGGAAAAAACGCACAGGGCAAAACGAACTTAATTGAAGCTATTTATTTTTTAAGTCATTTGCGTTCGTTTCGAACAAATCAATTGGACAGTATGATCATGCATGGGTGCAAAGAATTTTGTGTTCAGGCAACGGTGGAGTCTAATCACAGAAAAGAAGAATTGAAAGTGATTTTGGATCATCAAAAAAAGCATTTGTTTCGTTTTCAAAATCCAGTTAAGAAGTATTCGGATTTTATTGGAATTGAAAATGCAATCTTATTTTGTCCAGACGATTTATCTTTATTTACTTCATCTCCAAAAAATCGAAGACGATTTATTGATATGGAGTTAATGAAATTGTCAAAAACGTACACGGTTACGTTATCTTCGTATCAAAAAATTTTAAAGCAAAGAAATCAAGCTTTGAAACAGAGTAAAGTGGATGAGTGTTTAGTTCAAATTTATTTGGATCAGATGATAGATGTTCAAAAAATCATTATGAAACAAAGAAATGAATTTTTGAATTCTTTGATGATAAAAGCGCGTGAGCTATATCCATTCTTTTCAAATGAAAAAGAATATATAGATGCTAAGTATATAACGTTTATTGATTTGGATGGAGATATGAAGGAAGCTTATGCCAAGGTTTTTGAAAAAGAAAAAAAATATCATCAGACTTTGATTGGAATTCATAGGGATGATATTTTATTTGAATTGAATGGAAAACCTGTATGTGAAGTGGCCAGTCAGGGGCAGAAAAGAAGTTTTGTACTGGCACTTAAATTGGGGTTAGCCCAAATTATTTATGAAAAGAGTGGGCAATATCCAATTTTATTATTGGATGACGTATTTAGTGAACTGGATAATCTTAGAAAGCGACAATTAATTGAAAAGCTTCCTAACGATATGCAGATTTTTATAACAACAACAGAACGATTGAATATGCATTGGAATCGTGAAGTTCGATTCTATGATATAGAACAAGGGAGAATCAAGGAGGTCTACAAATGAGTCAGGATGAATTACAAAAAGAGATTCTTGAATTTGAAGAATTAGAAACACAAGCTACACAAGTAGAGCATTCGTATACAGCGGATGATATCCAGGTGTTAGAAGGGTTAGAAGCGGTTCGTTTGAGACCAGGTATGTATATTGGTTCCACTTCTGTACGTGGACTTCACCATCTAGTTTGGGAAATTGTGGATAATGGTATTGATGAGGCCTTGGCTGGTTTTGCAAATCGAATTGATGTGACAATTGAGCCAGGAGATATTATTGCGGTACGTGATAATGGTCGTGGTATGCCAGTTGGAATTCATGAAAAGACAGGAATTAGCGCAGTAGAAACAATTATGACGGTATTACATGCAGGTGGAAAATTTGGCGGAGGCGCTTATAAGGTTTCCGGAGGTTTGCATGGTGTTGGTGCCAGTGTCGTTAATGCGTTGAGTGAATGGTTAGAGGTTACTGTTTATCAGGATGGTAAAATCTATTTTATTCGTTTTGAAAATGGTGGACATGCGGTGGAGCCTTTAAAAATTATTGGTACAACAGAAGAAACAGGTACTTTAGTTCGTTTTAAAGCGGATCCAACGATTTTTAAGGATACAACAGTTTATGATTATGAAACGTTGAATTCTCGTCTGCGTCAGCTTGCCTTCTTAAATAAGGATATACGTTTAACTTTAACAGATAAAAGAACATCAGATGGTCCAAGTAATGACTATAAATATGAGGGTGGAATTATTGAGTATGTACAATTCTTAAATAAGAATAAGAGTACAATCAGTGATAAAGTCATTTATGTAGAGGGATTGCAGGATGGTATTCTTGCAGAAGTTGCTTTGCAATATAACGATGGCTATCAATCTAGTATTTATTCTTTCTGTAATAATATTCATACGCATGAAGGTGGATATCATGAAGATGGTTTCAGAATGGCTTTGACTCGTTGTATTAATGCCTATGCGAAAAATAATAATATGATCAAAAAGGATGAGAGTTTATCTCAGGATGATGTTAAAGAGGGATTGGTTGCAATTATTTCTGTTAAGCACCCGGATCCTCAGTATGAAGGACAGACAAAGACAAAATTAGGAAATAGTGAAGTTCGTAAGATTGTTTCAAATATTGCGGGTGAACAGATCAATCGTTTCTTCTTAGAAAATCCAGATATTGCCAAGGCTATTGTAGAAAAGGCAGAAATTGCCAGCAAGGCAAGAATTGCAGCAAAAAAAGCTCGTGAATTAACACGTCGTAAATCTGCATTGGATGGAATTAGTTCATTACCAGGTAAATTAACGGATTGTTCAAGTAAAGATGCAAGTGAATGTGAAATCTATATCGTCGAAGGTGATTCTGCCGGGGGCAGCGCGAAACAAGGTCGTGACGCGAAAACACAAGCTATTTTACCTTTGCGTGGTAAGATTTTAAATGTTGAAAAAGCTAGAACGCATCGTATTTTTGAAAACCAGGAAATTCGTAGTATGATTACTGCTTTTGGATGTGGAATTCAAGAAGATGTAGACGTATCGAAATTACGTTATCACAAAATTGTTATTATGACCGATGCCGATGTCGATGGTAGTCATATTTGTACATTGATGTTGACTTTCTTATATCGTTTTATGAAACCTGTTATTGAAGGTGGATATGTTTATATTGCACAACCTCCTTTATATAAGGTGCAAAAAGGAAAAAAGATTGCCTATGCGTATAAGGAACAGGAAATGGATCAGTTGCGTGAAGAATTTAAAGATGGATATAAAGTTCAGCGTTATAAAGGTTTAGGGGAAATGGATGCAGAACAGTTGTGGGAAACAACGATGGATCCACATCATAGAGTATTGAAACGTGTCACAATTGATGATGCGATGGAAGCGGACAGTGTATTTGATATGTTGATGGGTGAGGATGTAGAGCCTCGTCGTGAATATATTCAGGAAAATGCTGTATACGCTAATTTGGATTACTAGTAGGAGGTCCTTATGGAAGAAGAAAATAAGCGATATGACTATGTAGAAGATGTTGAAATATCCAAAGAAATGCGTACAGCCTTTCTAGATTATTCAATGTCTGTTATTGTTTCACGTGCATTACCAGATGTTCGTGATGGTATGAAACCAGTTCATCGTCGTATTTTGCATGCGATGAATCAATTGGGAATTACTTCAGGTGTTGCACATAAGAAGAGTGCACGTATTGTTGGTGAAGTTATTGGTAAGTATCACCCTCATGGGGATACAGCTGTATATGATGCGATGGTTCGTATGGCCCAGGATTTCTCGTATCGATATCCATTAGTGGATGGTCATGGAAACTTTGGTTCTCTAGATGGAGATGGAGCTGCGGCAATGCGTTATACGGAAGCTCGTATGTCAAAAATCTCTATGGAGATGCTTCGAGATATTCAAAAGGATACGGTCGATTTTATTCCAAACTATGATGGTGAAGAAAGCGAGCCAGTTGTGCTTCCGAGTCGTATTCCAAACTTGTTGATCAACGGTGCTGTGGGTATTGCGGTTGGTATGGCAACAAATATTCCACCTCATAATTTATCAGAAACGATTCAAGCCATTTTTGCGGTAATGGATGATCCGGATATTACGGTTCCTCAATTGATGGAAGTCATTAAAGGACCGGACTTCCCTACTGGAGGAATCATTTTGGGTCGTAAAGGTATTCGTCAAGCATTTGAAACAGGACGTGGATCCATTATGATTCGTTCTAAGTATCGTGTTGAAGAATTATCAAACGGAAAGAAACAGATTATTTTCTATGAAATTCCTTATCAGGTCAATAAGGCAAACTTAATTACTAAAATGGCTTCTTTAATTCGTGATAAAGCCATTCAGGGTGTTACTTACTTAAATGATGAAAGTAACCGTGAAGGTATTCGTATTGTAATGGAGCTAAAGAAGGATGCGCAGGAAGAAGTAATTTTAAATCAGTTGTTTAGATTAACACCACTTCAAACTTCATTTGGTATCAATATGTTGGCACTTGAAAATGGTCGTCCTAAACAATTGCCTTTAAAAGATATTATTCATGATTATATTGATCATCAGGTTGATGTAGTTGTAAGAAAAACACAGTTTGATTTAAAGAAGGCACAGGATCGTGCACATATCTTAGAAGGTTTACGAATTGCGATGGATCATATCGATGAAGTTATTCATATGATTCGTAGTTCTAAAAAAGATGAGGCCGGTTTATCTCAAGATTTATGTGATGCGTTTGGATTGAGCATGATTCAAGCTAAAGCTATCTTGGCAATGCAGTTAAGAAGATTATCTGGATTGGAACGAGATAAGATTGAAAATGAATATCAACAATTATTATTGACGATTGAAGATTTGAAGGATATCTTGGCAAATCATGATCGTGTTCTTCAAATCATTCGTGACGATTTAACTGAAATTGATCAGAAATACGGTGATGAAAGAAGAACTGAAATTAGTGATGCTTCTGTTGATATGGAAGATGAAGACTTAATTCCAGTGGAAGATGTAATTATCACATTAACTGAGTCTGGATATATTAAGCGTCAGCTTGTAGATACATATCGTGCTCAAAATCGTGGTGGTCGTGGAATCAAATCATTGACATTAAATGAAGAGGATTCTATCGATACTATGATTTCGATGTCAACACATGATTTCTTGTTGTTGTTTACAGATAAGGGTCGTGTATATCGATTAAAAGGATACAATGTTCCAAGTGGATCTAGAACATCTAAAGGAATTCCAATTGTGAATTTAATGACTTTGGAAAAAGGTGAAAAAGTAAATGTTCTTGTAGCTGTTCCTAAGGATGATGAAAGTGAAACATTATTATTTGTTACAAAGAATGGTATTGTGAAACGTACATCTGTATCTGAATTTGAAAATATCAATCGTAATGGTAAGATTGCGATTAGTTTAAAACCAGATGATGAGTTACGCTTTGTGAAATTAACTACGGGACAAGACGAAGTAATTATTTCTGGATCAAATGGTAAAGCTGTTCGATTCAATGAAGATCAAGTTCGTATCATGGGACGTAGTGCAAGTGGTGTATTAGGATTCAATTGTGATGGCAGTGAAGTTGTAGGTGCTGCATTATCAAGTGAAGGTGATACAGTTCTTGTTGTTTCTGAAAATGGTTATGGTAAGCGTAGTAAGTTCGAAGATTATCGTTTGACTTCTCGTGGTAAAAAAGGTGTTAGCACAATTAATATCACAGAAAAGACAGGTAAGCTAATGTGTATGCGTGCGGTTACTGGCAAAGAAGATGCGATGATTGTTGCGAGTGATGGAATCATGATCCGTGTAGCTTTAGAGAATGTAGGAATCTACGGAAGAAATACACAAGGTGTAAGATTGATCAACTTAAATGGAGATGCGAAAGTAACGCGTATGACATTGGTAGATCATGAAGAGCCTGAAGCAGAATCAGAAGAAAATACAGAAGAATAAAGCATGTAAGGAGTAGAATTATGATTTTGCTCCTTTTTCATATGATAAATCAGATAGAAATAACCAAAATACATTATATAAACGACACGTTGATTGCCAATTTGATAGAATGGATATAAATTTATTATAGAAAGAAGTGATATATGTGAACGCAAAAGATATGGGAATGTTTATCTGTAAGTTAAGAAAAGAAAACAATATGACGCAAATGGAATTAGCTCAACAGCTACATGTCACAGATAAAGCTGTTAGCCGATGGGAACGTGGAATAGGATATCCAGACATTCAATTGTTACCTGCCCTATCTGAATCTTTGCATGTTTCTGTGGCTGAATTGATATCATGTAAAAAGAGTTTGAATTATTCGAATGAAGAAGTCACAAATATTATTCACAATTTAGATGTATACAAAATGGAAAGTTTTAGACAAGATAGAAAAGCAGATAAAATTTCCTTAGTATGTATGATCTTTGTTGCGGCATGTGTTTATATTTCTGGTCATGGAAGCATTATAGGATCTTTATGTATTGGTGCTATTTTTGCAATGGCAGTAATTGACTTATATTATTTGTATTATGATAATTCAACAAAACGAATTTATGCCTTCTTTTCTCTATTAGGGTTACTTTTGTTTATTCAGTTTTTAATATTCATGGGAATGGATTATAGATGGATTTCTTATATTTTAATGCTATATATAATTGTGATATTGAATATGATTTGTAGATAAGTAGAATCATATGATAAATCCGATTTAATGAGGCTATTTCACAGAATAAGCGGTTGACTTTATCTTTGTTTTAATGGTATAAATGTGTTGAAAACAAAGATAAGGATAAGTAGATTATTCCATATATTAAATAGAGACAGTATGGCTGGTGAAAATACTGATATGAATAATTGAATAGCACCTTAGAGTGATTGAATGAAATTAGTAGTTTGATCCGGTACATACCGTTATCATGTTAAGAGATCATATATGTATATATATGGTAAAAAGGGTGGCAACGCGAGACATCGTCCCTTTATGGGTGCGAGTGTCTCTTTTTTTATGCAGAGGAGGATATCATGTTAGATATGAAATTTGTCCGTGAAAATCCGGACATTGTCAAAGAGAACATTAAGAAAAAGTTCCAAGACTACAAATTGCCTTTAGTAAATGAAGTGTTAATGGAGGATAAAGAGCTTCGCCAAACACAACAACATGCGGATGATTTACGTGCTAATCGTAAAAAGATTTCTAAAGAAATCGGTAAGTTGATGGGCCAAGGTAAAAAAGAAGAAGCTGAAGAAATTAAGCAACAAATGGCTGAGATTGCTCACGAGTTAACAGCTTTGGAAGAAAAAGAAATTAAATTAAGAGAGTCTGTTACTGAAAAAATGATGCAGATCCCAAACATCATTGATGATAGTGTTCCTATTGGAAAAGATGATAGTGAAAATGTTGAATTAGAAAAATTTGGAGAACCTGTTGTTCCTGATTTTGAAATTCCTTATCACACTGAAATCATGGAACGTTTAAGCGGAATTGATTTAGATGCAGCACGTCGTGTAGCTGGAAATGGATTCTACTATTTAATGGGAGATGTTGCTCGTCTACATTCAGCAATCTTAAATTACGCTTGTGATTTCATGATTGATAAAAAAGGATTTACTTATGTAATTCCACCATATATGATTCGTAGTTCAGTAGTTGATGGAGTAATGTCATTTGCGGAAATGGAAGGTATGATGTATAAAATCGAAGGTGAAGATTTGTATTTAATTGGTACAAGTGAACACTCTATGATTGGTAAATTCAAGGATACAATTCTTGAAGAAAAAGATCTTCCATATACTTACACTTCATACTCACCTTGTTTCCGTAAAGAAAAAGGTGCTCACGGTATTGAAGAACGTGGTGTGTATCGTATTCACCAATTTGAAAAACAAGAAATGATCGTTGTTTGTAAGCCAGAAGAAAGTATGGAATGGTTTAAAAAATTATATATGAATACTGTAGAATTCTTCAGAACATTAGATATTCCAGTACGTACATTGGAATGCTGTTCAGGTGATTTGGCAGATTTAAAATGTAAATCAGTGGATGTTGAAGCGTGGTCTCCACGTCAAAAGAAATACTTCGAAGTTGGAAGTTGCTCTAACCTAACAGATGCTCAGGCACGTCGTTTAAAGATTCGTGTTAAGGGTGAAAATGGAGAAAAGTACTTTGCGCATACATTAAACAACACTTGTGTTGCTCCACCTAGAATGTTGATTGCATTCTTAGAAAACAATTTACAGGCAGATGGATCAATCTTGATTCCAGAAGTATTACAACCTTACATGGGTGGTAAAAAGAAAATTGGTTAATCTTAAAAGCTGTCTTTGACAGCTTTTTTCTATTGCGAATTGAAAATGGATTTGATATAATAACTTGGCTACTACAATGATGTCTTATGAATCAGGTCAGGTCGGGAACGAAGCAGTCTTAAGTAAGCTCCATCATGTGTAGTAGTTTTTTATTTTTTGAGGATATGAGTATGGATGATGTGAAATGGATGAAGGAAGCTATCAAGCAGGCTAAAAAAGCAGAAAGCTATGATGAGGTTCCAATTGGATGTGTCATTGTGAAGGATGATAAAGTTATTGCTCGTGGATATAATAAGCGTGAGACTTTACAACAAAGCATTGCACACGCAGAAATTATGGCAATTCAAAAAGCATGTAAAAAATTAAATACATGGAGATTAGAGGACTGCATATTATATGTAACTTTAGAACCATGTCCTATGTGTGCAGGTGCGATTATACAATCTAGAATTAAAGAAGTTGTATATGGAGCTTCAGATCCTAAAGGTGGCTGTGTGGGTACATGTACAAATTTGTTTGAAGTGTCTGAATTTAATCATCATCCTGAATATAGAAAAGGAATTCTTGAATCTGAATGTTCAGATTTATTAAAACAATTTTTCAAGAAGAAAAGAAATATGAAAAAGAAGCAGAAATCATAAATTTGAAAGATTTCTGCTTTTCATATATATTGTACTTCCCTATTTCAATCAAATAAAATAGGTAAAACTATGATAAAATAAGATACAGATAAACATATAGAAAGGATTTTACGAATGGCATATCAAGCGTTATATAGAAAATATAGACCAACGAATTTTGATGAAGTTGTTGGACAAACACATATAATTCAGACATTGAAAAATGCGATTGTTCAAAATCGTATTGCTCATGCTTATTTATTTTGTGGTCCTAGAGGAACAGGAAAAACTTCAATCGCAAAAATATTTGCGAAGACATTAAATTGTACAAATAGTCAAGATGCTCCTTGTGGAGTTTGTGAGAACTGTAAAATGGCTGCGAATGGAAGTCATCCAGATATTATTGAAATTGATGCCGCCAGCAACAATGGTGTGGATGAAGTAAGAAATCTGATCGATAAAGTGAAGTATGCCCCAATGCAGGGAAAATATAAAATTTATATTATTGATGAAGTTCATATGATGACATCTGGAGCATTCAATGCATTGTTAAAAACAATCGAGGAACCTCCAGCTCATGTAATTTTTATTTTTGCAACTACAGAACCTAATAAAGTTTTACCAACTATTATTTCTCGCTGCCAAAGATTTGATTTTAATAAAGTGAGTATGCATGACATTAAATATAGATTATCTGTTGTTTGTAAAAACGAAGGAATTGAAATTGATGAGAATGGATTAACGTTAATTGCTCAATTGGCTGATGGAGGAATGCGAGATGCGTTATCCATATTGGATCAATGTGTTGCATACTGTTCATCTCATATTGATGTGAATGATATTCGTAAAATTTATGGTGTCGTAACATCTGAAGATATTGGAAAATTATTTTATTCAGTATATAAAAAAGATGTAGATAGTTTTGTCAAAGATATTCAGAAATATTCAGATATGGGAATGGATATTAAGCGATTGACAGCAGACTTTATTCATATGTTGAAGGATAGTCTGATTTTAGATTATTCTGAAAATTCAACTCTAGTTTCGGATATGAACAAAGATATGATTCGGAAATATTTCAAATTAGCACCTATTAATTTCAGAATTAAATGTATGGAAGAATTAATGGATACATATAATAAATATACATATGCATCTAACGCACTAGATTACTTAGAAGCTTCTTTATTAAAGATTTCAAGTTATTCATATGAATCGAAAACACATATTATTGATTCAGATCATAATGATTTTAAAGAGGGAGAGGAAGAAGAAAACTATGAAACATCATATGACGATACTTCTGATAACTCAGATATAATTGAGAAAAACACTCAAAAAGATGATAATAATGGGGCTTTAGAGAAATCTGAAATTTCTGATGTTTCACGTGAAACATTAAAACAGTCAGAAAATACAAATAATAAAATCATATTAAACGATGAATTTGTCATTCAATTGTTAGTTGGAGCTACAAAGATGGAAAGAAGTATTGATACGAATAAGTTCAATAATATAGGACAATTCATATCAAGTTTAGAATTTGGAAAATATGCGGCTACATTGAGAAACAGTAGTATTATGGCTAGTGGATCTAATTATATTGTCGTATGTGTATCTAGTGAAATCTTTGCGAAACAAATAAATGAATTTGAACTGAATTATGGATATGAAGATTTTACGGAAGTGTTATTAGGAAAAGCTAAGAAAGTATTCGCATTAGATAAGACACAACAATCTCGTGTAAAGGATGAGTTTAAAGAAAGAATGATTAGTGGTAATCTTCCAGAACCATGCCAAGTTCGTTTAAAAAGAAAAGACAAAGAATCTGAAAATAATATGAGCATTGAAGATCATATGAAAAGTTTGTTTCCTAATATAGAAATAAAAGAAGATTAGAAGGTGAAGTATGTATCCAAAAACATTTGATGATTTAATATATGAATTTCAGAAATTACCAGGAGTAGGTGCTAAAACGGCAGAGAGATATGCATTTACTGTATTAGGTTGGTCTGATGAAGAAATATCTGAATTGGCAGAAACGCTAGTAAATTTAAAAAAGAAAGTAAAGAAGTGTACGCGATGTGGTAATTTAACAGAAGATGAGCTTTGTGAGTTTTGTAAGAACTCTAATAGGAATCAGAATATCATATGCGTGGTGCAAAATCCGAAAGATATATCAGTAATAGAGTCTATGCAGCAATATAATGGTGTATATCATGTGCTAGATGGATTGATCAACACTCAAAAAGGAGTATTACCTGATCAATTGAATATAATGACTCTTTTAAATAGAGTGAATGAAAGAACAGAAGAAGTTATATTGGCTCTAGATCCTACAGTAGAAGGAGAAACAACTGCTTTATATATATCTAAATTATTAGAAGGGAAGTGTAGGGTAAGCAGACTTGCCCATGGTATCCCTGTAGGTAGTCATTTAGACTATACAGACGCTATGACATTGTTAAAAGCGTTTGAAGGACGTAAAAGTTCGTAAATATGTTTAATCGTATGAAGTATGTATGATATTTCATACGATTTTTTTATATTTATAGGAAAATAAGTAC
>OJOA01001328.1_pt1 | contig 12579 bp, 10 predicted proteins | sample 1597991 | NCBI WGS metagenome assembly OJOA01 (sample SAMN01915207, study PRJEB22387) | human gut metagenome | isolation source: stool | host: Homo sapiens | place: USA | reverse complement strand
AAACAGTCAATGCACTGTCCGGCTTCACATTCAGCAATGAATCTACCTGATATAATACCTCTAAAAGAGAAAGATAACTGCCTGAGAAGCATTTACGTACTTTTTTATCAGCACTTTCCCAAATACACAATCCAGCCTTCCTCCTGAGTGAACGAGAATAGACGATTAATATTGTAAAACCTTACCGACTGATATCATAAGTATATATTTTATAAGGCTCCTTCCTATTTACTGCATACAATATTCCATTCGGAGAAACAGTAAACTTGTCATATACTTTATCAAACAGAAATCTATTTTTCAAATTTCCATCCCAATCCCATACTTGCAATTCCGGTATGGCGCCTTTTACATATATCTGTTCACTAGTAACACCTTGATAAAAAAGAACATAAATCGCATCATCCATAGCCACTGCCGACAACCAAAAAGGGGTAGTAATCCTTTCTCTTAGCTTCTCCAATGTATTATGCCGCTCCGGAATATCTTTTAGCCTGATTTCCTGTAACAGTTCTCCAGCCATACTGTATTTGCGGATAAGGTTATGATATATATAAAAGTCAAATATAACCTTTTTGCCCATTCTTCCGGCCGTACATTTATAATCTAATCGGGCCTGTTCCTCCCGCTCTAGATTTTTAGATGGATAATCGCCAAAAGGGACAGCAGTTCCACTCGAATAAATAAAATGTTCTTTTCCACTAGAACCGTCCGTATTACCACTCATAATATAATAATCATTATCCAACCGAACTAACTGATTTATTGCATCAGGAATAGCTATTGCTACATTGTGTACTATACAGATTTTCTTGTTTTCAATCATGATTTCTCGTTCAATATCAGTATCCAAAATAAAAAAGCTGGAGTCCGAACTCACAAAATAATCCGCTCGTGAATGAATCAATTCATTAGGTCCCCCGCCCTTATATCCTGAAGAGAATTCATATTTCAAGCTGTCCGCCGTCCAAAAAGAGAGAGTCGGGTCATTCTTTGGTTCGATAAACACCAAATGATTATTAAAATAAAAGAACCCACGTGGATCTAAAATTTTGGTAGAATCTAAATTAAACTCCCGGAACGTACCTTGTTCCAGCTTTACATCATTCAGATTCAGTTCTTTAAAATGTCGGGAAGAACATCCAACAGACAACACTATTGACACAAAACATACAATGTAATAAATGTATTTCATAATTGCTTCCTTATTATTTAAAATAAAAAAAGACAGTTCATCAAAAAGAGCCAGCAACCATCAGAAGGATAATTCCGATGCCAATAATCAGTATTCCCTTTTTATAATAGTATTTTTCAAATTTACTCACAATAATAGTCATAATAAATGTGACTGACAAGAATATGTTTCTTTTTCACTATAAGTACCTACCCCCCAAACAATAGACATTGTTTGGAAAAAACCTCCTGTCAACTTTTGTCTTTCTTTATAAGACATCCGGAGAGTTGAAACGAAAAATGCCGATGCACTTCTCGTCCGCATCGGCATTTTCTATATAGACAAATATCTTATTCAAAAACGGTATCCTATAGAAACCTGTAAGGTAGAATTACGTAAACCATAGGTCGGTTGCGCCTTCATAAGCGTTTGTTTTTAGCTTCTCTCCTACTGCCACTTTTAGAACTTATAACCTATACCAGCAGAAAGTGTCAGCCCATGCCCTCCATAGTTCACAAAATTCGTTTTCAGAGAATACTTACAGTCCATAGAAACGAACCAATGTTTATGCTCCACAGACACTCCCCCTTTCAAACCGTAAGTGAAATGGTTACCAAAATCAAGATGCCACCATTCGCCATATTTCTGCTGACATCCGAACATAGCATACTGCACATAAGGCCCTGCATTAATACGCATAGAGAAAGCATCACTCAACTTCACTTTAAAAGAAGCCAATACAGGAAGTGTCAAAGCATATTGGCTAAAAAACGCATCTACCTTTGTCTTGTCCTTCGAATCATTTTCTTCGTAAGTAAGTATCAACTGCGGTTGGATATACCATGATTCACTCAACCGGATATCATACAGCCCACCAACATAGCCACCGGCTCTCCATTTAAATCCTTTGAAAGAAGTAGTTGACAGATTAACACCACCGACCACTCCCCACCGGTTCTGAGCAGCAGCCGAAAATACTACAATCATAAAAAGCGACATCAAAAATAATAACTTTGCTTTCATATCTCTTTGTTTTAAAATGATGCTGCAAAGTTAGGATGAGAATAGTATAACAACAAGCGAAAGCGATGACACTACAAAAAGATAATACACTATCTATCAGCAGTATACATTCTACACCTCTGACAATTTCCGCTTTATTCTGGACCTGCGCTGATTAATGGCTTGCGTATCGCTAAAACCCAGACATAATGCAACGGTCAAAGAAGAGAGCCCTGTCTGTTCCATACAAAGAAAGAACAAATCATCTTCAGTCAACCCCGAACACTTAGCTTGCAAAGAAGATACATACGTCGAATAAATCCCCAAAATCACTTTTTTAAGCTTATCTGTCTCCACCGTAGAGAAGACCATTCTATGCTTTTTATCTGTCTTATCCTGATTGGCCAATGCCATTACTTTTCTATAAATCGGTGTCTGCTGGAACTGCCAAGCCTGCAACTCTATCTTCTCTTTCTCCAATTGAGTTATCAACCGCTCTCTTTTGCTGATTTCATCCAGATTCTTATTTTCCTTATCCCGCAAAAGAGCGATGACAGCTTCATTCTCCTCTATCCGCCATTGCATCGTACGCAGTTTGTCATTCGTATACTCCAATGACTGTTGATAAAGCACTTCCTGCCTGTTCTTCCTATTAATACGGTATTGGTAAACGAGAATCATTACAAAGAAGATGACAACAGCGACAAAAACTATCAGTCCTATCGTCATTCTTGACTTTCTTTGTTCCTCCCTTATTCCCAGTTCCGTTTGATGCTTATAGACCAGATGCTGTACTTCGGACAGTTCCTCACCGGCATCCAAGGAATCCCGAATCATCACAAAAGTATCCAGATAATGATAAGCAGACTTATAATTGCCCAATTGGGCTTTAACCACAGCAAGTGACCAATAAGGCATTGCTTGAGGCTCAGAGAGAAATAAGCTCTTATCCAAATAATAGCCGGCAGAATCATATTGCCCCAAATCAATATATAAATCACCCATATTCAAAAAATAAAGCCCCGATTGGGGATATTTGTCAGAGAGAGACTGCAACACCTTACGTGCATAAACCACAGCCGAATCTGTTTCTCGAAATTGTCTATAACGGATACTCAGATTATGCCAAGAGGCAATCATCATGCTTGTATCTCCTCCATTCTCCGCATACTCCACCGCTTTTCGCTGATAAGCAAGGGCAGAATCCTGTTTCCCCCTCATTGTATAGACATACCCGATATTATTATAGACCACGGCTGTATCTCCGGCATTATACGAATAATATAAAGACCGGTTCAACACTTCCAACGCCTTGTCATATAGCCCGCAATCTCCATACCATAATCCCAGCACGCTATAAATCAAGCTCCTGTATAGCGTATCCTCCGGATAATCCTGCAACACGTCCAACGCTTTCAGATTCATCTCTATCGCTGCCTTTTTATCATCCATCTGTGCCAGCAACCGCCCTTTATAAAGCAAAGCCACTGCCATCTCCTTATCATCATCGCCATAATAATCGAGTGCAAAATCCAATAATGAATCGCAAGGCAACAAAGGCAACTCATTTTTATCCATAGCCTCAGCCATTAGCAATGCATAATAGGCCCTGTCCGCTTCTGTCATTTCATCCAAAACAGATATACTCCTTAAAACAGTCAATGCACTGTCCGGCTTCACATTCAGCAATGAATCTACCTGATATAACAGCAGATTAGAGGAGTGGTGATTACAGGCAAACAAGCAAACAGCCAGCAGGCCGATGACATTTAAATTCACAATAAATGAACGCATAATAATTTTGTCTTTAGTTTTCTAGTTTTCTGCAGGCAAAGGTAGTAAAATACCTCTAAAAGAGAAAGATAACTGCCTGAGAAGCATTAAGAAGACAAAGTTTTACCATACACTGGTAAGAGTTCGCACGTAAGTTCCCCCCCCAACAATGCCCATTGTTTACATAAACAATCACTACCGGTTGACCGTGAAGTACTCCGTCAGCGTACAATGTTTCCATAGCTTCTTCTTTTATTAATGAACGTAAAATATACATTAACCACGGACGTGGTTAACTTTAACCACAGTCGTGACTAAGCCTAACCACCCTCGTGAACAGACTTAACCACGGCGGTGGTTAAGCAATTGCAATAGGCTTCTTACATAAACGGTTACTATTGTTTGGAAAAACACTCTCTATTGTTTGAAAAAAGCCTTTGGTCAACTTTTGTCTTTCTTTATAAGACATTCGGAGAGTTGAAACAAAAAAAAATGAAAGTGTGTCGGAACTCTCATAAACTAAAAATCACCCTCGCCACAGGTAGTTGTAGCAAGGGTGATTTCGATAAAGATGTTCGTCAATTAATAGCCAAAGTCCTTTCCCCTATGAGTTCATAACCGACATCAGGCTTCACTTCAAGTCATAAGTATAATCATAAGGGCATTACATTTCTCCCTGCCTGCAACTCACATCTTTCAGCTTCCCCTGAAATCCATTCAGCGTATCTCCTATCTGCTGCAAAGGAAAGACCAAAGTCTCTTGATAGCGCATCTCATCCATCGACTTATACTTAGGATTATAGACCCGCATGGTTCTGCCTTCCAGACGCTCCTGCAATTTACCGTCCACATACAGGGAAGTGCCCTTGTAATCTCCTTCAATGCGGATGGAAGACCATCTGCCGGCCGGAAGACGATAAGAATTAAACACAAATGTGTAACCGTCGCGAGAGAAGGCAATCCGTCCCGTATTCTCCCAGTTTGTATATACCGTGGCATGAGCGCCTCTAAATAATACACCGCTGATATTCGTCTTTTCGTCCGGACAGATTTTGAATTCCACCGTATAGGGGTAGCCCACTTCCTGCAAAGCAGTCTGAACCGTATCCTTACCGGTAAAGAGCAGTTCCTTGCCGGGAACCGTCAGTGCAACATCTTTATGGGGAGAGATTTTGCCCGACAGGTTAATGCCCGGCGCTTCGGGCATCTCTTTGCAAAGGGCCTCAAATGCTTTATAAGGCACTTGTTTGTTGTCTCCCTTCCACAGTCTTTCGGTCAGCACCTGAACGGCCGGAAAAGCACGGATATGCACATCCTGTTGCGAGATGCCATTGCCGCATTGGTCGTTCCACACGGCAAACATTCCGCCCAATACCCCCGGAGTACCTTCGGGAAGTGTCTGCTTGCGGTTCATCAGCCAGGGAGTCCATGTCTCATACAGCCATTGATGGTCCAAAAACTCGCGATAGTAGCCCGCACCGGGCACAATATAGAGATAGGTATCGCAAGTATTGATAAGCTTATATCCGTCTTTTAAAGATATTTCCGGGTCTACCCAGTCATACGACCACGCATTTACCGTTACTCCCTCTGCCTTTACAGGAGTCTTTCCGGGAAGCCATTTCAAGCCTCCCCACATACGCGGGGTCTTACCATACTTTTCAATGTACTTCAAGTAGCGGTCAGTGAAATAACGATACTGCTCGGCTTCTTTCTTATTGTATTCGTCCGTACCGATATGCACATCAGGGCCTATAAACACAGGATGCTCTCCTGAAAGATACTCATCAAGCAGCGAATCGATGAAACGGTACGTTTCCTCTTTATACAAGTCCAGATGGTCCATTCCATACTCTTTGCTGCCTATTTCGGGCTTGTATTGGGTGAAGGACAATGAATGGGCCGGAATGTCTATTTCGGGAATCACATTCACCCCATACTCCATGCCCAACCGCTGCAAGTCCGTAAACTCTTGTTTGGTATACGAACCGTCCTTTGCCGTCAGACCGGGGAAACGTTCGCTTTCAAGACGGAAAGCGGCATACGTCTTGTTCCAGTCATTGTCAAAGAACTGCGGAAAGCCGTTGTCGTTCAGGTGAATCTGGAATTCGTTCATCTTATAGAAGGAAAGTATCCTGACATATTGCTTCAGATAGTCCAACGTAAAGAACTTGCGGCCGGCATCAATCATAAAGCCGCGGTTAGGGAATAAAGGAAAGTCGCGTGCCGTCCCTTTCGAAATCTTTCCCTGCTGCTTATAAAGCATCTGCAGCAGCGTGCGGGTTCCCCAGAACACTCCTTTCCGGGTAGGCGCCTCAATCCCGGCATAACGGTTTACCGACAGTTTGTAGCCTTCATCGCCCAACTCTTTGTCGGGCTTCATCAGAGCCATATAAATATCATTTTTGCCCGGTTTACCGGTTCTCACGGAATAATTCCAGCCCAACATGGCGTTCAGGTCATCTGCCAATATCCCGGCGGTAGACAAAAGTACAGCCTCATCAGCAGGGTTTACAACAATATTGCCTTCGGCGGGAAGGGCCAGTTTGCCACTGCCTCCTTTCCATTGCTGAAGGGCAGGGATTACTTGGGGACACGGTTCTTGTGCGGAAATCGCAAGACATGCCATCCACAGACAGCATAAAGCAAGAAAGTTTTTCATAAGCATTGAGGTTTTAAAAGGAGGGGGATATTATTTCCCCCTGACTATTTTCTTGATATCATTCAGTTTATTCAAAGCTTCGAGAGGCGTCAGATTATTGACATCCAGCGTCAGAATCTCATCACGTATCTGACACAGCACCGGGTCGTCCAACTGGAAGAAACTGAGCTGCATCCCGTCTCGGCCGGAAGCTATCTCCGCCGTCGGTTTGGCAATCCCCTGCTGGCGGTTGTCTGTTTCCAGTTGTTTCAGAATGTCATTGGCACGCTTCACGATGCTCTTCGGCATACCCGCCATTTTCGCCACATGGATACCGAAAGAGTGCTCACTGCCTCCCCTCTCCAGCTTGCGCAGGAAGATGACTTTATTATCCACCTCCTTCACCGACACATTGTAGTTCTTAATACGCTTGAAGGATTTCTCCATCTCATTCAGTTCATGGTAATGAGTGGCAAAAAGTGTACGCGCCTTTGCACGCGGATGCTCGTGGATGTGCTCCACTATCGCCCATGCAATAGAGATGCCATCGTAAGTGGAAGTGCCCCTGCCCAGCTCATCAAACAGCACCAGACTGCGCGAAGAAAGGTTGTTCAGAATATCCGCCGCCTCATTCATCTCTACCATAAAGGTAGACTCTCCCACCGATATATTGTCGCTGGCACCCACGCGGGTGAATATCTTATCCACCATGCCGATACGGGCACTCTCTGCAGGAACAAAACATCCTATCTGCGCCAACAGCGTAATCAATGCCGTCTGGCGGAGCAAAGCCGATTTACCCGCCATGTTAGGACCCGTGATAATGATAATCTGCTGGCTGTCGGTATCCAGATACACATCATTGGCAATATACTTCTCCCCCACCGGAAGCTGTTTCTCTATCACCGGATGGCGTCCCTGCCTGATATCCAGCACATCACTATCCTCCACTATCGGACGGATGTACTTATTCGCTCCGGCAACATTGGCAAAAGCAAGCAGACAGTCCAAACGAGCTATCTGGTTGGCATTAATCTGAATGGCAGGGATATATTCGGCAAGGGAAAGAACCAAATCATTATAAAGCTTGGTTTCGAGCGTCAGAATCTTATCTTCCGCACCCAGAATCTTTTCTTCGTATTCCTTCAACTCCTGTGTGATATAACGCTCTGCATTCACCAGTGTCTGTTTGCGAATCCAGTCGGCAGGCACTTTGTCTTTGTGTGCATTGCGCACCTCTATGTAATAGCCGAATACATTGTTATAGGCAATCTTCAGACTGGGAATGCCGGTCTGCTCACTCTCGCGCTGCTGCACCTGCAACAGATAATCCTTTCCCGAAAAAGCGATGCGGCGCAACTCGTCCAGCTCTTCATTTACCCCATCGGCTATCACTCCCCCTTTATTCACCAGCAACGGAGGGTCATTCTTTATCTCTTTGGCTATTTTCTCGCGGATATTGAGGCAAAGGTTAAGCTGTTCACCGATGCGGCGCAAACTGTCATTGTCGGCATTCAGACAAGCGTTCTTAATAGGCTCGATGGCCTGCAATGCCACTTTAAGCTGAACTACCTCACGCGGAGAGATACGTCCCACGGCCGCTTTAGACACAATGCGTTCCAAGTCACCGATAAACTGCAACTTCTCCTCAATGAACTCTTTAAAGTCCGGTTCGCGGAAGAAATACTCCACCACATCCAGGCGCTCATTGATAGGCTTCTCGTCTTTCAACGGAAACACCACCCAGCGTTTCAGCAGACGGGCTCCCATCGGGCTGATTGTTTTGTCGATAACATCCAGCAGACTCGTGCCTCCGTCATTCATGCTACCCAGCAATTCCAGGCTCCGGACAGTGAATTTATCCAAGCGCACATAGCGGTCTTCCTCAATGCGCGACAGCGAGGTGATATGGCCGATTTGATAATGCTGCGTCATATCCAGATATTGCAGGATGGCGCCCGAAGCGATAATACCGTTCTTGAGATGCTCGACGCCGAAACCTTTCAAATTCTTCGTTTCAAAGTGTTTCAACAGCTTCTCGCGGGAAGAAGTCTCGGTAAACACCCAGTCCTCCAATTCGAACGTGAAGAACTTGCTGCCGAAATTTCCTTCAAACATTCCCCGCTTTCCGCGTTCAAACAATATTTCCTTGGGAGCGAAGTTGTTCAACAGCTTGTCCACATAGTCAAACGGCCCTTCAGCCGTAAGAAATTCACCGGTAGAAATATCCAAAAAAGCAACACCACACGCAGCTTTACCGAAATGGACTGCCGCCAGAAAGTTATTCTCCTTATACGAAAGGACATTATCATTGATGGCCACCCCCGGAGTCACCAACTCGGTAATACCCCTCTTCACCAATTTCTTTGTCAGTTTAGGGTCTTCCAACTGGTCACAGATGGCCACACGCTTGCCGGCACGTATCAGTTTCGGCAGATAAGTATCCAGAGCATGATGCGGAAAGCCCGCCATCTCCACACTCTTCCCTTGTCCGTTGGCACGTTTGGTCAGTGTAATTCCCAATATTTCAGAGGCTACAATGGCATCTTCGGAATAGGTTTCATAGAAATCTCCACACCTAAAAAGCATGATTGCATCGGGATGCTTTGCCTTCAACTCAAAAAACTGCTTCATCATCGGGGTTAAAACCACATCATTTGCCACTGTTGTATCCTTTCTTTTTAAAGTTAATATCACCGGACAAAGATAGCAAATCGACCTCTGATTTTAAAACAGTGAAAGGAAAAGTTTTACACTATTTATCCCTCTTGCAGCTACACAATATCTACAATAATCTTTGCTTCTTTCAATTTTCGGAGTATCTTTTCTTCTTTCATTGAGCGTGCCGGCATCTTGCCATGAGCCAACCGCCATACTTTCCACGGAGTAACCTGATGCTTGAATGCCAGACTACAATAAACAAAACGATACTTTGAATTCCAAAATCTAAATATTTCCATCATCTCAATGATTTTATCTGTCTTGTAGCTCCGGCAAGACACTTATTATTATTAGAAACGTGGAACTATCTGTTCTAATATCCGCTTAGGAAGGCCCTGAGATTGCCTGTGAACACGAATATACGACAGCTTAGCCCCACGCTATAACAAGCGTGAGAACCAACTGCGTCCTTCATGTGTTCACGAAAATTTCTCAGGTTTTCCTAAACATGAAAAAGACACAACGTTTCTCTGCAACGTAATCTTTTATAAATCCGCAGAGACATCTCCATGTCTCAAACTTGTACAAAAGTAGTGATTAATTGTCAATATACGCCCAATAAATACCAAAATATTAACCGCATAGTCATTTTATTGTTTCTATCTTTGTGCACATAAACAAATAAAGACCAATGAAAAAGATACAAGTAAAAGAGCTGAAAGACAACATGTTTGAGACAATCAGCAAAGAATGGATGCTGGTAACCGCCGGTACAAAGGAAAAATTCAATACAATGACTGCCAACTGGGGCGGCATCGGATTCTTATGGAACAAGCCGGTAGCCTTCATCTTTATCCGCCCCGAACGCTACACGTTCGACTTCATAGAGCAGAATGATTACCTCACTCTCTCTTTCCTGGGCGAAGAGCATAAAGATGTTCACAAAATTTGTGGTTCTAAGTCAGGGCGAGATATCGACAAAGTGAAAGCAACAGGACTTCAACCCTTATTCACCGAAAATGGAAGTATTACTTTTGAACAGGCCCGGCTGACCTTTGAGTGCAAGAAACTGTATGCCGATATGATTAAGCCGGAAGACTTTATCGACCAAAGCATTATCGACCGATGGTATGGAGAAGCGCACGGCGGCTTCCATAAAATGTATGTGGTAGAGATTGTCAATGTATTGGAGGCAATCTCATAAAACAGGCGGCTGAGTACCTAAAATGGAAAGTATATATCCTGTTCTTGGCACAGTTTCCAAGGACAGGCTCTCGTCTTCCGACAGATATTTCCGCAGTCTCGCCACATAGTTATTCAAACTCTGCTCGCTGCCGGGAGTACCCTCCCACAGCTCCTGCACTATTTGTTCGCGACTTACTGTTTGATTCATGTTCTGTGCCAACAACTTCAGCAGTTTATATTCAAACTCAGTCAGCCTTCTCACAGGCTCCTCGCCTTTGAACAACATACTGTCTCCGGCTCTCAGATTAAACATTCCGATGGATAGTCCTTTCGGATGGAAATATGGCGTGTGCCTGCGTATGTAAGCCACCAACTCCTCCATTTCGAAAGGCTTTCGCAGATAAGCGATGCCACCTGCATCCAGCGCCCTTGCCACTTCCGAACCGGCTATGTGTGAAGAGACAAACAGAATCGGTGTATCGGGAGCCGTCAGTTTGAGTTCCGCAACGGCATCTATTCCATTCTTCTCTCCTATCTCTACATCCAGCACCATAATGTCCGGCTGCATTTCCTGAACCACACCCTGAATTCCTACCAGCGTAGTGCAATACTCTGCAGCATAGCCCGATGCCCTCAATGCCAAGATTACCACTTGTCCCAATGCGATGTCATCGTCTACAAACAGAACTTTTGTCTTTTCCATCCGTTTTTCTCCTTTCAATCAACGATATGGAATAATGAATGTAAAAGTGCTTCCTCCACCTTCGGCACTCTTCATCATTATTTCCCCTCCATGTTCATTTATAATATATTTGGATTGTGCCAAGCCTATGCCGTAACCCTTCTGCTGTTGCTCTTCGCTTCGGGGAACCCGATAGAACTGGGTGAACAATTTCTTCTGATGGGTGGCGGCGATGCCCCAACCATTGTCTTTGACAGACACACGCAACCGCTCATCCACAATAGAAAGAGAGACCTCTATTCTCACTCCTGCATCCGAATATTTCAAGGCATTCTCCATCAGGTTACGAAGCACGTTCTCTATATACATGCCATCGGCCATTACCTGCAAACCCGAAGGAAGTTCATTGATGATGCAGATGGTATGAGGCTTGTCCGGATAGAGGCAGGACAACTCCTTCTTCACTCCCGCTGCTATTTCCGGAACATCAATCAGACTTTTATTCAATACCACCTGATGACGATTCATGCGTGCGGTCATTAACAAAGCCTCTATGTTGGAAATCAGACGCTTCACACCCGCTTTACTCGTTTCAAGCATCTCCTTGGTCTCCTCATCGGATACCACTAATTTCAACCACCCCATCATCGTAACAACACTGTTCAATGGAGATTTCAAATCATGAATAGTGCCATTGATGGTCATCTCCCTCTTGCGAAGTAATGCTTCCTTCCGGCGAATGGCAGTCAGCTGGAAAATCAGACAAAGTAGTACCAGCAGCATCATGCAGGCAGAAAGAGCCAGCGTCCAAAGCTGATGCCGCAGAAAATGAGACATAGGAATATCTACCTTTATCTGAAGATATTGCAAGCCTTTTGTGCCAATAGGCATGAACTTAGATACATAATCAGGCGTATGGCTTTCCAAGTCTCCAACAGAAGAAATCATTACGGTGTCTTTATCATAAAGAAGGAATTGATGAGGATGATGGACAATGCTATCTGATAAATGCCAAAGGCTGTCCAAAGTATGCATATTCAGGGGGAAACCTGCTGCTAATAAATAATCTTGCGCCAATTGAGATACAATCTCTCCGGTTGTAGTACCTATCCCCATCTTTCTAGCTGCCGGCAAATTAAATGTATCTTTATTAGTCGGTAATTTACGAATACTGTCTAACTCTTGCGGAGTCATGTCCGACAATAATTTCACTTTAAGCACAGGTTTCGTTTGTATCGGCCGTCCCGACCGTAAATCACTTCGAATCCACTTTTCATCTTCTATTATTCTTTTTGTAACCTCACTTATATTAATTATATCTTCAGCCACATCTTGATTATATAAACTAAATATATAACTAATTTGCAGACAGACTGTTGCAGCCATAGCAATAAAGGTGATATAATAATATTTCTTCATTTTATAATCAGTTCTACGCGACAAAGATAATTGTTTCTAATC
>OJOA01001316.1_pt1 | contig 12705 bp, 15 predicted proteins | sample 1597991 | NCBI WGS metagenome assembly OJOA01 (sample SAMN01915207, study PRJEB22387) | human gut metagenome | isolation source: stool | host: Homo sapiens | place: USA | reverse complement strand
TTATCAGTGAAGGAATGGGACATGATTCCGAGGCGACCACACAAATTTATCTGGCTTCATTGGACAATTCCGTAGTGGACAAAGCCAACGCACAGATATTAAGGTATTTGTAGGGGTATATGAAGTGTTTAAACTACTCCATTCTATGTAAGAGAGACATAATTTATTGCGAAATTACTCAAAATATAGCAACTGTTACTATTTAAGAGCCAATAAAAGCATATTGCAATGTTCAAAAACATAGAATTGTTTATCAGATTTGAGTTTTGAGGCTTAAATAATAGCTGATAACCAAGATATTACATCTGTTATACTACCCTTTGCCCCATGTCAAGGCACGTACATCACTCTAGCGAAGCCCTGTGAAACAGGCAAATAGAAAAGCCTTTTTCACGTCCTCACGTGGGCATGGAGCAGCCATAGCAGCTTTCATTTCCTCCAATGTAAGGTATTCCCCGATACTTTCCGAGGGTTGGTATTTCTCTTTCGAGCCGATTGACTTCAAAGGATTGGAAGCCAGTATGCCCTCACGCACCGCCTTGTTCAGCGCACAGTTCAGCACGGATTGGTGGTGGTGCGCCGCACCGTTACTGATAACACTGCCATCCTTGCGAGCATGTTCTTCGCGTAGCGCAGAAAAGCGATGAAGCCACGGCAAAAGTCCGCATCCACGTTAGTCAGCATAATATCGGGCTGACATGTTTCATTTAGATATGTTTCGACCTTTAGCCGCAAATCCCGTCTGCCTTTCAAAGTGGATGCAGAGAAACCGAATTTCTCCTGTTAGTACTCTTTCAGAAAATCAATGAGGGTGATGCACGACCGCCTGACCTTGTTCCATTGGCGCACACCGTGGCTCTGCAACGCCAAGATGCGCTCGGCCTTGATTTTGGATGCCACCTGCATTGCATGAGCGTTCTGCTGTTTGTCGATCGGCGTTTGTTCCGGCACAAGGTACAATCCAAGCGATTCAACCTTGCGTACCTCTTCACATAAACATCGAGATACAGGCTCATGTTTCCGTTGCCAATTTGCGCTTTCGGATGCGCACAGGCTCTTTTACCTTTTGCACTTTCTTCGGTCGTGCCATATCCTTTCCCTTTCTTATCTTTTCTTTTCACGGCAGCAAAATACCCCGTGTCTCAGTCGCAAAATTAACACTTTTCTCTGCGACGCGCAACAAATATGCAACAAAAAATATCGTAAAACTATGGCTATTTACGAGATAACGGACAAGATAAGAAAATCTATAAATGCCATATATACAGTATATTAAATTGATTTTCTTTCCGATTGTATGACTATCTTTTCCGTTCTGAAACCCTATACATCGTCGGCGTCGGTCATTTCCTCGCCCATGTATAGTTATACTGAACGTTCCCTTTCCACAGCCTTTCTAACGGGTATAGCAAATGTTAAATTTACTAACTTTATCTCAATAGGCTATCACGACGGAGTCTCGGTTGATAATGTACTTGCCCCAGCACAGATGGCCAGACTGTAATACTTATTGGAGATTGTGACTGTCCAGTCCAACTTGCACCATACGTTTAGGACACATATATACTTTTGCGGTAAGGATTGAAGGACGCCGATCCGTGTGCTCCCTGCTCTGAGACCTGTCCCCGATGCAACATGACGACATCAGGTGACACATGTCGTCAGTATTGTGAATCAATGGGTTATGTATTATATATTCGCCCCGTAAACATTTTTTAACCACTTAAAATCATATCAAATGATGAGAAGAAGAATCCTATTGGCAAGCGCGGCTCTGCTGCTTCAGGCCGCCTCCGCCTTCGCCCAGAACGGCGGTCTCAGCGGAATCAACCAGGCGACAAGCATGGTGACATCCTATTTCAATCCTGCCACGAAACTCATTTACGCGATAGGAGCCGTAGTCGGCCTTATCGGAGGCGTGAAGGTCTACTCCAAGTTCTCGTCCGGCGACCCGGACACATCCAAGACGGCGGCCTCATGGTTCGGCGCCTGCATCTTCCTTATCGTGGCTGCCACCATCCTCCGCTCATTCTTCCTGTGATTATGTCGGAGTACACTGTCAACAAGGGGATCGGCCGCAGCCCTGAGTTCAAGGGTCTGAGAAGCCAGTACCTGTTCATCTTCGCCGGCGGGCTGCTCGCCCTGTTCGTGGTGTTCGCCGTCATGTACATGGCAGGGGTCAGCCAGTGGGTGTGCGTCGGCTTCGGAGCCGTCTGCGCCCCGGCGCTTGTGCTGATGACATTCCGCATGAACGCGAAGTACGGCGAGTGGGGACTGATGAAGCTCCAGGCGATGCGCCGGCATCCCCGTTACATCATCAGCCGGAGAAGATTCATCCGGCTGCTTACCAATAACCCTAAAGGAAAAAGCGTATGAGAAATGTAATGAAATCCGCCACGCTGGAGAGCCGTTTCCCGCTGATGGCCGTCGAGCACGGGTGCATCGTCAGCAAGGACGCGGACATCACCGTGGCCTACAGGGTGGAGCTCCCGGAGGTGTTCACTCTGACGCGCGCCGAGTACGAGGCACTCCATTCCGCATGGGTGAAGGCCGTCAAGGTCCTTCCGGAGTACAGCATAGTGCATAAGCAGGACATATTCATCGAGGAGAGCTACAGGCCCGACACCTGCGGTGAGGAGCGGAGTTTCCTCAGCCGCAGCTTTGAGAGGCACTTCAACGAGCGTCCGTACCTGCGGCACACCTGCTACCTGTTCCTGACCAAGACCACGAGGGAGCACAGCCGCACGACAAGCAGCTTCAATGCCCTCACGCGCGGGTTCATAATCCCAAAGGAGATGCAGGACAGGGAGACCGTCACGCGGTTCATGGAGTGCTGCGGGCAGTTCGAGCGTATCGTGAACGACAGCGGCCTGATCCGCATGGTGAGACTTACGGAAGATGAGATAACCGGCACGGTGAGTACCCCGGGCATCATCGAGAAGTACTTCTCTCTCTCGCAGGATGACTGCACCTGCCTTCAGGACATCGCCCTCGGGGCCGGGGAAATGAGGGTCGGGGACAGCCTGCTCTGCCTGCACACCCTGTCCGACCCGGAGGACCTGCCGTCCAGCGTGTGTACTGACAGCCGCTATGAGAGGCTCTCCACGGACCGCAGCGACTGCCGCCTCTCCTTCGCCGCACCGATAGGCGTCCTGCTCATGTGCAGCCATATGGTGAACCAGTATGTGTTCATCGACAGTCCTGCCGACACACTGAGGAAGTTCGAGCAGACCTCCAGGAACATGCACTCGCTCTCCCGCTACAGCCGTTCCAACCAGATCAACAAGGAATGGATAGACGGGTATCTGAACGAGGCGCACGGCAAGGGCCTCACCTCCGTGCGCGCGCACTGCAACGTGTTCGCCTGGAGCGACGACCGGGAGAAGCTCAAGCGCATCAAGAACGACGTGGGCGGCCAGCTCGCCCTGATGGAGTGCAAGCCGAGGCACAACACAGTTGACGTGCCTGCCCTGTTTTGGGCGGCGATACCGGGCAATGCAGGCGATTTTCCGGCGGAGGAGAGCTTCCACACCTTCATCGAGCAGGCCCTGTGCCTGTTCGTCGGGGAGACATCCTGCCGGGACTCGCTCTCGCCCTTCGGCATCCGCATGGTGGACAGGCTGACCGGGAAGCCGGTCCACCTGGACATCTCCGACCTGCCGATGAGGAACGGCACGATAACCAACCGCAACAAGTTCATACTCGGTCCTTCCGGCAGCGGCAAGTCCTTCTTCACCAACCACATGGTGCGCCATTATTACGAGCAGGGAGCGCATGTGCTGCTGGTGGACACCGGTAACTCCTACCAGGGACTCTGCAGCCTTATCCACGCCCGCACACACGGTGAGGACGGCGTCTATTTCACCTACGAGGAGAGCGACCCGATAGCCTTCAATCCCTTCTATGTGGAGGACGGGGTCTTCGACATAGAGAAGAAGGAGTCCATCAAGACGCTCATCCTCACGCTGTGGAAACGGGACGACGAGCCGCCGACACGCGCCGAGGAGGTTGCTCTCTCCAATGCGGTCAGCCTCTTCCTGGAGAAGATCCGCACGGACAGGACCGTCATCCCATCCTTCAACACGTTCTATGAGTTCATCCGCGACGAGTACCGGGAAATCCTGCAGACCAAGCGCACCCGCGAGAAGGACTTCGACGTGTGGGGTTTCCTGAACGTGCTGGAGCCTTATTACAAGGGCGGTGAGTACGACTACCTGCTCAACTCCGACAAGCAGCTGGACCTTCTCGGCAAGCGGTTCATCGTCTTCGAGCTGGACAACATCAAGGACAACAAGGTGCTCTTCCCGATAGTCACGATCATCATCATGGAGACGTTCATCAACAAGATGCGAAAGCTGAAGGGTGTCCGCAAGATGATCCTGCTGGAGGAGGCGTGGAAGGCCATCAGCAAGGAGGGCATGGCCGAGTATCTGAAATACCTCTTCAAGACGGTCCGGAAGTTCTTCGGCGAGGCAGTCGTAGTCACCCAGGAGGTCGATGACATCATCTCTTCCCCCATCGTCAAGGGCACCATCATCAACAACAGCGACTGCAAGATCCTGCTGGACCAGCGCAAGTACATGAACAGGTTCGACGACATCCAGTCCCTGCTCGGGCTGACCGACAAGGAGCGTGCGCAGATCCTCTCCATCAACATGGCCAACAGCCCCTCCCGGAGATACAAGGAGGTGTGGATAGGTCTGGGCGGCACGCAGTCGGCGGTCTACGCCACGGAGGTCACCCCCGAGGAGTATTATTGCTACACCACCGAGGAGACGGAGAAACTTGAGCTGGCCCGCCTGACCGAAAGGCTCGGCGGGGACATCGAGCTCGCCATCCGGCGGCTGGCCGGGAGAGCGAGAGGGGAATGACATCATTTACAAACAATCAAAACCATCAATGACATGAAGACAAGAATCCTTACTGCATTATGCCTGCTCTGCCTGCTGTCGGCCGGCAGGGCCCATGCCCAGTGGATAGTCACCGACCCCACGAACCTTGCGCAGGGCATCGTCAACGCCGCCAAGAACATCGTTCACACGTCGTCCACTGCCGGCAACATGTTGAAGAACTTCCAGGAGACCGTCAAGATCTACCAGCAGGGCAAGGCGTTCTATGACGGCCTGCGCAAGGTCAAGAACCTCGTGCGTGACGCGCGCAAGGTGCAGCAGACCATCCTGATGGTCGGCGACATCACTGACATCTACGTGAACAGCTTCGAGCGCATGCTCAACGACCCATATTTCACGCCGGAGGAGCTGAGCGCCATCGCCCTCGGCTATGCGAAGCTGCTGGAGGAGAGCGCCCACCTGCTTACTGACCTAAAGATGGTCGTCAACGAGAACGGGCTGTCGATGAACGACAAGGAGCGCATTGACATCATCGACCGCTGCTATGACGACATGCTGCAGTACCGCGCCTTGGTGCAGTACTACACTGACAAGAACATAGGCGTGTCCTACCTGCGCGCCAGGCGGCAGGACGACGTGGACAGGGTGATGGCTCTGTACGGCTCACCGGCCGAGCGTTACTGGTAATCTAAAAATGTATGTGTTATGGTATTGCTGGCAGTTAATTTCGACAACCTTCACCAGATCCTGCGTAGCCTGTATGCGGACATGATGCCGCTCTGCTCGCAGATGACCGGCGTGGCCAAGGGCCTCGCCGGACTGGGTGCCCTCTTCTATGTGGCGTACCGCGTATGGCAGTCCCTGTCCCAGGCCGAGCCCGTGGACGTGTTCCCGCTGCTCCGTCCGTTCGCGCTTGGTGTCTGCATCATGTTCTTCCCGACCCTCGTGCTGGGCACGCTGAACGGCATCCTGTCGCCTGTAGTCACCGGCACGCACAGGATCCTGGAGACCCAGACCATGGACATGAACGAGTACAGGGAGCAGAAGGACAAGCTGGAGTTCGAGGCTATGAGGAGGAATCCGGAGACGGCCTACCTTGTGGACAAAGAGGCGTTCGACGACAAGCTGGACGAGCTGGGTGTCCTGGACGCGATAGAGGCCTGCGGCATGTACGTGGACCGCGCGATGTACAACATGAGGAAGTCCGTGCAGAATTTCTTCCGCGAGCTGCTTGAGCTCATGTTCAACGCCGCTGCGCTGGTCATCGACACGCTCAGGACATTCTTCCTGATCGTCCTGTCCATACTCGGACCGATATCCTTCGCCATCTCCTGCTGGGACGGCTTCCAGGCCACGCTCAGCCAGTGGTTCGTGCGGTACATCAGCATCTACCTGTGGCTTCCGGTGAGCGACCTGTTCAGCAGCGTCCTTGCGCGCATACAGGTTCTGATGCTACAGATGGACATAGAGCGTCTGTCCGACCCTGCGTTCGTACCGGACGGGTCCAATGCCGTGTACATCACGTTCCTCATCATCGGCATCATCGGGTACTTCACCATCCCGACCGTCGCCAACTGGATAGTGCAGGCCGGCGGAGGCGCGGGCAACTACGGCAGGAACGTGAACCAGGCGGCATCCAAGACGGGAACCATAGTGGCGGGCACTGCCGGCGCCGCTGTCGGAAACGTCACGGGAAAGACACTGAAGTAAGAAAGACAATAAAAAAGAGAGAAATGGAATTCAAATCACTGAGAAACATCGAGACCAGCTTCCGGCAGCTGCGGCTGTTCGGCATAGTCTACCTGGGTGTCTGCACCCTGCTTGCGGGCTTCTCCATATGGAAGGCGTACAGCTTCGCTGAGGCGCAGCGTCAGAAGATATACGTGCTGGACAACGGGAAGTCGCTCATGCTCGCCCTGTCGCAGGACCTGGAGCAGAACCGTCCCGTGGAGGCGAGGGAGCATGTCAGACGCTTCCACGAGCTGTTCTTCTCGCTCGCGCCCGACAAGGACGCCATCGAGGGCAATGTCCGGCGGGCCATGTTCCTGAGCGACCGCTCCGCCTACACCCATTATGTGGACCTGGCGGAGCAGGGCTACTACAACCGGGTCATCTCGGGCAACATGAGCCAGCGCATAGAGGTAGACAGCGTGCGGTGCGATTTCAGCGCCTATCCGTACGGCGTCACGACCTACGCCCGGCTTTTCATTATCCGTGAGAGAAGTGTCACCGAGCGCAGTCTCGTGACGCAGGGACGGCTGCTCAACTCCACCCGCAGCGACAACAATCCGCACGGGTTCATCCTTGAGGCCTTCCGAGTGCTGGAGAACAGGGACATCAGAATGTATGACAGATAAAAACCAAGAATTATGAGAAAGATGTATTTGAGAATCAAGGACCTCATCGGGGGCAGGCTGCGTGTCCTGTGCGACGGGCTCAGCCCCCGGCAGAGAACGGTTGCCGTCATTGTGGCGGCTGCGCTTTTCGCACTGGGCAATCTGTACATGATTGTCAGTGCGGTATACGGCATCGGACGTGTGGACATCCAGATGGAGGCCGTCGGGACAGAGCCGGCCGGCGTTCCGGATATTGTCCCGGCCGATACCCTCTCCGATGAGAGGATACGTGAGATGGAGGAGTTCTTCAACCAGTTCAACAGGTAAGGCTATGGGCACGGATGCGGAAATATTGAGACGCAGGCATAAAGTCCGGAAGTATCTGGTCTTCGCCGCAATGCTCATGCTGTTCATAGGATGCATGTGGCTGATTTTCGCCCCGTCGGAGAAAGACCGGCGGGAGACAGAGGAGAGCTCCGGTTTCAATGCCGAGCTGCCGGACCCGAGGGGTACGGGCATCGAGGCGGACAAGATGTCCGCCTACGAGCAGGAGGACATGAGGCGCAGGCAGGAGGAGAAGATGCGTGCCCTGGCCGGTTTCTCCTCCCTTGCAGGCAGACACGTGGAAGAGGGGATGCCGGAGTCCGTGGATACCACCGGTGGTGACAGCCGGCACCGCCGTGGAGACGGCAGCGGAGGGACGGATGCCTTCGCCTCCTCCGTCTCGGCGTACAACGACATCAACGCCATGCTCGGCAGCTTCTATGAGAGTCCGGAGGAGGATCCTGAGAAGGAGGCGCTCAAGGCCGAGGTTGAGCGGCTCCGGCAGGCCGCAGCGCAGCAGAGCGCCGGACCGAGCTACGAGGAGCAGGTGGCTCTTCTGGAGAAGTCTTACGAGCTTGCCGCCAGGTACATGCCTGCCGGCGGGAATGCCGGGACAGGAAACAGGCAGGCTGAGGAGCCTGCTGCGCAGGACAGAAGGGAGGATGCCGTTCCGGTGGGGCTGGTATCCGCAGCGGTGGTGTCGTCCCTCCCTCAGCCTGTCACGGATTCGGTACAGTTTGCAGGACAGCTTACCGCAGCGGACGCTGGCTTCCACACGGCTGTGGGCGGTGCCGGGACGCGGGGGACAAGGAACACCATCCGTGCCTGTGTGCACGGCGACCAGACCGTCTCCAGTGGGGAGAGCGTACGCATCAGGCTGCTGGAGGACATGCGTGTCGGCAGACATGTCCTGCCGCGGAACACCTTGCTTGCGGGTGAGGGACGTATCCAGGGAGAGCGCCTTGACATCCGTATTCTCCAGATTGAGCATGGAGGTACTGTCGTTCCTGTGGAGCTGACCGTGCTGGACAGTGACGGACAGACCGGCATCTTCATTCCGGGCTCGATGGAGGCTGACGCGCTGAGGGAAATGGCCGCCAACATGGGACAGGACCTCGGCACGACCATCTCCGTCACCAACCAGTCGGCGGGCGACCAGTTGCTGTCCGAACTCGGAAGTGGCGTCATACAGGGCGTGTCGCAATACATCTCCAGGAAGATGCGCGAGGAGAAGGTGCGTCTCAAATCGGGATATACGCTGATGCTTTATCAGGACAACAATCAATAACCAGTTAAAATTCAACGGACATGAGAAAGATTTTTTTAATGCTCGCCCTCATTTCGGGCGCAACGGCCGCTTCCGCACAGGTGGCGGCGGATTCCACGCAGAGCGCTGCGGACAGCATCACTCTCGTGGAGGAGATCTATCCCGGACAGGAGGACGGTGACATCTACCACGGCCTGTCCCGGAAACTCACCTATGACCGTATGATTCCGCCTTACGGTCTGGAAGTGACCTACGGTAAGACCACACACATCATCTTCCCCTCGGCGGTACGGTATGTGGACCTCGGCTCCCCGAACCTGATTGCGGGCAAGGCCGACGGTGCGGAGAACGTGATCCGTGTCAAGGCCACGGTGAGGAATTTCAGGGAGGAGACCAACATGTCGGTGATCACTGAGAGCGGAAGCTTCTACACCTTCAATGTGAGGTATGCAGACGAGCCGCTGCTGCTGAACGTCGAGATGAAGGACTTCATCCACGACGGCAGCGCGGTGAACCGTCCCAACAATGCCCTCGATATCTACCTTATGGAGCTCGGCAGCGAGTCGCCTAAACTGGTGCACCTGATCGCCAGGTCCATACACAAGGAGAACAGGAGACACGTCAAGCATGTCGGAAGCCAGTCGTTCGGCATCCAGTACCTGCTGCGGGGGCTTTACACGCACAACGGCCTGCTCTATTTCCACACGCAGGTAAGGAACACGTCGAACGTTCCATATGATGTGGATTTCGTCACTTTCAAGATTGTGGACAAGAAGGTGATGAAGCGCACGGCTATCCAGGAACAGGTCATTTTCCCGCTGCGTGCCTACAACTATGCCACCGTCGTAGCCGGGAAAAAGGAGGAGCGCACCGTCTTCGTATTCGACAAGTTCACCATCCCGGAGGACAAGACGCTCGTGGTGGAGATGCATGAGAAGAGCGGGGGGAGGCACCAGTCCTTCACCGTGGAGAGTGAGGACATCGTGAGGGCCAGGGTCATAAACGAGCTTAAAGTGAGATGACCATGAAAAGATTTATGTTTTTATTTGCAGCCTGCGTATCGCTTGCCCTGCCGTCGGGGCAGGCGTACGCCCAGCGCTGCCTGCCCGGGATGAAGGGCGTGGAGCTCAGGGGCGGGTTTGCCGGAGGCTCGAAGTCTCCGCTGAACTGGTACACGGGACTCGCCGTGTCGGGATACACGAAAAGGGCCGACCATTGGGTGGCCGGTGCGGAGTATCTGGTGAGGAACTACGACTACCGCGGTATTGCCGTACCCCGTGCGCAGTTCACTGCGGAGGGCGGTTACTACCTGAGGGTCCTTTCCGACCCGACGAGGACTTTCTTCCTCTCCATAGGCGGCTCCGCCATGGCGGGATATGAGACGGTGAACTGGGGCAGGAGGATGATGCCTGACGGCTCCATGCTTCTTGACGGGGACTCCTTCGTTTATGGCGGTGCGGTGACACTGGAGGTGGAGTGCTATGTGGCTGACCGTATCGTGCTGCTCGCACATGTACGCGAGCGGGTGCTGTGGGGCAGCTCACTTGACAAGTTCACGACTCAGTTCGGACTGGGACTGAAATACATAATCAACTGACGGCCTATGGATATTGACAAGATAAGAGACATTCCCATAGAGGACTTCCTGTCCCGTCTGGGGCATGAGCCTGTCAGACGGCACGGGGACGAGTGCTGGTATCTCTCCCCGTGCCGTGAGGAAAGGACGCCGTCGTTCCATGTGAATACCAGGAAGGGTGTCTGGCATGACTTCGGGACAGGACGTGGCGGTGACATCTTCACCCTTGCCGGCGAACTTGTCGGCAGTGGCGGCTTCATGACGCAGGCCCGGTTCATCGCCGGAGTTTATGAGGGCCGCTTGCCGGATTTCCCCGGCCTGTCCCGTCAGGACAGAGGGGCGGATGCTGTGGGACGTAAGGAGGCACCGCGGTTCGAGGAGGTTGTTTGCGGCCCGTTGCGCAGCCGCGCGCTGCTCGGCTACCTTGCCGGACGCGGGATTCCTGCCCACACCGTCATGGCGAACTGCGAGGAGGTGAGGTTCAGGCTGTACGGGAAGAGGTACTGCGCTGTCGGTTTCCGCAATTTGGGCGGCGGCCTTGAGCTGAGGAACCGCTTCATTAAATGGTGCATACCGCCAAAGGAAATCTCCGCCATCATCAACGGCTCCGCCACATGCAATCTGTTCGAGGGCTTCATGGACTACCTTTCATGGATGGAGCTCGGTATCAGCTGTGGCGAGGACTATATCATCCTCAATTCGGTGACGCTGCTTGAGCGTGCGTATCCCTGTCTTGACAGGTACGGGAGGATAAGGTGCTGGCTGGACAATGACAGTGCCGGGAGGAGGACGCTGGAGACCTTGCGGGAACGTTACGGGGACAGGGTTGACGACTGCTCGGACATGTACGTCGGCTGCAAGGACCTGAACGAGTACCTGCAGAAGAATTTCCCGATTGAATAAGACAATAATTTACAAACCGTTAAAACAAGAATCATTATGGACAAAAAGATCAACAAGAAGATGGGGCTTCTGGCCCTTTTGGCCCTGGCTGGGCTGGCGGTGTGCCTGACTGCTTCCTGCGGCGACAGCCTTGACGTGCGGCAGTCATACCCCTTCACGGTGGAGACCATGCCGGTGCCTTCCAGTATCGTGAAGGGGGAGACAGTGGAGATCAGATGCGAGCTCAAGCGTGAGGGACGCTTCAGCGACGCACGCTACACCATCCGGTATTTCCAGACAGAGGGAGAGGGGACGCTGCGTATGGACGACGGGATGGAGCTGCTGCCCAACGACCGCTATCCGCTGGACAGGGAGGTGTTCCGCCTGTATTACACCTCGGAATGCGAGGACCAGCAGAGCATAGACATCTATTTCGAGGACAACAGTAAGCCCGCACAGCTCTGCCTGCTGACTTTCGACTTCAACAACGAGAGTTCCGGCGATGAGGACAGGGATAATGGCTACACTGATGTGACAATTGACACGGCTCAGGTGTTTTATCCGGAAGACACGCTGGTCGTCCTTCCGGTACGGCCATGATACCCGGGCATTTGCCGTGAGCTGTCTTGTGTACACCATTCAAGCAGTGCGATAACATAGGGCATGTACGCCCAGGCTACTCGGTTAAAGGAAGACATTTAAAGGTCCGCTGAAATTATACAAAATACTTTCAGGCAAAATAGGTAAAAGAGGGTGTTGTCCGGCACCCTCTTAAAATTCTTTACTTTACTCAAAAGACTTGCAATTTAGCAACCTTAGTCTTTCTCTATGAGCAAATAGCTGGTCATAGGGTTTTTCAATATTATACCCATCCCCCAGGATTTCCTGAACAAATTGCGTCTTGTGCAGAACTCTGTGGAGTGATGTTTAAATTATAATCCTGTTCATCTTTCGAGGTTTCAATGTCAGGACAGGTATGCAAGTCTCCTGCGTTATTTGCGCTGTCGTTGGCAGCCGTCGAAGATCCACCTTTTCCTTCCCATAAGCATCCACATGAGCAATTGCCTGCTCCTCCAATAATTTGACTTAATTTGGACTCATCAAGATCTCTGTCCAAAACATCTTTTAAATTTAACTTCAGTTTGTCCATACTGTAAAAATTTTATGATTAATAATTAATTGAATTTAGGCTCAATGCCTTTTTTAAAATTTTATCATTTCCATTCCTTATATCCTCTACGGTTTCTTCTACATGGACATCGGGCTTGATGCCTTTGGCGTAGAACATGCCCTGCCTGCCGAGATGACTGAGAACTTTCGTCCCGGTAAAAGTAAAGAATGTTCCGGACGGCAGTCTCAGAGTGTTGATTCTTCCGGTACATCCACCTGTAGGCGAGCCGACTATGATTCCGGCCCCAATGTAGCGCATGTAGTCGTAGGCGTCCTCAAAGTGACTGATATTTGATGCAT
>OJOA01001309.1_pt1 | contig 12721 bp, 17 predicted proteins | sample 1597991 | NCBI WGS metagenome assembly OJOA01 (sample SAMN01915207, study PRJEB22387) | human gut metagenome | isolation source: stool | host: Homo sapiens | place: USA | reverse complement strand
TTCTGGAGCAGCTTTTCTGGCTGGACGAGGAGCAGCCTGGCGTTATCAAGCTGGTCCCCACCGAGCGCGGCACAGCGCGGTATAATGCCAACCCAAACCTTGCGCTGCACTATGATGACAACGATAACTGGCCACCGCGCTCCCCGGTGGCAATGTGGTTCGATGATACGATTTTGGATGATTTTCTAAAGGATTGGGCTGCAGTTCAAAAGAAGTTGTATGCTGGGGAGATTACACAGGCAGAGTACTTTGAGTGGAAGATTATGTGGCCGGATTGTGATAATCTACACATATGAAAGCAGTTTTTCTATCTACACCATTTTTCCTATGTCACAAAGAACATAGTTGCTCATAGGATTGCGCATACAAAAAGGAGTCTTTTAAATGAGTTTGGGTTTATATGTTTCCAGCTTCTACTTTTTCCAATCAGGCAAGAATAGCTGTTATTTAGGGCTGAACTCCCCTGTTCAATACAATGATACGCAATACTCCCAGGCAATAGATTTTTTTGAAGCCTTTTTTGCTGTTCGCCGCACAATGGAAACGCTTGAATCCGAAAAGAAGTTGTATTACATTGAAACAAATCCCAATTGGCGCGGAGAAACCGAAAAATTTTCTTACATTGCTGCTTGCATACATTCGGGGAATTATGGGATAGAAAGCGACATATACGATGCAACATCTCACAAACGAGTTGGTTCAATTGAAAAGAATCAAGCAGGAATGGTTCCTTTCTTTGTATTTGTTGCTATTCCCAAAAAAGAAACGTCAACGGAACCCATTAACAAGGGCTTAATCCTTTTCCAATCCATGGGGATATACGGTGCCAAATCTATTACCTGTAAAATGATAAACGAGTTTGCGAAAGATAAAATGAACGCAACTTTTCACACGTGCAATGTATCTCCCAGTGAATTTCTAAACGCCTTTTTTGATTTAGGTACACTCAAACGGTTGAAATTGACCCGTAATCGCACCTCAGAAGACAACAGCGACCAATTGAGCGGGATTTCTTACGCCAAGGAAGAGCGAGTCTTGTCCTCCTTTCTCGGAAGAGCAGCCAATACTTTTATTGAGCGTTTAATCCATTTCGGTTTAGACAAGTCTGCGATTTTTGAATTAGAAAACGGCATGTCTTACGACAATGTTACTGCAACAATAGACATCGGAGATGGTAAAGAAAGAACGGTTAATCTGCATAAATACGATAATCTGAGCATTCTTGAATACATCCCCAGCCAATACGAAAAAGAGAACGGTCATGCTGACGAGAATACCATCATTTCGTACTTATGTGCACGCGCGACAGAATACATTGAAAAAATGGATATGACTATTCATGTGATATCAAGACGCTAACGGAGGAGCTATCATGAGCGAAACACATTTTTGTGGTGCCTTGATTCTTGCAATCACATTCTTACTGATTATACGCTATTCTTTGCGAAAGAAAAATTCTTTTCTGAACATCCGTGAAATTGTCTGTGATTACTGGAAAATGCTTTCTTCTTTACGCCATCGCGTAATTTTTATGGCAACACCAATTAGCTTTGGAATTGGTCTGACGTTAATTTCCCCAATTAGCACGAGTGTTCTGGAAACGGTATGTACGGCAATTTCAATTTTGCTGGGGTTATTATTTGCCACATTAGGTGCAATCGCCAGTGGAAATGAGAAAAAGAAAAAGGGTTATCCTGCTTACGGTACAGTGTTCAATGAGACAATCAACACCATACTATATTTATCTTGCTTGTCCATTACGGATTTAGTAGTTCTTTTTATAGGACTAGCACTTGTGCCTTTATATGGAGCTTTGCAGCAAAACTGTATTGCTATACTACATTTTATCGGCAGCGTTACAGTATACTCTTTAACATTTTCGATTTTTTTGAATTGCTTGATTGTAATCAAGCGAATAGCGCGATTACTTACAATATAGTGTAACCTATAACTCGTTCGAAATTAGAGAATATTACCGTGTACCCAAAAGCCTCTGCCAAATCAAATAGCAGAGGCTTTGCGTGTTTCCACAGTTCCACTTTCCGATAGCTATAATGGTCTGAAACGATATTGGGGAACCGCTTCTTTGATTGGACGGGTAGCGGTCCCCGCTACCAAGCTGATACCCGCTGAATATGACACAGCACAGTATGAAACCAATCAAAATCGTACTATGACGATAATGACAATGCCCTGCGGCCATAAATAAATACCTCCTTCGGTTTGGGTCGCCCCCGATCTGCTGTTGACAAGAACAGCATAACGCATCGGCGCAAAACAATCAACACTGTCGATTCTCTGCTCGACAGTGTTGACCGCAAATCTGAAGGTAGGTAAACAGGTGGGCTTTGGGGATGCGATACGAGCGCCCGATTTTCATCGCCTGGATTTTGCCTTCGTGCAGCAGCTTGTACCCCGTTTTGGTGCTGATTCGCAGGGCATCGCACATCTGCTCGATGTTCATCACATCGGGATACTTGCGCAGCATCACACGGTAGGCATCGCGCTGGTTAAATCCTTTGCTGCTTATACAAAACACCTCTTTTTTGAAAATTTGCGGATTTAATTCCACAAGCATGGCGGTCACTTGTTGAAAACTTGTGGCCGCCATAATCTGGAATCAAATTTTATACCCTATTCGACACTACTCCCCGGATATAAGGGCGAACCACCGGCCCGGCTGCTGGAAACAGCTCCCACTTCCTGTACCACATTGTTGGCAGTACCGCCGACGCCTTGAGAGCATCGCCACGGTGTGTATCATGATTGCTGACCCTTCGCTTGAGGTATGTGTTCCACGCCACCTCTCCCGCCTCTGGGGGCGCTCCGCTGCGGTTAGGCAGCCTCATCGCGTCAGAACGGGACGCACCTGCCGAAACGCTCCTTGGGTTGCGGCAAGGTCAGTTGTATGTAGCCGGTGATTCGGATATTTTGCTTTCAAGGTCCTCAAGGGGAGAGGGTCTTTTTTGTCCCTCTATATATATCATCGCAATTAAAAGCCAAATCGTGCAAAAAAATCAAAAAAATTTTATAATTTTTACTATAAGCCCCCAAAAGCTATCAAATTTTGCTATAATAAAGCTAAATATAGTATGATGATAAAGTGTTTGCTCAAAAGGCACCGCTACCCGCCGGAAGGGATGGACGATGCCGTGCAAACAGTTATGACCCAGTGTGAACTGTGGACAGATAATAACGATATGGAATCAGCCTAAAAGAGGAAGTGGCCGCCGCACTGAATTGCGACAGCCACTTTTTTAGTTAAATTTTGAATGCGGATACAGCCCGCACAAATTCAAGAATCAAGGACTGATATAAATCTTCATCGAAGTGTCCTTGTATAATGCTGCACTTTTTCAGCAGAGGATCGTAGCGATTAAGCAATTTCTCCATTGCCTTTTCATTACCCTGCTGGGCCAGCAAAAGGGTGTTTTTGAACATTCCCATTTTATTTTTCCTCCATTGCTTTGCGAATTTTGTCACAGGCGCTGTCACGGCGGCGCCTGACCGTACTGGCATCAACTCTCAACTTAGCAGCCGTATCCGTAACTGAAAGACGGTCAATGTACAAGGCTATCATAACCTCGCACTCTTTCAGTTCCAGTTTGGGCAAATATTTTCGAATAGCTTCCCACATTAGCTTGGATTCAATACTTTCCTCCAATGAATTACCTGAGCGCATGGATTGAGATTCAATATCCGAATCACAATCTTCAATCGAGCACTCATGTTCCTTAATCTTCATTAGTGCGCGGATATAATTTGCTCGCTGATTGTATACCACTCTTGTCAAATAGCTTGTAAGGCGCGCGGCTAATTCTGCATCCTCGCCGTAAATCCAATACTTATCGGCAATATTTTTCTTTGCCATTGTAAACCTCCTGAATTTTGAGTTTCATTGAATAGACCTCAAAACTCGGAGGGGCGCGGGCAGAAAACGGCGGTCCTCTGCCGCCAAAACAAAAAAGAAGCAAAAAAATACGCCAGATGGTTATAAAAACCATCTGGCATACGAATAATACACGAAAAACTACGCGGCGAAGGGACTTTTGAAAGGACGCAGTAGCGCTTGACGGGGTTTCTGCCTTAATACGGCATGGCTCCGCTTACCGGAGCGTCAAGCACATCTGCCATGCAATACGCCTTTCAACTAAATATGTTCCACAAAAAGAAAAAGCCCGGCAAGCAAAAACTTGTCGGGCAGAAAGCGGATTTACTTTTCTTCCATCCAACCAAGGAATGTCTGCAATTTCTGTATGTCACCATCATCGAGGTCTTGCAGTCGGTTAAAAATGTTGATACGGTCGGTTTCATCCCCGGCACCGGTAAAGAATTCCTGCGGGGTTACGCCGAGGTATTCACAGATGCGCAGAAATTCGTGCATCGAGGGCATTGCCTTGCCGATCGAAATACTGCGCATATAGCTGCCGCTTTTGCCAAGGTCAAGGCTCATTTTATGTTCAGAAACGTGGAGGCGATGGCGCAGCTGCGTGATGCGCTTACGGACAAAATTCTCATATTCGGCTACCTGTAGCAAGCAGATACACCCTTTCCCATTTATACTATAATATGTAAATATTGTAATATAAATCGCGGTAGAGCGTTCAGCATTGATGTATCAGTTTTCGTGGGATTGCCAATATGTTGACGATTAAATACTGAATTTTGAAAAAAGTTTTTTCAGGCGCGGTGTTTCAGATAAGCAGCAGGTCGGGAAAGCGTAAAATATGGTCGATATGCGCAATCGCCCCGGCTAATGTATCAAAGCGCCCCTCGCACGGATCGGGCACCTCAGTTAAGGCGGTAGGGTCCGCCGTATAACCGCTTTCCTCCAGCCACGCATCAAATGCCTTGCGCATCGCTGCGGCGTTGGCGCGCTTTTCCTCTTTGGTGACACGCTCATCAAGGTAGATAATGGCATCATATTTGTGGGCTGCGGTGTTATGGGTGATTTCAGCGAAGGTGAACCTGTTTATATAGGTATGGAATAAGAGTTCCACCCCCAACTTGTGCAGCTCGGTTTCTGCGCGCTGGCGCTCGGAAATTTGCGCCTTTTCGCTCAGCACGGCACGCAACTGGCAAAACAGCTCGTCCCCGTCCGCAGGGTACAACGCAGTGCCCTTGGTGTCCTCGATTTCCTCAAAGCAGTATGCCTGCTGCGAGGGCGACAGCATCCCCTGTTTAGCCAGCTGAATGGCATCGAGAAGATCCTGCCGATAGGATTGCGATAACGACATTACGAATTCCTTTTTCATAAAAGACCACTCCTTGTTTATAATTGGTGAATTTAGTATGAATTATAATTCTTATTCGTGTCGAAATCGCTCGAAGGCAAGGATATAGTGGAAGAAATTCATACAACAATCATCAAGAAGAAAAGGAGCAGTTTCCAACAAACATCCGGTGTTACGATATGCTAGGCGTGGATGTGTTAGTCTACAGATTTTGGCATAAATTTGTTTTTGATAGCAACTTAGCCAAATGGGCAATTTGTTTTAGGATATTATTCAGATCAAATATGTTTCCTTAGCTATTTGATGAATGTAATAATCCGAGAGGAGGCTGGTGTCCCCCATAGTGGTGCTGCTGTTCGTGGCCGGGGTCTTGTTTTGTCTGCTGTATGGCGTATGCAGCCATTGCCAAGGCAAAAGCGCTGAACAAAGACAACTACAAGGACTTCACCGGCGTGGAAGCCGCTGTGAATGCTGTGACCCGTGGTAAAAATATTACGGAGCAATCTGAAGTAGACAAGATGGCAAAGGCTATCGAAGATGCGATTGCTGCTCTTGAGAAAAAGCCTGCCAGTACCAAACCGGGAACATCCGATAAGAGTCCCCAGACCGGCGATACAAGCAACCTTGCTTTGTGGATTGCCCTGCTGCTTGTCAGCGGCGGTGCAGCCATCGGCATAACGGTTGTAAGCAGAAAGAAAAAGCACAACAGATAATTGAATAGCGTTCCCTTGCTCCATCTTCCGAGCAAGACAAAAGCGTCGTAGCAATACGGCGCTTTTTTGTTACCCGGAAGCGACAAACAGCGGCTTTTGAATGGCGGACGGTAAGGATACCGCCGCTAAAACAAAGCCGCTCATATCGAAAGAAAACGCCCAAAATCGCCCCGAAACTATACAGCGGGAAACGGTTTTGGGCATTTCTGCGTTTCGGGAGCAAATCGGCAATTCGGCAGTGAAAAGGAGGTGCTCGCTATGCCCCGTATGCCGAAATACCTCAAGGAAGAATGGGCGTTCTTTCTTGATGAGCGTGGCAGGAAGAAATACAACGAGCTTTGCAGGAAATGCGAAAGGAGCTGCAAGTAGCGTTTCCTACTATCAAAGACAGTATTTCAATGCGTCCTCTGCCGTGGAACGATTGCAGGAACGGTATGACCGGCTCAAAGAAAAATGCCAGCCGTTTTTGCAGGAACTGGAACACTTTCCAAAGCTGGTGGAGGTCTTTGTGAAGAAGGTCAAGGAGCTTTTCAGTATCAAGGAAGCGCAGGAGCGCAAGGAACGGGAGGACAGAGCAGCCGCCCGAAAATAACAATCCAAACACCGTCGGGGCAGAAATGATTGGGAACGATAATCCCTTCCATTACTATCACGACTTTTTAACTTCTTCAACACTTGAATTACGGAGGTACGAAAATGAAAGACATTACAAGCACGATTACCAAGCCCCTCGCCGTCCTCGGAGAGAACGGCAAGGGCTATACCAAGGAAGCCAACTTCATTTCCTGGAACGGCAATGCCGCCAAGCTAGACATCCGAGAGTGGCATCCGAACCACGAGCGCTGCGGGAAGGGTATCACGCTCACGAAGGACGAGGGCAGAAATCTTTACGCAGCACTCAAGGCAATCTATGAAAAGGAATAATCCTTTTTCGGCTGGTAACGGGGCGTTCGGAAACGGACGCCCCTATTTTTACGGAGGGAGGTGATGACCGTGGAGGATATGAAAACCGGCTTTGTAGAGAGAAACGGCGGCACCATTTTCGTTGTCAACGCAATGCCCGCAGAGAACGCAAAGCATACGCAGGATGAGCTTGTAAAGGCTCTGATTGCAAGAGAAGCAATGGCTTTGCAGGAAGCAGATGTTGCCTGATTGCCAACACGACACCTAAAGGTGCCACCCCATCTGATCCGTTCTGGGAGAAAGCAGGGTAAGCCGTCAAAACTGGATACAAGAATGAAGTTTTTACAGGAGAACAATCCTCTTGGAGCTAATCATCCGGCGGTAAAGCAGTATAACAAATGTATGAGAGGTGCCGGAGATACCGTTCGTTCTATTATTATCAGTGCAAATTCCAGACTGGCTTTTTTGCCCAGTTAAAGGCTCTGTTCAAAGATACGTGGGAGACTATCCCGGGTAACTGCGATACATTCATTTATCTTGGAGGCAACGAACAGAGTACACATAAGTATGTTTCAGAGTTACTAGGCAAAGGAACTATAGACAAAAAGTCAAGTGGAGAGACAAGAGGTAGGCAGGGGAGTTCTTCAAGAAACTACGATGTTCTTGGAAGAGAGTTGTTTACACCGGATGAAGTGAGAAAACTTGATAACAGAAAGTGTATTATATAGTTTTTAACGATATTGGCGTATTCGGATACTATCCTTGACGAGATTGCAAAGTTTGTTGCTGTGCCACATAATTCCTGTCGGAGCTTTTCGGGGACAGCCGCTGTACGCCCAAGCCTTAATATCTGCAGGAGAGCCGACGATATATGTTTCCGTATCTTCCGTAAAATCAACAATTATGCCAACCGAAGCAATATCCGCGCAATGTTCAAAAAAATTCATCATAAAAGTTTATTCCTTACCATATAAAGTTGTTTTTCAAATTATCATTCTTGGAAATTTTCCTGTACTCACTCGGTGTGATCCCTGTTCTTTTTTTGAATATCTTCATAAAGCATATCTCATTTCCGTATCCGCAGAGGTCGGATATTTCCTTAACGGTCATATCGGTGGTCGAAAGATAATATTGTCCTGTCTTGATCTTTGCGGATAAAATATCTTCATAGCAGCTTATCCCGAATTTCCGTTTGTATATTGCCTGAAGATATGACGGACTCAGATTCATTTTTTCAGCAAGCTGATATATATTGCTGTAGCTCCCTGCATTGCTGTAAATATCGGTGCGGAGCATTTCAAGAGCGGAAATGCGGCTTTTATCGCTGTCAGGATTTATGCTGCTTTCGGATATTTTCATAAGTATCATCTGCATAAGCATATTTTCGTACTGTTTCCTGTTGGTCGAACCGGCTACATTTTCACGGCATAATATCGTAAGCAGCTCTTCAATTGCAGGAATATCCGCCGAGGTGATAAGCGTGTCAGTTTTTATCCCATTCATAAGCTCGGTATCGTCCGTATCAAAATGGACAAAGTGATTAACATAACTTCCGCACAGAGTTTTGTAATGCTGCATTGTTCCCTTGCTGTATAAAATGAGACTGTCGGGAGAAACGGTTATTTCTTCACCGTTTTGTATCAGAACAGCGGAGGTCTTGAAGATAACAAGAAGATCATCTCCCGAACCATCCGGTCTGCATATTTCAAAATTCCCTTTGTGTCTTACGTTCTGACAGACTGTGTTTATACTTATCATATCATCACCTCAAAGTACGAACGGTTAGTATAATAATGTTATAAGTCATTGCAATACCAAAGTCAATGACGTATATATGATAATATAATAATTCAGTATGCGGCGGAGGTATAATATGAAAAAAATATCAATAGTAATAAATGCAGACGACAGGCTCGGCCATATCTCTCCCGAGATATACGGACATTTTTCCGAGCATCTCGGAAGATGTATCTACAACGGTATATATGTGGGTGAAAATTCACCTATTCCGAATACTGACGGAATAAGGAATGATATCATCGAGGCGTTCAGAAATATAAAAGCTCCCGTTTTCCGCTGGCCCGGCGGCTGCTTTGCGGAAGAATATCACTGGCAGGACGGTATCGGTGAAAAAGCCTTGCGCCGAAAGATCGTGAACACGAACTGGGGCGGAGTTACGGAGGATAATTCTTTCGGTACACACGAATTTATGCGCTTCTGTGAGCTTGTTGGCTGCAAGCCTTATATAAACGTCAATGTTGGCAGCGGCAGTGTTCGTGAAATGTCCGAATGGATAGAATATATGACCTCAGATGCGGAATCGCCTCTCACAGAGCAGAGAAAGAAGAACGGCAGAGCCGAGCCGTGGAAACTCGAATACCTCGGTGTCGGCAATGAAAACTGGGGCTGCGGAGGAAATATGCGTCCCGAATATTACGCCGACGTTTATAAAAGGTATCAGACGTTTTGCCACAATTATTCGGGAAACAGACTTTACAGAATAGCCTGCGGTCCAAGCTCTGCCGACTATAACTGGACAGAAGTCATGATGAAAAATCTTGACAGCAATAATGTTGATGCTATCGACCTGCATTATTATACGATGCCCGTATGGCCCGAAATGGATTCAGCCACCGATTTTGACGATGAGCTTTATTATAAAACTATCGCTGCAGCGAACTTTTCCGATGAGCTTATCACAAGACATTCGGAGATAATGAATCGCTATGATCCCGAAAAGAAAATAGGACTTGTAATAGGCGAGTGGGGCTGTTGGCATAAGGTAGAAGAGGGTACGAACCCGGGATTTTTATATCAGCAGAATACTATGCGTGATGCTATCGTTGCTGCAATAGAGCTGAATGTTTTTAACAGACACAGCGACCGTGTTGTAATGGCAAACCTTGCACAGGCGGTGAATGTTCTCCAATCGGTCATTCTTACAGAGGACGATAAGATGATAAAAACGCCTACATATCACGTTTTCGACCTTTTTAAAACACACCAAAACAACGAGGCAGTTTACTGCTATACGCAGAACGAAAATATGTCGGAAGGCAAAAATGCTCCGATGATCTCGGTTTCCGCATCGGTGAACGAAAAGAGTATGACCGTTACCGCCGCAAACTGTTCGCTTACGGAAGAGGCTGCTGTTGAATGCAGCATTTTCGGATTTAAAGCATCATCGGTTTCGTGCAGGATACTTACAAACGAGGCGCACAGCTATAACGACTTCGACTGTCCCGACAGGGTGAGCATTACCGAGCATACGGCAGTCATCAAGGATAATGTTTTAAAGCTGAATATTCCGCCTTGTGCTGTTGTGGAATGTGTTCTTGACTAAATATTGGGGCATATTCACAGTGCATTTCGTCTTTATAATAAAAATATAAGCATAAGAGCTGCGTTTCATTAAAGAAGCGCAGCTCTTTGTTTTATAAAGCCATAATATGTTGGGCATATCTATCATGAGTAGTAGTGGGGACGTTCCTTTTGTAACGAGGAGTGTCCCCGTGTCACGAGTAGCATAAAGACAGGTGACGCTCCTTGTGACAGAGGGACACTCTTCAAGACAGAAGGAACGTTCACAAAGTGCGCGGTGAGAGAATTTCCGTACATTGCTTATGATAATCTGGGTTCAGAAACAGGGAAATGAAATCAGTTAAGTGATAAATTACCAAATCTGAAAGGAGACATAAGTTATGAGTAAGAAATATTTTACGATTGCAGGATGCAATCACTACTATGGAAACGAGTATATGAAAAAGGGCATGAAGGTAAACCTTGTTAAGGAACCTGATAATGAATATGACCAGGAAGCAATACAGGTGAAAATCAAAGGTCTTGGCAAGGTTGGTTATGTGGCAAACAGTTCATATACAGTCAAGGGAAAATCAATGAGTGCCGGAAGACTGTATGATAAGATAGGCAAAAAGGCTAAGGCGAAGATAGTGTTTATACTTGATGGCAGTGCGATATGTGAAGTGACGGATGATGGACTGTCCGGTAAATAAAAAGATATAATAAGTATATCTACGTGGAAGTAGTTAATTATTGTCAATAGCCAACTGAGGCATATGCCTGGATGGCTATTATAAAAGAGAGAGGTGGGTTGTATGAAGAACAATTCAGTTGGCGGAAAGATCTTATTTGTTGTGATTATAATAGGTATCTTGTATATCATCGGCAGTGCAGTGGATGCAAGCAAATCAAAGTGCGTTAAATCAGGATGCAATAATGAACGGTCATCAGGAAGTGCTTACTGTTTTTTACATAAACCATATGAAAACTCATCGTATAAGAATTCATATAGCAGCATCACAAGGACCACGACAGAAAGTACGACTGAAGTTTCGACAAAGACAACTGAGAGAGCCACGACCAGTGTTACTACAAGGGAAGAACCGACTACCAGAGCTTGGAAGGATAACAATTCATATAAAAATAATACATCTGGCAATCCATACAAGTCATACGATGATGGATATGATGACGTGTACATGGAGGGGGATTATGATGATGACAGATATAACAGAGATTCAGATTATGCTGATGGTGTGGATGATGCTATAGAGGATGATTATGAAGAGGGAGAAGACTAGTAGGGCGATTTAGATGGTAAATGTAAAATTTATGTTTACCATCTTCTTTTATTAAAATAGGCTAAGGAGATTATCCTAGTGTTTGGGGTGTAGATAAAAATGATTGATTTGTAGAAATAAATCACATACATGTGCGAATTTTATACACTAATGCAAAAAGTAAAGTTGCCTTGAAAGAATTGAAATGATATAATAATCATGGAGCTTTGTACATATTTAAGACTTAAATTCTAGAGAGGTAATTGAATGAAGGTTAGCTATAAAAAATTATGGGTTATGTTGGCTGAAAAGGAAATTTCCAAACAGAAGTTTAGAGAACAATTAGAATTGTCTACTGGAACTATGACCAAATTGAATAAAGGAGAAGAAGTATCAATGAACACACTTCTTCGTATCTGTGAATATTTTGATTGTAATTTTGGCGATATATGTGATGCTGTTAAGATAGAGGAGACAGAAAAAAAACAGGAGGAAGTGTCATGAGAGAACTTGTTTGCCCACGGCATATGTGCAAGGTACCTCTTGGAAAATGTATGGAATGGGATATAGATGAAGTTACAGGTGAAAGAATTCAATGCAATGAAAAGCCTGTAATGTCTACTACATTGTATTGGTGTAAACAATGTAATGTCCCAATTTATGAAGAAAGTTGCCCTTTATGTGGAGAAAAAGGAAAGTATATTGCAACTGATATACGACCTGTATTTCCAGAAGAAAAAATATTACTTGCGATCCTTTTAGAAAAAGATGATCCACTGTGCTTTGAAGAGTTATCAGTATGGAATAATACAAATTTTTACTTTATAGATGGTGAAAAAATACAAGTTTCTATAAAGGATTTCAATGGTAAAACATTAGATGAAATTCAAAAAATTAAGAAAAAATATGATGAATACTCAGCTCAAATTGACTACTCAAAGTTTGATAAAATTGTTAGCAGATTTATTCAAGCAAATGAGAATAGATATAATGAAGTTACAGATGAGGCAATTAGTTTTGTACAGGAATATAAAGAAAGATATTCCTTAGAGGATATGTTTGTATCTTTTAGTGGAGGAAAGGACTCTACGGTTACATCAGATATAGTAAGAAGAGCGTTTTCATCGAATAAGGTATACCATATTTTTGGAGATACAACATTAGAGTTCCCTTTGACATACGAATACAAAAAGAGATTTGCAAGAGAGCATAGGGTACTTCCAGCAAAAAATTATGAAAAGAATTTTGAAACTCTATGTGAACAAATTGGACCACCAAGTCGTGTTATGAG
>OJOA01001289.1_pt1 | contig 12910 bp, 10 predicted proteins | sample 1597991 | NCBI WGS metagenome assembly OJOA01 (sample SAMN01915207, study PRJEB22387) | human gut metagenome | isolation source: stool | host: Homo sapiens | place: USA | reverse complement strand
GCAATTGCGGCAAACCCGGCCCTCATCAGTCCACTTTGCGGACAGCTTCCCCCTGCGCGGGGGAAGCCTTTGCATCGCACTCGTCCTCTTTTGGGCGGGTGCTTTTTCTGTGCATACAGTTGTAATCACTCCGTAAATATGGTATACTTTCTATAAGTATCACCATGCTGCTTACAAACAAAATTTACGAGGGGAACCTCTTTATGAGATATTCAAAACACCTTACCTACGCGGAACGTATGTTCCTGCGGGCGCGGCTGAACCGGGTGCGGCATATCACGCTCGACCCGGATGGGCCGGGCGTTGTGCGCATCCATCTTGTGCCCTGCCATAAGCCGGACCGCGAGACGCCGTTCACGGCCATTCTGAACGGGCAGGACATCCTGCCGCTCAACGTCAGCTGGGCCATTCTGCTGACCAACTTCATCGAGGCTTTAAAGCCCTACACCGGCAAGGAGATACGCCCGGAGGAGTGGAGCGCCATCAACGCGCAGGCCGTGGTTGCGACCCGCAAAATTTACCGCAAGACCGAGTACGCGCAGATCGAGAGCGACCTGAAAACGCTTGTGGACTGCCTGTGCACGATTGCCCGCGGCGGGGAGCCGCCGGTCTCGATTGAACCGGTCAGTCTGGCCGATTATGCACCGCGGATGGCCGCGCCCCACCGCATGGACCTGATGGTCAGCTCGATGGTCAAGGATGGCGCGTGGCACTGCAACCAGAAATGCCTGCACTGCTACGCCGCCAACCAGCCGCTTTCCGCCGTGCCGGAGTTGGACACCGACCAGTGGCTGGCCGTAATTGAAAAATGCCGCAACGCCGGCATTCCGCAGCTGACCTTTACGGGCGGCGAACCGACGCTGCGCCACGATCTGGTCAAGCTCGTGCAGGCGGCACAGTGGTTTGTCACCCGCCTGAACACCAATGGCCGGATGCTGACCAGCATGATGTGCAAGGACCTGCACGCCGCCAGCCTGGACGCGGTGCAGATCACGTTCTACTCCGCCGATGCCGACATCCACAACGCGCTGGTCGGCGTGGACGGCTACACCGACACGGTGAACGGCATCAAAAATGCGCTGGCTGCGGACCTGAACGTCAGCCTGAACACACCGCTTTGCAGCCTGAACAGGGACTACCTGTCGGTGGTCAGATTCGCGCATGAGCTGGGCGTCCGCTACCTGACCTGCAGCGGGCTGATCCCCGCGGGCAATGCCGAGAGTGACGCCAGCCGCGCCGTGCGCCTGACTCCCGCCGAGCTGGAGGATGTACTGCGCCCCGCCATGGAGTACGCCGCCGCAAACGGCATGGAAATCAACTTTACAAGCCCCGGCTGGCTGCCGGAGGAGACGCTGCGCACGCTGGGCTTTACCCAGATCCCCAGCTGCGGTGCCTGTCTGTCCAACATGGCCGTGGCGCCGGACGGCACGGTGCTGCCCTGCCAGAGCTGGCTGACCGGCAAGGGACTGGGCAATATGCTGCGCACCCCCTGGCCGCGCATCTGGCACAGCGGTGCCTGCCGCGCCATCCGCGGCGAGAGCGCCAAAATGGAGCGCCGCTGTCAGCTGGGGGCCACCCCGATGCAGGAGGGCTGCTGATGAAGATGAACTTTCTGCGCCGGTTGGCGCTTTTGTGCGCGGTGCTGACCTGCAGTATGCTGCTGGCCCTGCCCGCCGCTGCCGCGGAGGTTGATGCCCCCTACGCCGAGGACGGCGACATGGACTACATCCGCAGCTATGTTGTGACCGTTGACCCGCGGGAGGACGGCTCCGTAGACATCACCTACGACATTGACTGGCAGGTCATCGACGGCGATAAGACCGATTATTTGAGCTGGGTCAAGATCGGCCTGGCCAATTCCAGCGTGGACGAGCTGACCCCGCTGACCGATACGATCTCTGATTTACAGTACACGAGCGACGGCGGCAGCTACGCCAAGGTCGTGTTCCGTCACCGTTACTACGCGCCCGATGTGGCCGCCGCCAACGGCGGGGAGAGCAGCGTACATTTTGCTTTCAGCGTGCACCAGAGCCATTTGTTCACAAAAAACGATGACGGTACGGCAAACTTCGCGTTTACACCCGGCTGGTTTGACGACCTGAGCGTTGAAAATATGCAGGTGCGCTGGCACAATTACGACGGTTTTGTCGCCGATAACACCGGCGTGGACGGCGATTACCTGACCTGGGATTTCGGCGCGATGGGCCACGGCCAGCAGGCCATGGTGCATGTGACGGTGCCTGTCACGAACGCCGCGGCGTTTGACCCCGGCGCAGCCATGACCACCGACGACTACGACAGCGGCGAGGACCTGGACGAGATCATCGGGGTGCTGGCAACGGTGATCGTCATCCTGCTGGCAATTGCCGTCATCATCATTGCGATAGCCTCCCAGTCCCCGGAGTGGGGCGGCGGCTTCGGCAGCGGGATCGACCCCGACGACTGGTTCTGGTACACGAACGGCGTTCACACGATCCGCTGCGCCCGCTCCGCACCCCCGCCCAGCGGCTACCACCGCACGGACCCGCCGCCGGAGTTCAGGGCGGGCGGCGGTAAGACCCGCGGCGGCGGTGTGAGCCGCCACCACAGCAACCATTCCGGCTGTGCCAGCAGCTGTGCCTGCGCGTGTGCGTCCAGCTGCGCGTGTGCCTGCGCCTGTGCAGGCGGCGGGCGCGCCGGGTGCAGTGTCAAGGATTTTTACACCGTGAAACTCCCTAAAAAATCTGTAGGGGCCGATGCTTGCATCGGCCCGGAAACCGAGGATAAACGATGAGCCTGGAAGACCAATACGATGCCTGGGTCCGCGGCCTGATGGGCGGCGGCGGGTACGCCGCGACACCGAAGCAGGCTGAGGATGCCAACGACGCCGTGCAGCAGATGCAGGCCCAGCTGGACGCCCTGACCGAGGCCCAGAAGCGCCAGACTGCCGCGGGCAGCGCACTGAACGCCGTGCAGAAGGCAGGGGCCGCCACGGCGGAGAGCGTGCGCAGGATGAGCAGCGAGCTGACGAAGTCGCTCAAGCAGGACGGTCTGCTGGGCGGCACCGTCGCTGCGCCCTCCCCTGCCCCGGCTGTGCCCGCCAAGGCGGATTTTGCCGGAGTGACCGAAAAGATCAAGGCCCAGGTGCTGGGGCAGGATGCCTTTGTCTCGGCGCTGGTCAAGGCGTTCCGCCGCCCCTTTGTGCTGGGAACCGCGCAGGAGGCCGACCGCGCGCGCAGCGTGATGCTGCTCTGCGGCCCCAACGGCACCGGCCGCCACTATGCGCTGGGCTGTGTGGTCGAGGAGCTGGCCGCCCGGGGCATTTTGCGCAGTGCGCGCATTGAAACGCTCGATCTGGCTCTCTACCCCGGCCCCGCGCAGGAAAAGCTGTTTCTGCAGGATCTGTACGCGGCGCTGCAGTCGGACGCCGAGGTGCTGGCCTTTGAGCATTATGAGAGCTGCGCCGCCAACTATCTGAATATGCTGTCCACCCTTGCGATGGACGGCACACTGGCGCTGTCCAGCCGGTATGTGCTGCAGCGCGGCATTCTGGTAGATGTGGGCACGGCGTTGGCCCCCGGTGCCATCGGGGAGCTGCAGGCAGGCGGCAAGTATTTTGTTTTCTACTCCAACAAAGGTGAGGCCGCGCTGGCCGACAGCTGCGACCATCAGCCTTTCATTGCCAAGGCCCCGCTGGTGCTGGTGTTCATGGCGAACTTCGGCCATCCCATCACCCGCACGTTTGCCAGCCGCTACGCCGATACATACACGTCGCTGCACGACGGCGGCTTTGCGCTGGTCGTGCGCTCCCGCGCGGACAAGCTGGCCCGCAGCATCGGCCCGGACACGCTGCCCTATCCCTTGCTGTGCGACGCGGCGGGCGTTCTGTATGAGCACTTGAGCATCCCCACGAGCAAAAGCACGTTGATGAGCTACTCGCTCGAGGGCTGGCGCATCCTGCGCGAGGCCAAAAAGCAGGGCTACCAGCCCGTCAAGGGGGCCGAGCAGCAGCTGCCGCTGACGCTGATCCTGGACCGTGACGGCACGGTGCTGTTTTGCCATTACGGCGCGAGCCTGACGGACGTACCCGAGGACTGCGCGGCCATCCAGAGCCTGCTGGAGGAGATGGAGCTGACGCCCGGACTGGAACCGGAAGAAGATGAACTGCCTTACGAGGAACTACAGACCGCGGTGGCCGCAGAAAGCCGCCCCCGCAGCCGCCACGGGCGAGAACGGCCGGAGACAACCGACGAATTCCGGCCCATCCGCCCGGTGCGTGCCTACCCGGAATCGGATTTGGAAAAAACATCGATGTTTGGTCTGTTTGATGACCCCTATGACGACAAATGAAAAAGCGCCTGCCGGTTCAAAAAACGGCAGGCACTTTTGTTTTGCTGCTATGCAGAGATGCAGGGCAGATATTCTGTCTGCCCGCGCTTACCGCATTACGGCGGCCTTGGCAGCGCGCACGGCGTCGGCGTCGGTCTGCTGGATATGCCATTCGTCCAACCCGGGCAGGCCCATGGGGACACCCTCGCGGCGGAAGGTCATACCGCTTTCCAGCAGCGTTTTGCAGCTGGCATGGAACGCCCGCGCCCCGGGCAGGGCCGCGCGCAGCTCGTCGATGACAGCAGCGTTCACACCGGCACCGATCAACACCTCGGGGCCGTCCAGCTCGTCCCGCAGGCGCAGCAGCGCGGCCAGCTGGGAAATGCCCTTGCGGCAGCTCCCGGCACCGCCGCTCGTCAGCACCGTGTCGATGCCGAGTGCCGCCGCAGCGCGGTAGGTGGCGCACAGATCGCGGGAAACGTCGATGCAGCGATGCAGCGTGACGGGCGCACCGCCGCAGGCGTCCAGCAACATGCGCATGGCGGGCAGATCAAGCGCACCCTCCGGCGTCAGTGCGCCGATGACGAAGCCATCCGCCCCGGCACTGCGCAGCGTCTCGATCTGGCAGCAGAGCAGCTCGAGCTCGTCGCGGGTGTACAGGAAATCCCCCGCCCGCGGGCGCATCAGGCAGCGCACGGGCAGGTCCAGCTCGGCCTTGATCTGCCGCAGCAGGTCGGCGTAGGGCGTCAGGCCGCCCACGGCCAGTGCACTGCAAAATTCCAGCCGGTCCGCGCCCCCCTGCTTTGCGGCGCGGGCGGAGGCGAGGCTGTCAACGCAGACTTCCAACAGCTTCATGTCAGGTCACATCCTTTTGCTTTTTCCCCATTGTAACATAGGCTTTGGGATACGGCAAGCCCCGCGCGGCCAGGGCTGCGCGGGGCTTGCCGCAGTTATAAGGATCACAACAAATAGGGGTAGGCAGATTCAGGCAGCGTGCCCGCCGCGCACAACGCACAGTTGTACGGCGGGGCGGCTGGTGCGGGCAGGTACGGCCCTGCGCGGCTCCGCTGCCGGGGTGCCCAGCAGGATGCCGCAGGCTGCGTTGAGCATGACAACCGCAGCAAAAAGTCCCAGCAGTGCAGCCCACAGCGGCATGGTGCCGGAGGCCGCGGCGCTCACCATAACGCCGCCCAGCAGGAGGGACGCCGTTACCACGAGCCTGCAAAATTTGTGCTTGATGAGTTCCCAGTTCATACCGTTACCTCCAAAGGAGCCGGCCCCGCAATGGCCGGCTGCCGCAAATTCAACAACGGATAACAGCGCTCCGTTTGTTGTCTTAACTATAATACATCTGTAGGTTGTTGTCAATATGTTTTTACAACTTATTTTTGAAAATAATTGCAAAAAACTCTTTACAAAAACCACAGACGGTTGTATAATGAAGCTAAAGAAATGGGATCGTCTACAAGATATGGTTTTACCCTACTTTATATAAAGGAGTTTTCCCGATGTTTGCAGAGCGCTTGAAAGAGGCCCGCAAGGCCAAACGATACAGCCAGGCCGAGGTGTCCAGGATGCTGGGAGTAACGCAGCAGGCTGTTGGCAAGTGGGAGACCGGGCGTTCCACCCCGGATCCGCAGACCGTGGCGCGTCTGGCGGAGATACTGGATACCCCCACCGACGTTCTGCTGGGTCTGCGCAAGGAGTCGGGCGCGGCGTCCGCTGTGGGCCGCAACGCCTTCAGCCGCTATACGGAGTCCCAGATCCCCGTCGTGGGCACGGTGCGCGCCGGATACGGGGCCCTCGCGTTTGAGGAGGACTACGGCAAGGAGTATGCCTGTGTCAAGGACCCGGAAAACTACTTCTTCCTCGTCGTCAAGGGCGACAGCATGGAACCGCGCATCTCTGACGGTGACCTGGCGCTTGTACACCGCCAGAACACGCTGGACAACGGCGATCTCGGCGTTCTGGTCTACGGGGCAGACGGCGAGGGCACGCTGAAAAAGTACATCCAGCGCGGCAACTCGGTCATCCTGCACCCCTTCAACCCGGCCTATGAGGAGCTGGTCATCAAGGGCGAGGAGCTCGACCACCTGTATATTGCCGGCAAGGTCGTGGAGACCAAGGCCAAGTGGTAAGGCTGCCTTACAAGTTCAATTATAGCATACGGTAAGTCCCATAATTTGGACTTTCAACCCTAAAACAGAAGAAATTTACAAAAATGCTGCCCGCGGCACACCTTGCAAAACAAGGATATGCGGCGGGCTGTATTTTTTATACCCTTTTTTCAGGAGGCGGGCGCGATGGACCTTGCGGAAAAACTGGAAATCCTGGCGGACAGCGCCAAATATGATGTAGCCTGTACCTCCAGCGGGGTGGATCGCCCCGGACGGCACGGTGCACTGGGCAGCAGTGCGGCGGCGGGCATCTGCCACGCCTTCACGGCGGACGGGCGGTGCGTCTCCCTCCTGAAGGTGCTCTACTCCAACGTGTGCAGCTACGATTGCAGCTACTGCGTCAACCGCCGCTCCAACGACAGACCCCGCGCGACCTTCACCCCGCGTGAGCTGGCGGAGCTGACCATCGGCTTTTACCGCCGCAATTATATTGAAGGGCTGTTTCTGTCCAGCGCTGTGCTGGGCACGCCGGACCGTACGATGGAGCTGATGATCGAGGCTCTGCGCATCCTGCGGGAGGAGTACCATTTTAACGGCTACATCCACGCCAAGACGATCCCCGGCGCGGACCCGATGCTGGTCGAAAAGATCGGTCGGCTGGCGGACCGCCTGTCGGTCAATATCGAGCTGCCCAGCGAGACGAGCCTGACCACGCTGGCCCCCGACAAAAAGAAAACTGCGATCCTGCGCCCCATGGGGCAGATCGCAGTGCAGAGTGCGCAGAGCAAAAAGGAGATGGTGCTCTACCGCGGGGCCAAACCGTTTGCGCCGGCTGGGCAGAGCACCCAAATGATCATCGGAGCGACGCCGGAGACAGACCGCCATATCATGGACCTGACCGAGGGACTCTATAGAAAATACTCGCTGAAGCGCGTGTTTTACTCGGCCTATCTGCCGGTGGTGGAGGATCGCCGCCTGCCCGCACTGCACACGGCCCCTCCCCTGCTGCGGGAGCACCGTCTGTATCAGGCGGACTGGCTGCTGCGGTACTACCATTTTTCGGCGCGGGAGCTGCTGACCGAGGACGAACCGAATTTTGACCCCTACCTGGACCCCAAGTGCACCTGGGCCGTGCGCCACCCGGAGTTTTTCCCCGTGGAGGTCAACACGGCCAGCCGTGCCGAGTTGCTGCGGGTGCCGGGCATCGGCCCCAAGAGTGCGCTGCGCATTGTCGAGGCGCGCCGGGTGCAAAGCCTCGGCATGGCAGAGCTCAAGCGCATTGGAGTCGTGCTTAAGCGGGCACAGTATTTCATTACCTGCAAGGGCAAGGCAGCGGCCCGCGGCAGCCGCGCGGAGATCGCGGGGGCGCTGCTTGATCCCAAGGCGTTCAGCGTGGGGATGCAGCAGCTTTCGCTGGACGATTTTGTACCCAAGGCCCTGCCCGACGCTGCCCCGGCTGTGCAAAGGCTGGAGGCGCGCGGCATGGCGGCGGACGTGGCCGCCCGGACGGTGCGGCAGGAGGCACTGCAATGTCTTACGAAGCGCATGTGACCGACACAGCCTACTGCTATGACGGCAGCTTTGCGGGCTTTTTGTGCTGCGTGTTCGAGAGCTACGCCCGGAAGGAGATCCCCGCCGAGGTCTGCCCGCCCGAGGATGGACAGCTGAATTTCTTCGGCACGCGGCAGATTTTTACCGACGAGCAGCACGCGCGGCGGGTCGCGGCAGGGTTGGACCGGCTTGGCCGCGAGGTGAAGGACCGCGTGACGACGGGCTTTCTCTGCGCCGACCCCGGCAAGGATCTGACACTGCTGCGGTTTGTGCGGCTCTGCTTTGCGCAGGGGCCGCGCGCCGCGCAGATGCTGGGCGACCCGGACGCCGCCGCGGCGTTTGCCCTGGAGCGGGCTGTCGACAACGAGGCCTGCAGGCTGATCGAGTTCATCCGCTTTGAGGAGCGGGACGGGATGCTCGGCGCGGTCATCCACCCGAAGCACCGGATTTTGCCGCTGCTGCGCGGACATTTTTGCAGCCGCCTGCCCGATGAGAGCTTCCTGATTTATGACGCGGCCCACGGAACGGCCCTGCTGCACCGGGATGGCCAGGTGCGCTATCTGGCGATGGAGCGCTATATTCCCGGCACCGACGAGACAGAGCTCGACTGGCAGCGGATGTGGAAACGGTTCTTTAAGGCGTTGACCATCGAGCAGCGCCGCGACGAAAAGGCCCAGATGAGCCATGTGCCCAAGCGGTTCTGGCAGGATATGTGCGAGATGCAGCCTGATTTGGCTTTCCCCGCGGGGGCAGCTGTCCGCAAAGCGGACTGAGGAGGGACGGGCTTGGAGTTACTCATAGTCATACTCCGGGTTCGCGGCCTGGTACTCGGTCAGCCAGCGGAGCAGACGCTCGGTGTCGGCATAGGTCATGCGGCCTGTGTCGGCCAGGGCGCACACCATGGCGCGGATGTCACCGCCGTAGAGCGTCTGCAGATGCGCCTGGCTGACCGCGCCGCAGTAGGTCAGGCGGCGGACCAGCGGCGTGTACAGATTTTTATTGCCCTGCTTCTCGGTGCGGACGAAGTTTTTCTTCTCGAGCCGCAGCAGGAAATTGAGCAGCGTCGAGTCTGCCCAGCGGCATTCGGGCGGCAGGTGTGACGCGATCTCGCGCCTGGTGGCGGCGCGGCTGCAGGCCCAGAGCGCGGCCATGACCTGTTCTTCACTGCGGGAAAGCTGTTCCATGATGAACTCCTTTTATAATATGTAGTGCCTGTAGGGGCCGGGCATGCCCGGCCCGCAGGTGCAAGGCAGACGGTAGTCTGTGGGAAGGCTGCGGGCCGCACATGTGCGGCCCCTACAGAGCAAGGAAGAAATAAGTTTAATTTTTTACAAATGTGGTAATAAGAACTGAATATATTTTACAACTGTGGTAGATATAAATGCAAGACAAAATATTGCACAAATTTTTCGCCCGTGATTTGACAATAGAGGCAAATATCTTTTACAAATGTCTCATAAAGCGTTTCTGATACAAAAACAATTAGTCACAATACAAAAACACATCCCCGATTTTCGGCTTTTTTCGGTATTTTGTCCGCTTGCCCGCAGGGGGGCAAAGCTCCTATAATATTGGCATACCGCAACGGCGCGGCAGATGCGATCCGCCGCCGGCGGGTCGCATTTGATTTACTGTAGGAGGAAATAAAGATGGCTAGAGTTTACAATTTCAGCGCCGGCCCTTCGATGCTGCCGGAGGCTGTTCTGAAAACCGCACAGGCAGAGCTGCTGGACTACCACGGCTCCGGCATGAGCGTGATGGAGATGAGCCACCGCAGTAAATGGTTTGACGAGATCATCACCAACACCGAGGCCGCCATGCGCCGGGTACTGAACATTCCCGACAATTATAAGGTGGGCTTTTTCCAGGGCGGCGCGACCCAGCAGTTTGCGATGGTACCACTGAACTTTATGACCACCGGCACGGCGGATTATCTTGTGACCGGCAACTTCAGCAAGAAGGCAGCCGAGGAGGCCGCCAAGTTCGGCACGGCCCGCATTGCCGCCAGCAGCAAGGACAAGAACTTTACCTACATCCCCGACGTCGCGGCCATCGACTATGACCCGAACGCCAGCTATATCCACATCTGCCAGAACAACACGATTTTCGGCACAAAATATGTCGATGTACCGCAGGTGGACGGCATCCCGCTGGTGGCAGATATGAGCTCGATGATCTGCTCCGAGCCGGTGGACGTCAGCAAGTACGGCGTCATCTACTTCGGCGTGCAGAAGAACATTGCCCCTGCCGGTATGGCTGTGGCCATCGTGCGTGACGACCTGCTGGGCAAGGCCGCCAAGGGCCTGACCCCCGACAAGATCCCCACGATGATGAACTACACGACCCTGCTGAACGCCGACAGCATGTACAACACCCCGCCGTGCTGGTGCATCTACATGACCGGCCTCGTCATGAACTACCTTGAGAACGAGATCGGCGGCCTGGAGAATATGCAGAAGCGCAACGCCGCCAAGGCCAAGGTGCTGTACGATTACCTCGACGGGCAGGACTTCTACAAGAATCCCGTTGAGAAAAAGTACCGCAGCATGATGAATGTGACCTTCACCAGCCCCGACGCCGACACCGACAAGGCGTTCTGTGCCGCGGCCACCGAGGCAGGCTTCGTCAACCTGAAGGGTCACCGTCTGGTGGGCGGTATGCGTGCGTCCATCTACAACGCCATGCCTGCCGAAGGCATCGACAAGCTGGTCGACTTTATGGAGAAGTTCCGCAGGGAGCATTGAGCTGCTGCACAGCAGGGGTCGGGTGTGTCCGGCCCGCGGCACTGTGGCAGCCACCCGTGAGAGGGTCACTGCGTAAGGCTGAGGGCCGGGCATGCCCGGCCCCTACGGCGCAAAATAAGGGGAACAGGGAGTAACGATATATGTATACTATCAAAACATTGAACGCCATTTCGCCGGTGGGTCTGGCCAAGCTGCCCGCCAACCAGTTTGAGATCGACAACGAGGCCGCTGCACCGCAGGGCATTCTGGTGCGCAGCGCCGATATGCACGCTGCCCCGCTGCCCGACAGCCTGCTGGCCATCGCCCGTGCAGGTGCCGGTACGAACAACATTCCCGTGGAGGACTGCACGAACAAGGGCATCGTCGTGTTCAACACGCCGGGCGCCAACGCCAACGCCGTGGCCGAGCTCGTCGTCGGTGCGCTGGTCGCGGGCAGCCGCAATCTGGTGGACGCCGTGAACTGGGCGCAGACCCTCAAGGGCCGCGACACGATTGCCAAGGACGTGGAGAAGGGCAAAAAGGCCTTCGTCGGTCCCGAGCTGCGCGGTAAGACGCTGGGCGTCATCGGGTTGGGTGCCATCGGTGCGCGCGTGGCCAACGCCGCCGTCGCGCTGGGCATGGAGGTTTTGGGCTATGACCCATATATTTCCATCGATGCTGCGTGGAGCCTGTCCCGCAGCGTGCAGCACTGTGTCACGCTGGGCGATATGCTGCCCCGCTGCGACTACCTGACCATCCATGTCCCCTACCTGCCTACGACCCGCCACACCATCAACGCCCAGACGCTGGCGATGTGCAAGGACGGTGTGCGCGTGCTGAACTTTGCCCGCGGTGAGCTGGTGGACAACGCCGCGCTGCTCGACGCACTGAACAGCGGCAAGGTCGCGCAGTATTTCTGCGACTTCCCCACCGAGGAGCTGCTGGGCGTCAAGGGCGTCTGCTGCACGCCGCATCTGGGTGCCAGCACGCCGGAAAGCGAGACGAACTGCGCCGTGATGGCCGCCGCCGAGCTGAGCGACTACCTGAAAAACGGCAACATCGCCCACAGCGTCAACCTGCCGGATGTCAGCCAGCCGCGTGTGGGAGGCCGCCGCATCTGCATCATCCACAAGAACGCTCCGGGCGCGATCTCGGCCATCACGAGCATTTTGACCGAAGCGCACCTGAACATTGAAAACATGGTGAACAAGGGCAAAAAGGATGTCGCCTATACCCTGCTGGACGTGACGGGCAATGTCACCGATGATCTCGCCGTCAAGCTGGGTGCGATTGAACCCGCCATCCGCGTGCGCGTGCTGTAAAAGCATCAACTTTGCGAAATCTCCCCTGCTGAACCAGCAGGGGCTTTTTTGTGGATGATAACCATGAAATAGAATGAATCGCTCGCGGAGACGCGGGCGGTTTTTGTTCTCTTTGCCCAAAAACCAAACAAAACGGAACAATCGCCCGAATACGGCTTTTTTTGCGGTGGGTTTTATGGTAGAATCAATGAGAACTCAAAAAATGCAGAGGGAGGGCCGCAGCATGACCAACGCGCCGAAAACCGTATTAGCCATCCATGATTTGCCGGGCTTTGGCCGGGCGGCGCTGTCGGTCATCGTACCGGTGCTCTCGACGCTGGGCGTGCAGACCGTGGCACTGCCTACGGCGGTGCTGTCCACCCACACGGGGGGCTTAGGCACCCCGGCTAAGCTGGCCAACCCCGGCTACGGCCCCGCGGCACTGGAACATTATCATCGGCTGGGCGTGAAATTTGACTGCATCTACTCGGGCTATCTGGCGGACGCCGCGCAGGCAAAGCTCGTAGAACAGGCGTTTGAGCTGTGGCCCCGCGCGTTCAAGGTCGTGGACCCGGTGCTGGGTGACGGAGGGCGGCTGTACAGCGGCCTGGGGGCCGACATGGTGCCCGCTATGTATAGTCTGTGCAGCAAGGCGGATCTGATCGTCCCCAATGTGACCGAGGCCGCGCTGCTGCTGGGCGACCCGCTGCCCGGTGTGGGCAGTGCCGAGCAGGCCGCCGCACAGGCGGCCCGGCTGACCCGCGTAGCGCCGCAGGTCGTTGTGACCGGCGTGACGGGCATCGGCGGCGGACGCTACATAGGCTGTGTGGGCGCGGCCCGCGGCGGCGAGGGCTATGCCGTAAAAACGCCGCTGCAGCCGCGGATGTTCCACGGCACGGGGGATATTTTT